>ERZ791618.193-NODE-193-length-35889-cov-2.112184_pt1 | contig 35889 bp, 25 predicted proteins | sample MGYA00510059_ERZ791618 | MGnify/ENA primary metagenome ERZ791618 (study PRJEB30046, sample SAMN00715159) | human gut metagenome | study: EMG produced TPA metagenomics assembly of the A metagenome-wide association study of gut microbiota in type 2...
GAAAGTGATGAATGTAGATACTTTCTCAGGTATGGAAGAAATGCTTTATTCCGACGAGGCTTTTGCAGGCGGTTTGTCTCAGGCAAAATTAAATGGTAACTTCGGCATGAAGCTTCACGAGCATGACAAGTACACGGTTCACACCGTGCCCGTAAATCTTATCACTTCTTCAATGGAACGATTGTATGTCTGGGAACGGATATTGAGAATACAAATGAAGAGTTCCCGACAGAGACTACCGTTTTCCAGTTGGCAGCCACTACTCCCGAAATGCATGATTACTGGGCAGCTTATAAAAGTGACGGACAGACCTATATCGATCCTAACGGAGTAGGTTATTATTTGTCGAAAAGCTCGATGAAAGCGGCAAAATATGAAAAGAACTTCCCACAAGTTACCGTAGGTGAACGTAATCCGAAACCTACTTCCGGTGATTGGGTTTCATTGGTATTAGAGCATGGAAAAGCTCCGAAAGGTGCTTCCTATGAATATGCTGTTCTGCCTCGTACGGATGCAGCTTCTTTGAAAGCTTTCGCAAAGAAACCGTCTTACAAAGTATTGCAACAGGACCGCAATGCTCATATCGTTCGTTCTCTGACTGATAACCTGACTTCATATGTGCTTTTTGAAACACCACAGGCATTGCCTGAGGAGGGATTGCTACAAAAAGCTGATACTTCCTGCCTCGTCATGATACGTGAAGACAGAGATAAACTCTTATTGACCGTTTCCCAACCGGATCTGGCACTATATCGGGGTCCGAGCGATGAGGCTTTTGACAAGGATGGCAAACGTATGGAACGTAGTATCTATTCGCGTCCTTGGATTGACAATGATAGTGGTGAAATACCTGTAACCGTTACTTTAAAGGGTGAATGGAATGTTGCAGAAACTCCCTATTGCAAAGTGATTTCCAAAGATAAGCAGCAGACGGTTCTGCAATTTACGTGCAGAGATGCCGCCAGCTTCGATGTGGAACTGAAGAAATAATGAAGTTAATCCTTAAAATAGAACGTGATGAAAGTAAAGAATATAATGTTGTGTGCAACGGCTGTCGTTCCTTCTTTGGCTTGGGCGAAAGAGTTGCCTAATATCATCTACATTGTTACCGATCAGCAGACAGCCTCTGCGATGAGTTGCATGGGAAACGATGACTTGCATACTCCGAATATGGATAAACTGGCACAGGCGGGTGTTCTGTTCCGTAATGCCTATTGTTCTACGCCCCTGAGTGGACCTGCCAGGGCAGCTATGTTTACAGGCTATACTTCGCACGAAGTAGGACTTGCTCGAAATGGTACGCCGATACCGGATTCATTGCGTAACCGGACTTTGGGAACTCTGATGCAGATGTCGGTTATGACTGTATCTATGCCGGTAAATGGCATGTACATACTGCCTCCATGCCGGATAAAGAGTTCGGTTTTACTACTATCCATCCTCATAGTGATAATGGGTTGGCGGAAGCCTGTGTCGACTTTCTGGAACAAAAGCATACCAGACCCTTCTTCTTGGTGGCAGGATTCGATAACCCACATAATATCTGTGAGTACGCACGTAGCCAGAATTTGCCTTGGGGAAATATAGAAGACCTGCCGCAGAATGAGTGGCCGGGGCTCCCTCTTAATTTCGCTAAGAATCCCTATGACGCTGATGTTATCAGTTATGAGCAGAGCCTGAATTATTCGGCTTATCCTACCCGTAACTACACTCCGGATGATTGGCGCCGTTACCGAAGCCTCTATTACCGTCTGGTTGAAAAGGTGGATGCAGAAATCGGTAAGATTTTGAATGCTATAGATAAACAGGATTTATGGAAGAATACAGTCGTGATATTTACCAGTGATCATGGCGATGGAGTGGGAGCACACCACTGGAACCAGAAATCGGCTTTATATGAAGAGGTGGTAAATATCCCTCTGATTGTAACCTTACCGGGAAAAAAGAATGCCGGCAAGGAGATGCCGCAACTCGTGAATAATGGTGTCGATTTCTTTGCAGCAGTTTGCGACTGGGCAGGCATCCGGCTTCCTGAAGGGCTGCATGGTGTCTCTTTCAGAGCGCTGGTAGAGAAGGCTGATCCGGCATTGAAGCATCAGGACTATATCGTAACCGAAACCACTTTCGATAAAGGTGGAAATACACGTGGCTGGGCTTTGCGTACCTCTCGCTATAAATATGTGTTGTATGACAAAGGCCGTTATCGTGAGCAACTTTTTGATATGGAAAAAGACCGTGGTGAAATGCGGAATCTCGCCATCGAGGATAAATACAAAGAGATCCTGTTGCAACACCGTGAGTACCTGCACGACTGGATGAAGCTGCATCATGTAGCGCAGATACGTAAAGATGTACATACGATTCCGGGTGTAAATCCGGAATAAGATGAATGATTATCCCAACAAGCTGCGGACTGCCGCCTGGTAAGTTTCCAGCTTGTTGGACTTATGAATTGCTTTTTTTGCCTTCCGGTCTCCGTCCGGCATCAGATATTCCCAGAAGTTTTTCATTTTCGTCAGCAGTTGTTTGTCTCCCCCTTCCAGAAGATTGCCATACTGGGCAAATACGTCAGCATGGAACAATCTGAGTCTCTCCTGCATATCCTTTTCGGAAAGTGGATGTCCCTGTTGATACTCTAAAGCTAAGGCGGGATTGGCAAGTAGTCCACGACCTATCATGATACCTGCCAGTCGTGGAAAACGTTCGCTGATAGTCTGTATATCTTCTACTGTAAGTAAATCACCGTTATAAATAAGCGGATGACGACATTCGTTGTAGAAGGCTTCAAAACCTTTTAAGTCTACTTCCCCTTTATATTGTTGTTTTCCCAATCGGGGATGCATGATGATATGTGTCAGTGGCAGTTCATTCAGCAAGGGTAGCAAAGCCAGACATTCTTCCGGATTCTCCCAACCCAATCTCATCTTGACAGAGAACTGCAGGTCGGGGTGATTCTTTATGGCAGCAGTCAGCAACTCCCGCACCTCTTCGGGATAAGGAAGCATTCCCGAACCATTGTGGCGTTTAGCTAAAAGAGGGAAAGGGCATCCCAGATTTATGTCCACATTCTTATATCCTTTTTCGATGAATAGGGCTATTATCTGCTCCATTTTGTCCACATCGGGAGCAATGAGTTGCGGAATGAGCTGCACGCCACGGTTGTTTCCAGAGTAATCTCACGCATATCTTTTTTTCGGATTTCTCCGTGCTCCACACGTACAAAAGGAGTATAATAACTCTCTATACCGCCGAATATACGGGCATGTGCTTGTCGGTAAATAGCCTCGGTGTAACCTTGCAGCGGGGCAAAATGAATGGGGAGGGTACTCTGCATATCAATTAGTTATTCAATATTTCTGCAAAGGTAACTATTTTAGCGGAATAACCATGTAGCAGAGTAATTGCTACAAATATTCTTCCGTAATTCTCAATCTTGCTGAAGGCTAAATTCTACAGGTTGTCCATGTTGGCAATGAACAGTGAGAATGGTATTCTCTCCGTCTGCTGTCAGGGTTACTTTTTCATTGGGTGTACTGATCTTCCATTTTCCTTTTAATTCAAGTCTCTTTTCAAGAACGCGGCTGGGGTTCTTGGTGGTATATGCCTTTTCCTCAATATTTAGGTTTGGATCGCAAACGCTCATAATGATATTCGCTTTGTCTCTTCTATACATAACCATTGTTTCTGCAGGAATAAGGTTAAGCAGGCTATCCCGTTGCGAACGATAGGTTTCGAAGACAGCATAGGCAGTAATATCGGTTAATCGGTCGTGAACGATATGTGCACTATCATTCCGTTGTAATACTTCGTATGTTTGCGAAGCCTCATGTTCTTTTAATTCCTGATCGGTTGGCTGTATCCATACGAGGTATTCATACGTTTCGTTTTGGGGTGCTTTTCCATGTTCAATCCATGCTGAAGCGAAAGTTCCCTGTGTTACAGCGCGTGTTTTTTCATGACGGGATTCTTGTTCCGTGATCTGTATTTGTACATTACCGTCTTTCACGAAATAATGGTTATTGTAACCGTCCCTGATAGAAAGTAACTTTTCAGTAGTACCGGAAAGTTGCTTTTTGAAACCAATCTCTTTTTCTTCTTCTCCGTTAACGAGGATGGTGCTCTTTCCCTTTTGGAATGTACTTTGGAAGAGAGTTGTTTCGGTTGGATATTCGTTATTGCTGTTATGAATACCTGTTCCTAAACAGATCATCCGGTTTTCAAAGCAGAAGACGGATTTGCGGGCTACGAAATCCGGAGTGAAGTTTTTCAGTTCACGTTCCATCAGTTTCGTAACAAACATGCCGTTTTTCCCTTCCAGTGAACTACTGCCTGAGAAATTTTCTTTGGAATGTGCCATGGTAGTTCCCGGTAGCGGGCTATCCAGTAATTCGAATGGTAAGTGGATGGTCGTAGTTCCCGGTAGGCGATTCCAATCCCAACCGTTCTCATCGTAACCGCTGGCAAGGCGTGAGGGGTATCCCATAATCTGGACGGAACCATAACTCTGATAACGTCCGTAGCGGTTATCTTTCCGGTAAATTTCAGATCCCCAGACGTCAGTGGTATATCCTTTTAAGGTTACCATCCAATCGCTTCTCCGGAAAATACCTGCTGCTCCATAGTTATATACAAAGAAGCCTTGTGGGGCAGAGGCGGAGTGATACCTTGCGTTTTGAAGTAACGCGCTTCGGGGGTATCCTTTTCACAAAGCCGTAGGTAGTCTGCTGCCAGATGATGATCAAAGGTATTACCTTCTCCTGATAAGTCTCCTGACAGGGCTAGATAAGCAAAAGCTCCTACATCTTCCCCTTTCATCGAGCCGCCGAAAGGATGTCGTCCGCTGATGCCAACTCCCCATTCATATTTGTTGGAGTAGTTGCGCATGGCAATAAAGGCGGATTTCAGTACTTGACGGGCTTCTTCGGTAGGCTCATAAACCGTCTTATTGGTTAAGGAGATGAATTGCCCTACCATGGCAAGGACACCTGTGGTATAGGCCGGATAGAAACCGCCATGGTGGAAAGTGGTTCCGTCTACTTTGATACCTCCGATAGTGCCCGGAGTGTATTGAAGAGAAGAGGATACCCAACGGGAAAGACCTTTCAGTGCGCGTACTCGTTCTCGCTCGTCAGTGAACAGTAGTGCTGAAACTGTTTTAGCCATTAAGAGGGTGTGCCAACTGTCCAGTAGTTCATCTCTGCCGTATTGGTAAGGTTGACGGGTTTCTTGCAAGGCAGACCAGAATATGAGGGTGGATAAGATATTATCGCGGTTGGGAGCTTTCCAGATGACGTCGCGCATTAACCAGGCTGTAGTATAAATTTTCCGTACCTGATATCCGTAATGATGATTGGTTCCCATTCCGCTACCGAAGGAGAACCCCTGATTGATGGCGAAGTCCCAGACGGTGAAGTAATTCTGATGGGAAGTTTCGGAATGATTGTAATAAGCATCGTAAGCGAATCCGGAGAGCATTGTTTCCAGGTCATTCCAGGATATTTCTCCTTTGGAACGGTCCAGTTCATCGGGAGTCAGGATAGGGGCACCTGTGAATCCAGTTCCGGAGCGTTGAATATTGGCTTTCTGAAAAATATCGTATGCTTTGGAAACAGCTTCCTTCGGTGCTTTCTGAATATCAAGGGCGGTGGTTAGCCGCTGTTCTACAGTACGCAGCTCGTCTTTTTCTGCTTGATTGAGGGTGGAAGGTAATGGAATATCATACTTATATTGCTCCCATTGCCAAACCCGGCACCAATGCCACAGGTCTCGATACGAGAGGGAGTTATTGTAAGGCATCTGCAAGTCGGGGGTAGTGCGGTCGTTCATCTTTTTCACAGGGAAAGTCAAACGATCCAGAAATATGCGGCCTTTTCGTTCAGGGGCTATCAGCCGGTAGCTTGCTATTTCTTTGTTTTGTTTATCTCCTTTCATGTGCTGGAAGCCAATCCAGCAAGCGCGCCAGCCAGCCGATGCCAACTGGAAACTGAACCAATAAGATACATCTCCTTGGGGGGAAAGGAACTCAAAACGAATGGAATCTTGTTGTGGGGCTTCATTATAAATCCATAGGGTTATTCCGTATGAATTTTCCATCCGTTCATCAAGGGTTAGAGGCTGATCCAGAGAAATATTGAGTTTGGAACCGGAACGGAAATCCCATTCCAGGCTTTGCTTCCCTTCTTTATAATACCGGGTGGACAGGGTGATTTTTCCCTTATCGGCTGGTGTAAACTCTTTGGGGATTTCTGTCTCAAAACCTATGAATTGAGCAAAAGATACTTGGCTGCATAGCAACGCAAGGATAAATAGCAAGTGTTTTCTGGTCATAAGGTATATTGTTTTTTAAAAGTTATAAAAGAGGAGAGGAACCTCACGGTCACTCTCCTCCATACATATCAAATTGATTAAGGTCTATTTGATTTCATTTTAAGGTTAGAAGTTCTGTGTAACTAAATGATTATTTCCAATATTTGTTTTGTTCCAATTTGGTGTTTACACCAAGTTCCTTAGTCGGAATGGGGAGGAACTGGTTCTTCTCAGTTGTATTACTTACATACTGAGCTGCTCCTTTGGCATTGTTGGCAGTAGACCAGCGCGCATCATTGACTGCTGCTCCCAGATCTTCTTTGATAGCCTTGTAGTAAATACCCCAACGTACCAGGTCGTACTTACGAAGAGACTCAAAGCAAAGTTCACGACCACGTTCATCACGGATCAATTTCTGGAAGTCACCGTATGACAAATCTTTCACCTCGTCAATTCCTGCACGTTTACGTACTTCATTGATACATGTGTAAGCTAATGCTGTAGGACCTTGGTTTGCTTCGTTTTCAGCTTCAGCAAGCATAAGCAATACATCAGCATAACGCAAGAGGCAATAGTTCTCTTGAGTATAGTTTTTATGCTTAGGGCTGCTGCTTTCCCATTCACGACGGTATTTCCCACAACGACGGTCTACAATCTGGTTGTCTTTCCATGCAACTTGCACGTCCTTATTATTGAGTTTATAAGGTGCCATAGCCAAATCGCGGCGTGCATCTTTAGCATCGAACAAGTCCCAGAGAATCAAGCTACCTGCATAGAAAGCATATGTGTAACCTGCACCTGTACCAGCTGAGTTCTCTTGAAGATTACCGATTACATTGCCTATACGGCTTTCAGTATAGCTACCGTCATCACGTGTTCCAACAAATTCTACTTCCCACATGCTTTCATTGTATGTAGTCTCATATTGGTCAGAAGCTAAAGCTTTCCATGTAGCATATACGTCAGGATTCAACTTATGTTTCTTGGAATCATAAACAGCTTTGGCATACTTGGCTGCTTTTTCATAAAATGGCTTTCCACCTTTTGAAGGTTCGCCTGCACGCCACAAACATACGCGGGCCAGAACGCCTTCTACTACAGTTTTCTTCACATGAGAAGGTGATGCATCATAGCTGCTGTTATCTACCATATCGATACAGTCTTCCATTTCCTGAATAATCCAGTCGAGTGCTTCGGCGTGGGGGGTAGCCTCCAGACTGCTGACTGTGATATCTTTCACTGTTTCCTTACGGATAGGAACTTCGTACCAACCTTGTACCAATAAGAAGTGATAATACGCACGTAAGAACTTTGCTTCTCCTTTAATGCGTGTTTTCACTTTATCGTCAGAGATACTGGCTCCATCGATATTGTCAAGCAATACATTGGCATTGTTGATCCCTGAATAGAGGGCTTCCCATGTATTCCATAAGTCAGTATTACCTGTATTGTGTGAATTGGCAACTACTGCACTTGTTTGGTTTTGGCGATAGTAATAGCTCAAATCATCAATATTGGATAACATGCAGGAATAACGGTTTCCATATACATGTTCTGCTGCCATCGTCCAGTATACACCGGCTAATGCCATTGTGCAATCAGTTTCATTCTTGTAGAATGTTTCAGGCGCTACAAAGTCGTAGGGCTTGGTGTCAAGCATATCGCAACCAGCCATAGAAGCAACTACTGCCAGGATGCAAACTTTCTTGAAGATATTATTGATACTTTTCATATTAGTTTCTTGATTTTAGGTGATTAGAAGGTTATATTAATACCAAGTGATGCGTTGAATGAACGCGGATAAGCGGACCAGTCGAAGCCGGGAGTCAATACACTGTTACGTGTAGAAACTTCAGGATCGGAACCGGAATAACCTGTAATGGTAGCTATATTCTCTGCCGAAACAAAGAGTCTGGCTGCGCTGATACCCAAAGAACGCAATGTGTTGGGGGTAAAATTATAACCCAATGAAATGGTTTTCAACTTCAGGAATGATCCATCTTCTATATACAAAGAACTGTAGTATTCAGCACCGATAGCTCTTGCACGCGGCATATTGCTGGTCGGATTTTCAGCACTCCAACGGTTTGTGTAAGAAGCAAACATGTTGGTATTCTTCTTGCTCTGGGGATTTTCAAACACCATACGGTTAGCATTCAATATATCATTGCCATAGCTCCATTGCAGGAAGATGTTGAGATCCCAGTTTTTGTAAACGAAGTTATTGCTGAAACCACCTGTATGTTTAGGTTGCCCGTTACCAATAACAGTACGGTCTTCATCGGTAATTTTATTACCTTCTTTATCGCTTAACTTCTTATATTTCGGGTCACCCGGTTGTGCTCATCTGAAATACGAACTACATCATCTTTCAGTTTATAGATTGTCTTTCCGTTTGCATCTACTGAAGTGTTGAAGTCTTCATATTTGTAAGTACCATCATAGATGAAACCGTACATGCTTCCGGCTGCGTCACCCTTTTTGCTGATATAAGCAGGCATTGTTTTGTACTTATTATCCCAGTTTACAAAACTGATCATGTCATCCTGACCATAATTAAGCTCTACAATCTTATTGCTGTTGAAAGCAATATTGAAGTTAGAGGTCCAGCTAAAGTTCTTTTGTTTGATATTTATGGTTTCTAAGGTAAGTTCGAAACCCTTGTTGCGTAATTTACCTACGTTCAAAGTTGCACTGGAATAACCGGAGCTTGCGGGAACGTCTGCACCCAACAGCAGGTCTTTGGTAGTTTTGATATAGTAGTCCATGGTAACGTTGATACGTCCATCAAAGAATCCTAAATCCAAACCGAAGTCATATTGTTCAGTGGTTTCCCATTTTAGCTTTTCATTAGCCATGGAGCCTAATACGTATCCGGGATAGAAAGAACTGTCCCAAGGATATTTGTAGACATTAGAGCTGGTTACTAACTGTGCCATGTAGTCGAAGTCACCGATACGGTTGTTACCTGTAAGACCCCAGCTTAAACGCAATTTACCATTAGACAGCCAAGGAAGTGCATCGGAAACAAAGTTTTCGCGTCCGAAAGCCCAAGCCAGTGAACCTGATGGGAAATAACCCCAACGATTGCCCGGAGCGAACTTGGAAGAACCGTCAGTACGCATAGAAGCTGTAACATAATATTTGGATGCGTAGTTGTAATTGATACGTCCCAGATAAGAAATCATGGCGTTTTCTCCTTGTGATGCTGTGACAACCGGAACTGCAGAACCTTTACCGATGCCTGACATTCCGAAAGCCTCGTTCGTAATCTGTTCCTGGGTAATGCTGCTAAGATAGCTGGTATACTTTTGGAAAGTAGCACCGACCAAAGCGTTCAGGTTATGATCGTTTTTAGCATAAACGTAAGACAAAGTATTTTCATTCAGGTAATTGCGCGTTTCCTGTTGTCTTAGGAATGCATTGATACCTTTACTTTGTGTGTTGGACGGATGCGTATTACCGGTACGGGTTTGGCTTCCATTGAATTCTTCTCTCTTTATGTCGCGTCCGGTATATCCGGCAGTAACTTTGAACTTCAGGTTCTTGATAATTTCCCATTCTACACCTAAGTTGGCTTGCAGATGGTTGGTCGTTGTACGGCGATACTCATTTTTTGCAGAAAGTACCGGATTGAAACGATAGTCATTACTCATGTCCACGTCGCTATCGTACAATTCTGCCAGGAGGTCGGAACCGGAAGGAGAAACCGGACGATATCCCCATACACTATACATCAGTGAGTTGGATACGCTGGTCTGTGCAGTAGAGGGATTAGGACCATTTTGTACATTGCTTGCAAAGTTTGCATTTGCATTAACTTTTATGCTCTTGTTAATTCTTTGATTAAAATTGAAACGACCTTGGTAACGAGAGAGGTCAGAATTGATAATAACACCTTCCTGGTTGCTGTAGGAGAGTGATGCTGAGTAGTCCATCTTATCGCTACCACCACTTAAACCTACATAGTGGTTATGGCTGATAGCTGTGCGATAGATTTCATCCTGCCAGTCGTAACTCTTGAATCTCTTATAATCATCGAGTGTGATACCATCTTTTAAGTAGTAATAAGCAAATTCATCTACTTTTTCTCCATCTATTTCTTTGGTGTTTCCTTCCATGATTTCCTTTTGCAGGTTGACGAAGTCATAACCGTTCATCATATCCATGGTGTTTTTCACTTTACTCATGCTGACACTACCGTTATAAGTAAGAGTCGCTTTTCCGGCTTTACCCTTCTTGGTTGTGATGATAACAACACCATTGGCACCACGAGAACCGTAGATTGCTGTTGCAGAAGCATCCTTCAATACGTCGATAGATTCAATATCGTTCGGGTTGAGGGCGCTCATTCCGGAAGTTTCACTTGGGAAACCATCGATAACGTATAGCGGAGCAGTACTTTGAGTCAAAGAACCGGCACCACGGATTACGATATTGAAGTTGTCGCCCAGACCACCATCTGTAGAAGATACCTGTACACCGGCGATACGTCCACCCAGTGTTTCAGCTACGTTGTTGATAGGGGTTTTTGTTAAGTCACTCATGTTGGCCTTACCGATAGCTCCGGTTAAGTCGCGACGCTTTACGTCACCATAACCAACAGCCACAACGACTACCTCATCCAGTGCCTGTGCATCTTCTTGCAGAGTAACATTGAAAGTCTTTTGATTTCCAACTTTAATTTCTTGAGTTTTATAACCTACAAAAGAGAATTGCAGGATATCAGAGGATTTGACATTGTCCAGTTTAAAACTACCGTCGAGTGCGGTAATAATTCCGTTTGTAGTTCCTTTCACAACGACGCTAACTCCGGGAAGTTCTCCCATGGCATCAACAACTTTACCTGTAACTTGGCTACCTGTCTGTGCTTGTACGCCTAATACGCAGCAGAGAAAAGTTGCCAGTAGCATTAAGGTTACTTTCTGTTTCATAAATATTAAATTAATTAGTTATTAAAAAGGTTGTTCTTTCTCGTTAAACGACTCGAATCACAATGCAAATGTATGTGATTAGATAGGAGACGACTTTCGTTAATAGTTCGCAAAAAGTACGAATTTGTACATTCTTGATAAAGAAGACCTGTTCTGTACGATTCCTTACCTTGTCCCCTGATTCTTACCTGCTTTCACTTGCTCCAGTAGTGTTGAGAGAGCTTTTACAGTCTCCGGATGCGCTGCTGCAACATTGTCTTTTTCCGATGGATCTATGGAAATATTGTACAGTTGGGGCTTTGGATTGTTTCCTAATTCCATCTTCGTCCAATGTTCGGTGGCGGGCTTATCGCTCGGCTCGATATACTTCCATGTTCCTTGAATAATTGATAAGGTATTATTCAGATTCTGCTGTACTACATAATCACATCCGGTATTATCTTTCCCTAAGAAAGTAGACAGTTGGTCACGGCTGTCGGGAGCAACGGTTGCAGGTATAAGCGGGTGATTCAGTAAGGCAGCCAAGGAGGCATATACGTCGATCATAGAGAACAAAGCTTGTTGTTTGCAAGGCTGGATACCGGCGGGCCAACGTACAATGAATGGAATACGTGTTCCGGCTTCATAAGCACTATACTTACCGCCACGGTATTGTTTCATAGGAGTATGACCGTTCAGCAATTCGAAAGCCTGATCCTGATAACCATCGTCAATAACGGGGCCATTATCGCTACAGAACACAAAGATAGTGTTATCTGCAAGGTTCAGACTATCCAGGGTATTCATAATCTCGCCCACAGTCCAGTCCAGTTGCAGGATTACATCACCACGGGTTCCCATGCCACTCTTGCCGGCAAAACGGGCGTGAGGTACGCGGGGAACATGTACGTCTTGTGTGCCCATATACATAAAGAAAGGTTCGTCTTTATGCTTTACGATAAAGTCTTTGGCTTTACCGGTGATGACATCTGCAATGTCTTCATCTACCCAAAGGGCTGATTTTCCACCGGTCATCCAACCGATACGGGGAATGCCATTTACTATTGTATTATTATGACCCTGGCTGGGTTTCAGTTTTACGAGTTCGGGATTTTCCAGTCCGGTAGGCCAGTCACCTACTTTATGGTGGTAATTGACGGTAATGGGGTCGTTGGGGTCTAAGCCTACAACGTGTCCGTTTTCTACGAATACGCAAGGCACGCGATCTACAGTGGCGGGAATGATGTATTCGTAATCAAATCCTATATCCTGGGTATTCGGCTTGATAAGATGGTTGAAGTCTGTACCTCCTTTAGGACCAAGTCCCAGATGCCATTTACCAACGGCTCCGGTAGCATATCCTTCTGCCTTAAACATGTCAGCCATGGTGACACAAGCTGTATCGATAATGAGCTCGGAGTTGCCGGGGGCGATTCCTGTATTCTCCTGTCGCCAGGGATACATACCTGTCAGCAGACCGAAGCGGGAGGGGGTACTAGTGGAAGAGGTGGCATAGGCATTAGTGAACTGCACACCTTGTCCGGCAAGGCGGTCGATATTGGGGGTACTTATCTTAGTGGCGCCATAGCAACTCAGGTCACCGATACCCAGGTCGTCGGCAATCAGGTAGATAACATTAGGTTTCTGACGGGTAGTGTCGGCGGCTTCTTTCTTCGACGGATTTCCGCATCCGGCTATCAGGGCTGCGCCTGGAAGAAGGGACCATAAAGGGGAAAAATGTTTCATAGCTCTTTGACTTTAGATTGTTATTTCTGAGGTCAAAGGTAGTGGCTTTTCCGGAATTGAGTGTATAAGGGAGTACAAGGGAAGGACGAAAATGTACATAATGCTAATGAAAACACTGGAATGTACAGAAGAAGATATTCTCCCTTTATAGAGAATCTTTTCTCAATACGGTGAGAGTTTCTTCTCAATGCGATGAGAATAGATTCTCTTTATGATGAGAAAAGATTCTCGCCATAGCGAGAAAGATGAGAAGACTTATACGGCCTATTAACCTTCTTCGTCTTCTTCATCCTTACTTCCTGTATCCGCATCCTCTCCTTTGCGATAAGCCAGCGGACTTACATGGTATACATCCTTGAAACACTTTGAGAAGTAGCGGGAAGAGCTGAATCCGATCTTGTCTGAGATTTCGGTGATGTTCAGTTCCGGATTGTTCCGTAACATCAAGGCACCTTTCTTCAAACGAATGGTCAGGATGAAATCATTCGGTGTTTGTCCGGTGATGGCCTTCAGCTTGGTGAACAGGTTGGTACGAGCCATTGCCATTTCACGGGCGAAGATATTGACATTGAATTCCGTATTATCCAGATTCTTCTCAATGATACTGATGGCACGATCCAGAATTTCCTTATCTATCGGGTTCGTTGCTAGCATCTGGGCATAGGCTTGCGGTTGCTTGCTGAACTTCTCTTGTAGGAGGATACGTGAGTTTACCAGATTGTTGCAACGGGAAATCAGCAGGTTCGTATTGAAAGGCTTGGTGATGTAATCATCCGCACCAATACGCAGGCCCTCGATGTTTTGTTCTACGGCAGTCCGGGCTGTAAGCAGCACTACCGGAATGTGGCAGGTATTGAAGTCGTTCTTGATCTGTTTGCATAGCTCGGTACCGGACATTTTAGGCATAACCACGTCGCTTACTACGATGTTCGGCATTTCCTTCTGTACCAGTTCCAGACCTTCTTCTCCGTCTGCGGCAGTCAGTACCTGGTAGAATGGGCGGAAGATATTCTCCAGCATTTCACGGATGGAGGTGTTGTCTTCTACGATAACCATTTTAACGTCGGGCATGCGTTTTATCGGAGCATTCTCTTCTAACTCTGCTTTGAGTGAAGCATCGATTTCAGAAGTTTGTGCCTGTTCTATTTGTTGTACGGCTTCAGTCTTCTTACTGATTTCTTCCTGACTGAAATGAGCGTTTCCAAGATGGAGACGAATGATGAAGCTGCTGCCTTTGCCGAGTTCACTCTCTACCTTGATAGTGCCGTGATGCAGTTCGATGATACCTTTCGTGAGAGCCAGTCCGATACCGGTACCAACGCCGGTGGTAAGGCTATCCATTTGTTCGGTCTGATAGAAACGGTCGAATATCTTATCTATCTCTTTGGCGTCGATGCCGCTGCCGGTATCAGTCACACGGATGACGGCTTCGTTACCTTCGGTGGTAATACTGAGGGTAATGGTATCTTCTGCCTGGGTGTGCTTGATGGCATTGGACAGGAGGTTGTTAATAACCTTCTGCATCTGTTTCTGGTCGTACCATACTTCAAGGCTCTCGCTGTCTTTCTCGAAGTTGAAACTGATCTGCTTGCTGCTGGCATACTCCATAAAGATCAGATAGTTTTCATAGAGGAAATGTACGATGTTGTGCGGACTGACTTTTACTTTCATATGTCCTTGTTCCTGCTTGCGGAAGTCAAGAAGTTCGGTGATCAGTTCGCGCAACTGAATACTATTCTGGTAGATACTCAATATCTTATTATAGATAGTGGGTGTGAAGTTCTGCAGTTGCATCAGGGTTTCCACCTGCGACACGATAAGGGTAAGCGGGGTACGGAATTCGTGTGAAATGTTGGTGAAGAAGCGTAGCTTGGACTGGTTCAAGGCTTCTACATCTTGTATGTGCTTCTGCTCATACTTCAACGATTCACGTAGTTTGATTCTCGATTTGTATGTTCTGACCAGATACCATAAAAGAATGGCAGTCACTATCAGATAAATGAGATAGGCAAGAGGGGTTTTATAGTAAGGAGGCAATACGTGAATAGTCAGATGTACCTGCGGGCAAAGGGATTCTTCTTTCCCTTTGGGTTTAATCAGCAGATTGTACGTTCCGGCATTCAGGTTCGTATAAGTGATGATGGGCTGGCCGCGCGTACTGTTCCAGTCGTCGGAGAAGCCTTCCAGTTTGTAAATGATTTCATCTTTATTCGCTGCCACGTAGTTGGAAGTGGCAAATTCAATGCTGAACATGGTCTGGTTTGCGTTCAGAGTGATCTCCCGGGTGTGGCATAAAGATTGCGTCAAAATGTCCGTTTCATCGCTGACTTTCACTTCGGAACCGTTTACGATGAGGCGGGAAAGGATGATTTTGTAGGGCTTCGGAGTAAAGTTAAGTTCCAGCTCATTGAACGAAAGCATACCTTGTGTGCCGCCGAGGAATACTTCGCCATCTCGCGTTACACACAGTGCATTCTCATTGACTGCTGTCAACGGGAAGCCGTTTTCTGCGCTATAGTTCTGGAACTTCTCTGTTTTCTGGTCGAAAATGGAGAACCCCTGATTGGTGATAAGTATCAGTTTGCCGCTGACCGGGGATTCCTGCGTATCATAGATACAATCGCTGACGAGTCCGTTCTTATCTTTGTCGAAGTTCTCGAAGTCATTGCTGGCAGGGCGATACAGGTCGAGTCCACTTCCTGAAGTGGAAAACCAGAGATTGCCCTTATTGTCTTGCATGATGTTGTTCACATTGTTGTTGCTGAGGCTGTGCGGTTGTGCCACGTCGTGCCGGTAATTGGTCAGCTTGTTGGTATCGAAACGGTAGGAGAAGATACCTTCGCCCGTGGCGGCAATCCAGAGTGTGCCATTGTTGTCTACTTCTACATCGGCCACCATGGTTATTTTGCGCCCTTCTTTGGTGTCTTTGAAGAGTTGCCGGCATTTTCCACTTTGGGGATCAAACAAACATACGCCATTCTGTGTGGCGACAATTAACCGGTCATGATAAGGTGCTATGTCACGAACAATGTTGGATGGAAGCGTTTCCGGATTGCCTTCTTCCATGAGGTAATGGGTGAATGCTCCTGTACGGATATCGAGCTTGTTCAGTCCACCGAGATGAGTACCAATCCAGATGATTTCTTTGGCAGGATCATAATAGAGGGCTTTTACATTGCTGTGGGAGATACTATTATTCCCCTTTCCGGCAAGGTACCATTTGAACTCACGTGTGCGGCGGTTATAGAAATTAAGTCCGCCACCTTCTGTACCGATCCATAGGTTGCCGTTCTTATCTTCAATGGTACGCCCTACTACAGGACTACTCAGACCTTCTTTCTCGTTTCTGGAGGCTTTATACCGGGTGTAGATTTCATATTCAGGATTGAAGTAATTGACACCACCAAAGTAAGTGCCCAGCCATAGTGTCCCCTGATTATCCTTTACGATGCACCAGATAGAGGAGTGGGTAAGGCCTTCATTCTGCATATCGTTGGAAGTGTGGTTCTGGAAAAGTCCTGTTGTCTTGTTATAGCGGTTCAGACCGTTGAAGGTTCCTATCCAGATATTGCCAAGATTATCTTCACAACAAGCTCTTACGAAGTCGGAAGATATACTGTGCGGATTCTTCGGGTCGTTTCGCAGGTTCTCAATGGTTCCGTCTGTTTTTATCCGGAAGAGTCCTTTCTCCCAGCTGCCTATCCATAATTCGCCTGAATTGTCCTGGTAGATGCTGGTAATGTTTCCTTTTTCAATGGGATGGGTGACTTGATGTCCGTCTATTTTCAGGTTGAAGACTCCTTCGCTGGTGGTTCCTATCCACATGTGTCCTTTATCCTCGAACATGCAGGAGATCTCGATGTTTTCTCCCGCCATCTGATAGTAGAGGTCGAAGTTGTCGGTCTGTTCATTGTAACGGTAGATCTCATTCTTTTTTCCGATGAACAGGCCGTTTTTATAATAGATGCTGTTAATGTTACCTTGAAGGAGAGTCGTAAAGCGTTGTGTTGTCAGATCGAACTGGGCAACGCCTTCGGTACAGAGCAGATAGATTTTACCGTTTTGATCGCCTGCCATGCGCAACACGGTATTGCAGAAAAGACTGTAAGGGTCGTTTTTGCTCAGTTTATAGGTTTGTATATCATTACCGTTGTAGCGGTTCAAACCTTCACGCGTACCAATCCACAAGATACCGTTCTCGTCAATGTACAGGCTGTTGACGCTAAACTGGGATAAACCGTCATCGGTTGTCAGATGATTGAAAGTAATATTCTGGCTGTGTAGGTTTGCTGTAGCTATGCTTACTAAGACAAGAAACAGCGTTCTGATAAACTTTTGCACTTCTCCTCCGGTATTTTTAAGGTTTCAAACACAAATATAAGGCGTTTTGCTTAAAGGGGGGAAGTTTATTATCTGATTTTTATGGTTATGTCTGTTAAATGTATAATTTTGGGCGTTTGTCGGACGAATTTGGACTTTTTCATTGATGAGGAAGACGTATATTTGCATACTAATTTTAAATCTATATATAGAATATCATGAACAACCTTCAATCCATTGTATCCCATTTTAATACGAAGGGTACAGTTAATGAAATCCAGCCTTTAGGCAGCGGGCTGATTAACGACACGTATAAAGTGACTACTCTTGAAGCAGATGCCCCCGACTATGTATTGCAACGTGTGAACCATGCTATTTTCCAGAATGTGGAGATGTTGCAGGCGAACATTGAAGCCGTAACCCGGCATATTCGCAAAAAACTTGTGGAACAAGGTGCGGATGATATAGATCGTAAAGTGCTCTCTTTTATTCCTGCCGATACCGGAAAAACGTATTGGTACGATGGTGAAAACTATTGGCGTATCATGACATTCATTCCTAATGCAAAGACTTATGAGACGGTGGATGCAGAATATTCTTATTATGCCGGTGTAGCTTTTGGTAATTTCCAGGCAATGCTTGCGGATATTCCTGATGAACTGGGAGAGACTATTCCTGATTTTCACAATATGGAGTTCCGTCTGAAACAACTTCGTGATGCGATAGTTGCGGATGCGGTTGGCCGGGTGAAAGAAGTGGTGTACTATCTGGATGAAATAGAAAAACGTGCTAAAGAGATGTGCAAAGCTGAACGCTTGTATCGCGAGGGCAAATTGCCAAAACGTGTATGTCATTGCGATACGAAGGTGAATAATATGATGTTTGATGAAGAGGGCAAGGTGCTTTGCGTCATTGATCTTGATACGGTGATGCCTAATTTTATCTTCTCTGATTTCGGCGATTTCCTTCGTTCTGCAGCCAATACAGGTGCCGAGGATGATGAAAATCTGGATAATGTGAATTTCAATATGGAGATATTCAAGGCGTTTGCAAAAGGTTACCTGGAATCTGCGAAAGTCTTCCTGCTGCCGATAGAGGTTGAGAACCTGCCATATGCAGCTGCATTATTCCCCTATATGCAGTGCGTTCGTTTCCTGGCGGATTATATTAATGGTGACACTTATTATAAGACTAAATATCCTGAGCATAATCTTGTACGTACAAAAGCGCAGTTCAAACTGTTGCAGAGTGTGGAAGAACATACACCGGAAATGCAGGAGTTTATAAAGTCATCATTGGGCTGACCGTTTGAACCGTTTTTTAGCAACATACTAACATGAGTAAAATGTCTTTTGCTGACATTTCCCGGAAATCGGCAGTTTGGTTAATAGCTCTGCTTTGTGTTTTCCCCTTGTCTGCAACTAACCCCCAAAAGAAAGAAATGAAAGAGTTGAATGTAAAAAAAGTAAGTCTGGCTAATGTAGCAGTAGAGAATATTCCTGCTTTGTTGGATAAAGAAAAGGTGGCTTTTCAGTCGATCAATACGGTGAATTGGAAGGCATTCCCTTATCAGCCGGAGGTGCAGTTCCGTATAGCTCATACGGATGATGCGATTTTGGTTCATTACAAAGTAAAAGAAGCCAGTGTGCGTGCTGTAGCTGCCGGAGATAACGGTGCAGTATGGGAAGATGCTTGTGTAGAGTTCTTTTCTATCCCTGCAGGAGATGGAATTTATTATAATGTAGAATGTAACTGTGCCGGAACTCTCCTGATTGGTGCCGGTGCCGGACGTGAAAACCGTGAACATGCCCCGCAAGAAGTGATGGACAAAGTGCAACGCTGGTCTTCTTTGGGACGCCAGTCTTTTGAGGAACGTGTGGGAGAGTGTAACTGGGAACTGGCATTGGTTATTCCATATTCTGCTTTTTTCAAGCATCAGATCACCAGTCTTGACGGAAAGACAGTTCGTGCCAATTTCTATAAATGCGGTGATAAACTACAAACGCCTCACTTCCTTTCTTGGAATCCTATTGGTCTGGAAAAACCTAATTTCCACTGTCCCGAATTCTTCGGCACATTGAACTTTGAGTAATTATTTCCAGTCTTTCAAATTATAACTTGCTTCTACCGCCCTTTCTATATCATCGGGAAGGGCGGGGAAGAAGTCTATCCCTGTGATCCGCTCCACTTCGTCCACAGTGTTTACATAAGAGTCCAGCGGATTGTTCCCTTCATTATTTTTATAGATAAAACCGATGGCTTTCGGTTTCTTGTGCAGAGAAAGTATCACCTTAAAGAAGGCATCCGGTACGGCAACTTTATGCTCGCCTATGGTCTGTGGCTTCCGGTCATAGAAGATAGGACCGGCTACAATGTAAAGGCAACTGTCTTTTTTCACCCACTTGCGGCATTTCTGTTCCAGCTCGTTCCAGTCGCCCCGGTTTAGATTGTGGTGCTGGGGGCAGATGTTAGTCATGTAGAAGCTCTCTATCATGGCTTCACGATCCCATTTGTTATCACCTGCCGGACAAAGATGCCCACGATCCCAGCCACTACCTTTATAGTCTTGTGTGGTGACTGCTTTGCTCTTGGGCAGATCAGGGTCGGGACGGAAGTTATTGATTCGCTCGGTATTTTCTTTTAAACGTTCGGGAGTCAGTTTCCAAGTTACCCAGTTTGCTATACGGGTGTTGGAGTTATAGGATACGAGGTATCCGGTGCGCTGTAGAAGTATTTCGGGAGTACTTGGGGCAGTTGTTTGCTTGATGTATATATCGGAATTTTTTGGGATACTCTGAACGGTGACTTCTGTCTGTTCAGGGCCGGCAGTCTTTTCTTTAGAGTTCGTTGTCTGATAAGCGGTAACGATGCCGCATATGATCAGGACAATCAGGAGCACCAGTTGTTTCTTGCTATTCGTTTGTTTCTTCTTCTTTTTTCTCATAATTGAACGGGTAAGGTGGTGCAAAGATAACAAAAAAGGCGGACGAGTAAACCCGACCGCCTTCCGAATAAGGAGTATTCTTTTATTTTACAATGCCTTTAGACTCGCGTACGAAGTTAAGGATATTGTGTATTTCGTCACTCATCGGCACTTGGTCTTCAATCTTCTGCAAAGCATCCTGTATGCTGAAGTTACCTTGGTAAATCAGACGGTAAGCATTTACAATATGACGCAGAATGCGGTCTGTTACCTGATGCTTGTGCTGTAGCACAACAGCATTAATGCCATGATAACCGGCCGGATTACCATTCATGATCACATAAGGAGGAACGTCTTTCGCAATGCGGCACCCTGACTGGATCAATACCCAGCTTCCGATGTGGCATTGTTGTTGCAAAATGACGTTACTACTCAGAATGGTGCAATCACTAATACGACAATCACCGGCTACAATAGTCTTAAGTCCTAATACGCAGTGGTTACCTACCTGCACGTCATGACAAAGGTGTACACCATCCATCAGAAAGTTCTCGTTTCCGATACGTGTAGCATCTCCTTCATGTGTAGCGCGGCTCACAACTACATTTTCGCGAATGTCGTTCTGGTCACCGATGATCAGCAGACTCTTCTCGCCCGTATAATGGAAATCCTGCGGGACGGTACCGAGTACGGCGCCATGATGCACTTTGTTCTTTTGCCCCAGGCGTGTACCGTCGAGAATACGCGCACCGGACATGATAATACAGTCATCTCCAATCTCTACATCGCCTTCGATATATGCAAAAGGCTGGACCGTTACATTCTTGCCGAGCTTTGCGGCAGGATCTACAAATGCTAATGGACTTATCATGTTTTTCAATCTTGAATTATGAATTATGAATGATGAATTAGCTATGCAGTATCATAGCGCAGCCAATTCATAATTCATAATTCATCATTTATAATTAATTAATTCTTCCTTCCTCCTCCGAGCGCCTGGTACAGGCTGATAACAGCTTGCATACGGTCGAAAGTGTCGGATACCTCGGAAGTTTGTGCACTGAGGTAAGATTGCTCAGCAGAGAGAACTTCCAGATACGTTGACGTGCCTAAGTTAAACAATTCTTTTGTATCTTCCGCAGCTTTACGGGCAGAATTTACCTGAATCTCGCGAGAAATGGCTTTTTCGGAGGTCATTTGGTATTGATACAAGGCATTGCTCACTTCATTTCCAGCTTTCAGCAGAGTGGTCTGGAACTGGATTTTGGATTGCTCTTCCTGTGCTTTGGCCTGTTTCAGACGGGCGATATTAGCACCGCGATAGAACAGCGGTTGGGTCAACGATCCTATAGCGGAAGCCAGTAACTTGCCCGGATTCACAATTGCGGAACCTGCACTGTTAGTCCATCCTGCCGAACCACTCAAAGTAATCTGCGGATAGAAGGCTGCACGTGCGCTGTTAGTATCGTAATAACTTGCAGCAAGAGACATCTCGGCAGCTTTTACATCGGGACGGTTAGATAACAGTTGCAAAGGAATACCGGCTGAGAATTCTGTCGGCAATTGTTGGTCTTCCAGTACACCACGTTCTATTTCTTGTGCCGGCTGATTCAGCATCAGGCAAAGGGCGTTTTCTGTTTCGCGAATGCTTTGACGCATGCTGGGCAGAGATGCCAATACCTGTGCGTAAGCTGCACGGGTTTGTTCTACTCCAGCAGAAGTCGTATTGTATATGCCTGCGTCCTTCATTGCTTCTACGGTTTCCACATTCTTTTTCAGGATATCGGCTGTGGATTCTGTAATCTGCAACTGGCGATCGAGCATCAACAATGTGTAGTACATATTGGCTACATTGGCGATGACTTGAGTTTGAACAGCTTGTTCATAGAACTGTGTCTGTTTCAGAGATACTTGTGCACCACGTTTCGGATTCAGTATCTGACCGAACAGGTCTATCTGCCAGCTTGCTGTAACAGGAAGTGAATAGGTCTGCGTAGCTTTTCCCTTATCCCAACTGCTAACGGTTCCCTGCGGAGACAATGCCAGTGTGGGAGCATAAGCCAGACGCGCAGACATAAGGGCAGCTTCTGCTTTCTTCACATTCAAAGCGGCGCTACGCAAATCGGGGTTATTAGCAAGTGCTTGTTCAATGAGCGCTTGCAACTGAGGGTCGGTGAATACTTCCCTCCAAGGCAGGTTACCGAAGTTTGCTGTATCCGCAGCCAGCGTATCGTTTACAACTGTTGTGTCGCGATACAGTCCGGCAGCCGTAATATCTTCGGGTCTGTCGTATGATTTGTAGATGTGGCAGCTGCTCAGAAGAGCAGTTGCACACATCAAAGTTATAATCTGTTTCTTCATAATCTTTCTATATTAATGAAGAATGATGAACGAAGTCCTCCATTCTTCATTCTTAATTTACTTCGTGTATTGCTCAATTTCAGGTTCTGCGTCAGAGTTATCACATCTGTCCATTCCATCGGTTTAATCTTCTCCTGCAGGTATTGGAATGCAACGAACAGAGCTGGTACAATAAAGATCTGCAGAATCATACCGATTAACATACCACCGATGGCAGAAGTACCCAGCGTACGGTTACCATTAGCGCCTGCACCGGATGCCATCATCAACGGAATCAAACCGACAATCATGGCCAGTGATGTCATCAAGATAGGACGCAGACGAGCTGCGGCACCCAATACGGCTGCCCACGTTATACTCATACCCATCTTACGACGGTCGAGAGCAAACTCAATAATCAAGATGGCATTCTTCGCCAACAGACCCATCAACATGATCAATGCAATCTGCATATAAATGTCGTTGGACATGGACCCCATTATCATCTTCAGAATAGAGATATTGCCGATGGCACTCATACCGTTGACGAACAAGAAGCTACCCAACAGACCGAACGGAATAGACAGCAGTACGGCAAGCGGCAGGATATAACTTTCATACTGTGCACTCAACAACAGGTAGACGAATACGAAGCAGAGTACGAAGATTAATCCTGTTGTACTACCACTGGTTTCGGCCTCTTCACGTGCCATACCTCCCAATTCGTAAGCGAAACCGGCAGGCAGGTTCTCTTTGGCAACCTCGGCGATAGCAGCCAGTGCCTGACCGGAAGTATATCCGGAAGCAGGAGCAACCATTACTTTCATAGAGGTATACAGGTTGAAACGACTGATAATGTCAGGTCCATATACCTTCTTGATGGAAACGAACTGAGTAATCGGGGCCATTTCATTGCCGTTGCGCACCTTGATGCTGGATAATGATTCCAGATTCTTGGTTGCTTCCGGCTCTGCCTGAACCATAACACGGTACATCTTACCGAAACTGTTGAAGTTAGAAGCATACAGACCGCCGAAGTATCCCTGCATAGTGCTGAGGATGTCGCTTGGACTGATGCCTGCCTTCTTACAAGCAGCAGCGTCAATGTCAAGCATGTACTGTGGGAAGTTCGGGTTGAAGCTCGTCTTTGCGGAGTGATTTCCGGACGTGCTTCCAGTGCGGCATTGTAATCTTTTACTACGTCGAAGAAGTGGTTCAGATCACCACCGGTCTTATCCTGCATGTTCAACTCGATATCGCTGGATGCAGAGTAACCCGGAATCATAGGAGGAGCAAAGAACAGTACCTGTGCTTCCTTGATAATCTTTTGTGCACGCATAAAGAGCGTGATGTAAACAATATTAGAGTTTTGCATTGTGGAACGTTCTTCCCAGTTCTTCAACTTGATGATGATAGAACCGTAAGAAGGTCCTTGTCCACCGATGAAGCTATAACCGGAGATCACTGTACGTGATGCAACGGCTGGTTCGGCAGCCACAAGGCTGTCCACGCGATGCAACACTTCTTGTGCGCGTTCCTGTGAAGTACCCGGAGGCAGAGTCACTACACCCATGATGGTACCTGTATCTTCATTAGGTACCATACCTGTCGGAGTAATCTTCATAAAGAAAATCAGCAATACGATAGAACCTGCTACAAGACCGAAACTCAGCCATCTTTTCTGGATGAAGAACAATACATTATTCTTGTATTTCTTCAACATCTTGTCGTAAGCCACATTGAAGCCTGTGTGGAAGCGACTGATAAATGTCGATTTCTTTTCACCATGTTCATCATGTGGTTTCAGGAAGATGGCACACAATGCCGGACTCAACGTCAAAGCGTTCAATGCGGAGAAACCGATAGCGATGGCCATTGTCAGACCGAATTGTCGGTAGAATGTACCTGCCGTACCACCCATGAAACTTACAGGGATAAATACAGACATCATGACCAGCGTAATAGAAACGATGGCACCACCCAATTCACTCATGGCGTCGATGGAAGCGGCACGGGCGGACTTGTACCCCTGGTCTAACTTCGCATGGACACCCTCGACGACGACTATGGCGTCGTCGACCACTATCGCAATGGCAAGCACCATGGCCGAAAGGGTCAGCAAGTTGATACTAAAGCCGATCAGCTTCAGCACGAAGAATGTCGCAATCAATGCTACCGGAATAGCAATAGCGGGGATCAATGTGGAACGGAAATCCTGCAAGAAGATATATACCACAATGAACACAAGGATAAAGGCCTCGATCAATGTCTTGATAACCTCATGGATAGAGGCGAACAAGAAGTCGTTGGCACTTTGTGCAATGTTGATTTGCAAGCCCGAAGGTAGCTTTTCGGAATAATCATTCAACAATGTTTCCAGGTCGCTGATAGTCTGTGTTGCATTACTTCCTGCCATCTGGAATACGATACAGCTGACAGCCTTATGCCCGTTTACAGTATTATTGAAGCTATAGGTCAGACGTCCCAGCTCGATTTCAGCAATATCTTTCAGACGGAGTACTTCTCCGTTTTCCATTGCTTTGATAACGATGTTCTCAAATTCCTCTGGCTGTTGCAGACGTCCTTTGTAACGTATTGTATATTGGAATGTCTGATTACCACGCTCACCGAACTGTCCGGGGGCAGCCTCGATATTCTGTTCTGCAAAACCAGCCGCTACGTCATTAGGTATCAGTTTATATTGAGCCATCACATCAGGCTTCAGCCAGATACGCATGGAGTAGTCAGTACCCAATACCATCGCATCACCTACACCGGCAACACGTTTTACTTCAGGGATAAGGTTGATGTTGGCATAGTTTTCCAGAAACTCGATGTTGTATTGGTCTGTCTCATCATAAATAGAGAATACCATCAACATGGAAGTCTGGCGTTTACGGGTGGTTACACCGATTTTGGTAACTTCGGCAGGCAGCAAGCCTTGCGCCATGGAAACGCGGTTCTGTACGTTAACGGCTGCCATATCCGGGTCTGTACCCTGTTTGAAGTAAATGGAAATATCTCCGGCACCAGTGTTAGAGGCGTTGGAGGTCATATACATCATGTTTTCTACACCATTGATCTGTTCTTCCAACGGAGCGATTACGGAGTTCAATACGGTCGATGCACTCGCACCCGTATATGTGGCTCTTACCGATACGGTAGGAGGTGCGATGTCCGGATACTGCGTGATAGGCAGTGTTGCCAATCCGATAGCTCCCAAGATGACTATCAGGATAGAAATAACGGTTGATAGTACCGGACGGTTAATAAATCTATCTAATTTCATACGATTATCTGATTATTAATTGAAAGCTGTGGCTAGGTTACCGTCATGTTGGTCTTTCAAATGTTGTTGGTAGTTCGCTTCTTTTTGTGCGGGGGTGATCGGTTGAATCTTCTGACCGTCTTTCAGGTTTTGTACACCTTCGATTACGATTTTATCTCCTGCATTCAATCCGGAAGTGACCAGATATTCTTTTCCGTTATCCAAGTTGAAAATGCCGATTTCCGTATATTTTAACGTGTTGTCCGGTTGTAACACATAAACGAATTTCTTGTCCTGGATTTCCACTGTTGCCGATTGCGGGATGCTGATAACGTTTTCCATGTTGTAAGGAATCAGAACGTTGGCAGTACCTCCACTGCGCAACACATGTTCCTTGTTGGGGAAAATAGCACGGATACTTACCGAACCGGTAGACTGGTCGATAACGCCTGTGATAGCGTCTACTTTACCTTCCATGGCGTATGTGGAGCCATCAATCAGCTGCAGCTTGATAGTTGGTATTTTGCTGATTTCTTCTTTGATGGTACTTCCGGATTTAGTCATAGCCAGTAATTCTTTTTCTGTCATGGAGAAGTATACATACACTTCATCGATCTCGGATACGGTAGTCATGGGCGTAGCGATAGAAGGGCTGACAAGCGCTCCTACACGATAAGGGATATTGTTGATTACACCGTCTGACGGACTCTTGACTTGTGTAAATGATAAATTCTGCTGAGCAGTGGTCAGTTGTGCCTTAGCTTGGGCCAGTTGTGCCTTGGTTTGTGCCAGAGAGTTTTCTGCCATTGCCAGATCATAGTCGCTGATGATTTGTTTCTTGTTCAGCTCTTTTTTGTTGTCATACGTCATTTGTTGAGTGCTCACTGCCGCTTCGGCTGTGGCAACTGCTGCTTTGGCAGTGCGTACGGCTGCTTCGTACTGAGTAGGATCGACAATGAACAGTACTTGTCCTTTGCGCACGGTAGCTCCTTCATCAACACATAATTTAGTGATGAAACCGGAAACCTGCGGACGAATTTCTACGTCTTGTTTACCTTTAATAGTAGCCGGATAAGCTGTCGTTAGATTTGCAGTTGATTTTTGTAATTCCTGTACTGCATATTCTGGGACTTTTCCCGTGTCATTGCCCTTATTGCCGCAACTGGACAGAAGGGCTAAGCAAAATGCAAATAAAACAATTCTACTTTTCATACTTCTTATTTATCTGTTTTTAAATTGATGCGTTTTGTTGCACGTGTGTTATTCTCTTGTATAGAGGGATGGTTTAAGGAAAAAAGGCCGGAAACTGATTTGATAGAATCAGTTTCCGGCTGCAAAAGTACTTTAAATTCGGTATTCTTGTTCTCTGATACCGTGTTTTTTAACTATGTTTTTTACTTTAGTTTATGATAGACGGGAGTCATAATAAAACTTAACTCATAATCTTGGTAAGGAAGTCTGTATTTCTCCAATGGAATAGCTCCCCAACTGTTGACACATGCAAGTCCTGTTTGTGCTTTATCAATACAGAAATTAGTGAAATTGGCTTTTTCTACTTCCGGTGAGTGACGCTGGTCTTTGCCGGCGCCGTCGTCCAGAGATTCGATCGTGTAATTCAGTGCGGAAGCAGAGAACGGAGCGTCTGAGACGAATTGCAATCCGTTACCACCGATGTTTAACAGTCTCCACCAGCGGATATCTGTTTTTGTGCCGGTTTCCTGCGGACGGATGTACGGATAGAATTGTTCTTCTACCGTCTGGCGGTATTTGCCGAGCATAGCGGCGTGATTACGGTCCGAATAATTTTCTACCGGGCCACGTCCGTAATACTCAATTTCGTTAAATGCAAGAGGCATACGGAACTGCATACCGAAACGGAACATTTCAGAAACTTTCTTGCTCTTGTCAGCTACCATTTTCTGGTTCACCTTCACTGCGCCCAAGTTATTGATAGTATAAGTCAAGAACAATTTTCCACCTATTGACTGCATATCATATTCGGCACGAACTACGGCCTGTTCGTTTTCAATCGCATGTTTCAGAGAAGTTAGTTTCAGTACCGGGTTCTTCCAGGCTGCATATCTGTTCTGTAATCCTGCTCCGTAATCATTGTCGGTCGGTGCACGCCAGAAGTTAGGAGTCAGGAGACTGCCGTCTTCCATTAGCTGCATTCCGTTTACGTCATAGCGGCAGAGATAACCGTTATGCTTGTTAAATTCGAGGGTGAAGTCCTCGCCGTTAACAATCAGATAATTTCTGTCGTTATCCTGAATAGTAGGAACGATAACTGCAACATTGGAAGTTTGTTGGTTTTCCAGTTTCAGTTCCGGTGCTTTGTAATCGCGGATGCTTAGTTGGTCATAAGCAATGGTGGTTCCGGCAGGCAGGAGAGTTTCGGCAGCTTTAAGCTTGTAACTGACGTTGAGCAGCAGCTCCTTGCAAGGGCAGCTATTCCTTGTGTTAAAAGGTAATTGGACTTTAACCGTCTGCTGAGGCGCTACTTTCAGGTCTGAAACAATGCCTGTCTGTACCACTTCTCCGTTTGCCAGTAATTTCCATTCCATATAATATGCGGAAAGGTCACGGAAGAAATTCTCGTTGAAAATATTAATTTCGCCTTTAGCAAGATCGGCAACAGTTGTCCAAATGTTCTGATAGAAATAACCTACTTCATAAGCGTGCGGATTGGGCACACGGTCGGGACTAATCAGACCGTTGTCGCAGAAGTTATTATCCGAGCCGTCATATTTATTGAAGTCGCCTCCGTAGCCGTAGATATCCACTCCGTCTTTATTTTTCCAATGGCAGGACTGGTCTACGAAGTCCCATATAAATCCACCCTGATATTTCGGATATTTGCGGATGATATCCCAGTATTCTTTGAATCCGCCTTGAGAATTACCCATAGCATGAGCGTATTCGCATTGAATCAACGGTTTCTGAATATTGCCTTCGGAATACTTGACGCACGCATCGTAGCCGTAGTACATCGGACAGAAAATGTCTGTAAATTCGCTGGTCCTCGCCTGTTCATACTGTACGGCACGTGATTTGTCTTCGTTTTTAATCCAAGTATAACATTTTTCAAAGTTCGGTCCCATACCGGCTTCGTTACCGAGTGACCAGAAGATGATAGAAGGGTGATTGTAACCGCGTTGAACATTGCGTTCGTTGCGTTCCAAATGAGCTTTGGCGTAACTTGGGTTTTTGGCGAGTGTCTTGTCACCGTAACCATACCGTGGGATTCCACATTTGCCTCGGCTACTACGTACAGACCGTATTGGTCGCAGAGGTCATACCAACGGTTGTCGTCCGGATAGTGGCAGGTACGTACAGCATTGATATTAAGTTCTTTCATTACTTTGATATCTTGGAGCATACGTTCCACTGAAACCACATAACCACCGTCAGGGTCCATTTCGTGGCGGTCGGCTCCTTTGAAGAGTACCGGCTGGCCGTTTACAAGTATTTGTCCGCCCTTTAGTTCAATCTTGCGGAAACCTACTTTGATAGGAAGCACTTCTACGGTATTATTGCCGTTTTTCAGAGTGGCAGTCAGTGTGTAAAGATTAGGTGTTTCGGCAGTCCATTTGGCAGGATTGGAAATATTCAAAGTAGTGTTCAGCTTGCCGGAACCTTTCAGATCGGCAGTAGCTACACTGTTCCCTTGTGCATCTGTCAGGTTTAAGGCCACTGTGCCGCTACCTTTCAAGTCTACAGAGATATTCAATGTCCCGTCTTTATATTGGCTGTCGAGGTCGGGAGTTACACGAATATCCTGGATATATTTCTTATCGCGGGCATAAAGATAACAGTCGCGTCCCACACCGGAGTAGCGAAAGAAATCCTGATCTTCCAGATAAGTGCCGTCGCACCAACGGAATACTTGGAAAGCGATGATGTTTTTTCCTGGTTTCAGATAGTTTGTCAGGTTGAATTCAGCTTCCAATTTACTGTCTTCGCTGTATCCCACATAGCGTCCGTTTACCCAAAGGTACATATTAGAAGTTACTGAACCGAAATGGGCAAAAATCTCTTTCCCTTTCCAGTCGGCGGGCAGAGTGATTTCTTTCCGGAAGAACCTACATGATTGTTTTCAACGGGAACAAAGGGGGGATTGTTCTTGAACTGGCTTCTCCATGCATATCCTACGTTTACATAGATCGGGTCTCCGTATCCGTTTAACTCCCATACTCCGGGCACCTTAATATTGTCCCAGCCCTTGTCATTGAAATTAGTCTGGAAGAAATCGGTCGGACGTGCATCCGCGTTTCTCACCCAGTTGAATTTCCAAAGCCCGTTCAGGGTCATAAAATTCTTTGAGTTTTCTTTGATTCCGGCTTTGGCTTCATCAGCCGATGCATAGGCGAAATAATTAGTGTGCATTGTCGAGCGGTTTACGGAATTCACTTCCGGATCTTTCCACTCATTGAAGTTTTGTGCTTGCATGGCGTTTAGTCCTAACGTGGCCAAGCAGCAAAATAGCAGTTGTTTCTTCATGGGTTTTTGTATTAGGTTTGAATTTCGGGAGTCAAAGATAGGGAATAATTTGATTAGTAAAGGAGAATAATGAGTCTAATAAGTATATCTATGGTTCAATTTTAATTTATTTATGAACTATAAAATGAAGTATAATAAAGATGCATTGTTTATGCATAGATTTGCGATGAAGGAAGAACTTGGTGAGTTGATCTTTGAAGTTTTATTTTTCGTGTATGTAAAGTCAATAAGAAACGATGAATTGGATGTTTTTTGTTGTTGGGATAGCTTGATACTATGGATAATACAATTAATTTTAATACTTATTATTTCTTGTTATGTACTATTTTGTACCTTTTTAGTATGATATCAGTATCTTAAAAACTGTATCATTTACTTAATTGCAGCGAGTGTTTTTAATAAACCTATTTCTAATTCTTAAATTTGTTATTATGAATAAACTGACGAGGCTGAAAAGATGCAAAAGGTGCATCAGTACGTTAATGCTTATGTGTTGTTCGCTCTTAGTATGGGCGCAGAATACAGTAACGGGAACTGTATTGGATGAATCTAATTTGGAAGTAATTGGTGCGAATGTGAAAGAAAAAGGTACTGCTAACGGTGCCATCACCGACATGAATGGTGTTTTTCATTTAAAAGTGAGCAATCTTCAAAAAGCTGTTCTGCAAATCTCGTTCATGGGATATGAACCTCAAGAGGTCCCGTTGAACGGGCGTAAACAACTAAAAATTATTCTAAAAGAAACAGCAAATGAACTTCAGGAAGTTACGGTTGTGGCCTATGGTACACAGAAGAAAGAGACTTTGACAGGGGCTATCTCTGCCGTAAGTAATGATGCGTTGGTGCGTTCGCCTAATGCTAGTGTAGCTAACACGTTGGAAGGCCAGATCACGGGACTCTCATCTGTACAAACCAGCGGCCAACCGGGGCAGGAAGATCCCAAAGTGTTTATTCGCGGTGTAGGGTCTTTGACAGAAAGTGCTTCTTCTCCTCTGATCCTGGTGGACGGTGTGGAACGTTCGTTTTATCAAATGGATCCGAATGAAATAGAAAGTGTGACAGTACTGAAAGACGCTTCTGCCACTGCTGTATTCGGTGTTCGAGGTGCAAATGGCGTAATTTTGGTAACTACACGCCGTGGTAAGGAGGGCAAAGCGAAAATCTCGGTGAATTCTTCGGTTGGTATTCAGATGCCTACTCGTATGCTCGAAATGGCAGACAGTTATACGTATGCAACTTTGAGAAATGAGATTATAACAAATGACAAGCCAAATGCTACCGAGAATGATTTGGTATTTGATAATTATGCAGTTGAACGATTCAGACTGAATGATGATCCCATCATGTATCCCAGTATCGACTGGAGAAGATATCTGCTGAATAAGACATCTGTGCAGACACAACACAACCTGAATATTTCCGGAGGAACAAAGGATATACGTTACTTCATATCTTTAGGTTTCTTATATCAGAATGGCCTGTTGAAACAGTTCGAAGGAGTGGGATATGATAATAATTATAAATACAAAAGGTATAATTATCGGGCCAATCTGGATTTTGATGCTACTAAGACTACCACGTTAAAGATTGGTATCGGTGGTATTGTAGGTAACCGGAATGAACCGATGATTAATGATGCGACTAATTCAATCTGGACATTGATTAATCAGACGACTCCGTTCAGCAGCCCGGGAGTAATTGACGGGAAGCTGATAGTTACCCCCGAAGAACGTTTTGATAATAAAATTAATTTGGGTAACAGTGCTTTGCCTAAATGTTACGGGACAGGCTATTCAACAGCTATTAATAATACAATGAATTTGGATCTTCTGTTGAACCAGAAATTGGACTTTATTACTAAAGGACTGTCAGCAGAGATAAAAGGCGCCTATAATACGAGTTATGGTTTTACTAAGAAACGTAAAGGACAGGTGGAGCAATTTATGCCTTTCTATCAGTCTTCTTTGGAGGACCCGTCGCTTGGTTATGACTCGCCGGATTTCAACAAGAATATTGTTTATAAGATCAAAGGAGAAAATAAGAGCTTGCAATATGACGAAACTTCCTCGAGGGCAAGAGACTGGTATCTGGAAGCAAGTCTGAGATATAACCGTAAGTTTGGTTCTCATAATGTCGGAGGATTGTTCTTATATAATCAGAGTAAAAAATACTATCCTGCTCAATGGGTGGGAGTACCGTCCGCTTACATCGGTTTTGTAGGACGTCTGACGTATGATTATAAATCCCGTTATATGGCAGAAGTCAACTTCGGTTATAATGGTTCCGAGAATTTTGCTCCGGGTAAGAGGTTCGGCGCATTTCCTGCCGGTTCTATCGGTTACATCCTGTCGGAGGAAGCATTTATGAAACAACAGAAAGTTGTTGATTATCTGAAATTCCGTGCTTCAGTTGGTCTGGTCGGAAATGATAACCTTGGAATAACCGTTTCTTGTTCCTGCCGGATTCTTATGATGTGAATTTGAGCGGAGTAGACGCGTGGAATAACAATAAATACGGCTTCAATTTTGGTTATAACAGCAAAGCGTTAATCCAGGGTGCGTTGGAAAAACGTCTGGGTAATCCTAACGTGACTTGGGAAACTGCGCTGAAACAGAACTATGGATTGGACGTTCATTTCTTGAAGAGCCGTCTGAAGATCTCTTTGGATTATTTCCTCGAGGAACGTAAGGACATTCTTATCAATCGTAAGACAATACCTTTATTGACGGGACTGACTTCCTCGATTCTGCCTGCCGTAAATATGGGTAAAGTGAAAAATCACGGATATGAAGTAGAAGTGAAGTGGAATGACAGGATCGGTCAGGTTCAGTATAATATTCAGGCAAATGTTTCCTACTCAAAGAATAAGATTATTTTCCAGGACGAGGTAGAACCTAATGAACCTTATATGTGGCGGACGGGAAATCCGGTAGGAGCTCTTTTCGGATATGTGGCGGACGGTTTTTATACGGAGGAGGATTTCGGAGAGAACGGCAAACTTGTGGCTGGCTTGCCCGATCCTGGGGTATCTGTGAAGCCGGGTGATGTGAAATACCGGGATTTGAACGGTGACGAAGAAATTACTTCGGACGACCAGACTATTATTGGAAACCCGACTCGTCCGGCCTATACATTCGGATTGAATTATGGCATTAATTATAAGGGCTTTTTCCTGACAATGAACTGGACTGGTGCCGCACAGCGTTCCTTGTTGTTGGATGGAGCTTTTAGAGAACCTTTTGGAAATGGTAAAATTCGTGGCTTGATGCAGTTTCACGCAGATACACGTTGGACACCGGAAACAGCCAGTACGGCTACCACACCGCGGTTTACCGAGACAAACGCAGTTTACAATATGCGTTCTTCTTCTCTTTGGGTACGAGACGGTTCCTATTTGAAACTGAAGAATGTGACAATAGGATATAACTTTACAGATAAGAAGATGTTGAAAAAACTGGGTATCCAGCAGTTAGGTATAAAACTAACAGGCTATAATCTGCTGACCTTTGATAAGTTTGACATCATGGACCCTGAATGTAATCCGAATAATGCGGATTCTTACCCTATCATTAAGATATATAATTTAGGTATTAATCTAACCTTCTAATAGTGCTGACAATGAAAAACTATAAAAAGTATATGGGCTGTCTTTCTCTCTTTGCATTGACATTGATAGGGTGCGAAGACCTTAAGTTCGGAGAGAAGTTTTTGGATAAGCCGATAAGTAATGAGCAGAATATAGATTCTGTCTTTAACAAGAAAGTATATGCTGAGCAGGCATTGGCGGAGACTTACCATTCACTGCCGGATTATCTGCCTATGCAAGGACGTCTGGGATATGGAGTGCTGGAAATGCTTACCGATTTGGGTGACTGGACAAAAAAAGGAGCACCTAAGTTCTATACAGGAACGGTAGACGGAACAAATGCCTATCTGGAACATCTTCCATATCGGTTGGATGTTGATAATAGAACCATTGGTGTCGGTCCGATTTATGGTATCCGGAGAGCTTATATCTATATTGAAAATGTGGATAGAGTGACAGATATGACTGCGGATGAAAAGGCGATAGGAAAAGCGGAAGCACAAGTAATTATTGCCTATCATTATTCTCAAATGCTCCGTTATTATGGGGGTATGCCGTGGATAGACCATGCTTATACGGCAGAAGATGCGATGAAATTTCCTCGCATGACGGTAGAAGAAACCGTACAGAAAATCATCGGGTTGCTGGATGCCGCCGCCTCTGTATTACCTTGGCAGGTAGATGCGGATAATGACGGACGAATGACGGCGGCCTCTGCTTTAGCATTAAAGTCCAGAGTGCTTCAGTTTGTGGCGAGTCCTTTGTTTAATGCTGACAAACCCTATTTGGAAGGTGATGCTTCCTCTCAATTCCTTACCTGGTATGGTAATTATTCATCAGACAGGTGGCAGAAAGCACTGGATGCAGGGTTGGAATTTATGCGGGCTAATAAAAAGAATTCGAATGTTTATCAACTGGTGAATACAGGTAACCCTCGCGATGATTTTGCGGCAGGATATTTCAATCGTCATAATGGAGAGGTTCTGATTTCTTCCAGAAGATTTACCACTTATGTTACGGGGAAAACTCCGTTTGCCCAAGTACGCTACGGAGTTGCTTCTCCTACATTAACTTATGTCGATATGTTTCAGATGAAGGACGGGACGGAATTCGACTGGAATAATCCCGATCATAATAAATTCCCTTTCTTTGATAAGGATGGAAATCCTAGAAGGGATATCCGCTTGTATGAAACGGTTGCTGTGAATGGAGATAAGTTTAAGGGTGCCCAGAAAGTACAGATTTTTGAAGGAACCACCCAGTCACCTTATAAAGATGGGCGAATGAGTTACAATGGTTTTGCGATGAGAAAATTCATACGAAACTTTAATGACGAAGTGAATGGTAAATTCTATTCTTGTCCGTTAATTCGTCTTCCCGAAGTTTATTTGAATATGGCTGAAGCGATGAATGAGTTGAATAAGGCGGAAGTTCGTGACGAGTTTGGCAATACGGCCTATGATTATCTGAACAAAACCAGGGAACGTGCAGGTATGCCTGCGATTTCGGCGGCAGATGTTCCGGCCGGAAAACCGTTGCGCGAAGCGATATTACGTGAAAGAGCCATTGAATTCGGTTATGAAGAAGTACGTTATTTCGATTTGATACGTTGGAAACGCGCAGATATATTTACCGGACAACTATCACGTCTGATTATTAAAAAAGCGGCCGGTGAGCCGAGCGGCTTTTCTTATAAAGTATCTCATGCAATGGCGGAAACACGCCAGTATGCGAAACCTGAGAAGTGGAATGACAAATATTTCCTGTTACCTCTACCGGTAGACGAGATAAACAAGAAATATGGATTGATTCAGAATCCGGGTTGGTAATAATCAAATCGTTGAATAATAAGAAGAATGATTATGAATAAATCACTTTATATCGTAGCTTTCTCGTGGCATTTGCCACTACGGGTATAGCGCAAAATAATGAAGGGCAAGATAAGGTATCGATCTGGGCACACAGACGACCACCGAATTACGGAAGA
>ERZ791618.194-NODE-194-length-35787-cov-2.393065_pt1 | contig 35787 bp, 40 predicted proteins | sample MGYA00510059_ERZ791618 | MGnify/ENA primary metagenome ERZ791618 (study PRJEB30046, sample SAMN00715159) | human gut metagenome | study: EMG produced TPA metagenomics assembly of the A metagenome-wide association study of gut microbiota in type 2...
GATTGACACCCATCGCCTTGGCAATATGGATATATTTCGGAGCAGCCGGAGACTCAGCATTGTACTCCATGACATAAGGTAACAACAGCGCATTGGCAACGCCGTGAGGAGTATCATAGAAAGCGCCCAACGGGTGAGCCATGGAATGTACGATTCCCAAACCTACATTGGAGAATCCCATACCGGCAATATATTGAGCCTGCGACATTGCTTCGCGGGCAACTGTGTCTTTACCATTATCTACCGCCGCTTTCAAGTTCTGAGCAATCATTTCAATCGCTTTCAGTTCGAACATATCGCTCATAGCCCATGCACCCGGAGTTATATAACTTTCGATGGCGTGAGTCAGCGCGTCCATACCTGTAGCGGCAGTCAGTCCTTTCGGCATGGAATACATCAGTTCCGGATCTACAATAGCTACAGCAGGGATATCGTTCGGGTCTACACATACCATTTTCTTGCGTGCATCTTCGTCGATAATCACATAATTGATAGTCACTTCAGCAGCAGTTCCGGCAGTAGTAGGCAATGCAAAGGTAGGAACAGCCTTATGTTTGGTATCAGCCACACCTTCCAGAGATTTCACATCGGCAAAATCCGGGTTATTCACAACAATACCAATCCCCTTTGCCGTGTCGATAGAAGAACCACCACCCAAAGCTACGATAAAGTCTGCACCGGAAGCCTTAAGGCAGCCACACCATTCTGCACATTAGCAATGGTAGGGTTAGCCTTTACATCACTATAAAGTTCATACGGAATATGATTGTCATCAAATACTTTAATGATTTCGGCTGCAACACCAAATTTGATAAGGTCTTTATCTGTTACAAAAAAGGCTTTCTTAAAGCCACGTCTGGCTGCTTCCACAGCAATTACACTCCGGCATCCTGCACCGAAATAAGAGGTCTCATTCAGAATAATGCGATTCATAGTTGTGTCATAATTTTAAAGTTACCGCAACATTCTCCATCGATAGAAAATGCTGCGGTCGCTAAAGTAGATAAATTCAATGATTAATACAAATATTATTTAGGAAGATTGAAGGCAACAGTCATTTCCTTCATCTGTTCCCGGCTCATGCCATCCGGTTCGAAGCCCATATTCTTGGCTGCAATATAAATTAATGCGGATTTATTTAATACGTCAATTTGGTCGAAAGCCTGCATCGCATCGCAGTCAACAGCAAATACTCCATGCTTTTCCCACATCACCACATCATAGTCCTGCAATTCCTTAATCGTAGCTTCTGCCAGTTCTACCGAACTAGGCAACTTATAAGGAATGATTCCCAAACCTCTCGGGCAGAATGCCTTTGTCTCCGGAATCATACTCCACAACAAATTGGTAGCCACATCCTTTTGAAGGAATTTTTCACAATGCGTCATTGCAATCAATTCGATAGGGTGAGTATGTACGGAAGCCTTATAAGGAGAATTCTTACTCAACAAGTCATTATGCACGCTCAAATGAGAAGGCAGCTCTGATGTCGGGACAACCGCCTCATCAGCTATAATAACATAACTGGCACAATCATCCAAAATCCGGATTACCGAACCATTCTCCATCGGCCAGCGAGCTAAATCACGCATACGTTTGTTGGTTCCTTTACAGTAAAAATAACAGCCTTTGAGATAAGGCAGTGTGACACCGATTGACCTGACTTCACTAATCGGCTGCATCCGACGAATTTCATCGTCTACAAATTCTGTGATATTAATGGTGATATTACCGCCATTACGTTCAGCCCATCCTTTCTGCCACAAGTATCCGGCAACTTCTGCTACCTTGTCTACTTCCTTGGCAAGTGCCGAGCGATTTTCTAAAATTGATTTCATATATATCTATTATTTAAAACAAATTCGGGAATACCAGCGAGAAAATCAACACCAGCAGTCCACAAACCAGCACAGTGATTGTTTTCACAGATACTCCCTTCCATTCTTTCAGGATAATCCCCCAGACATTACTGAAGGTCACATTCAATGCCATTAGGATACACCAGGAAAAAGCCAGTAATACGGGGCTTTCGGCAAGAAAGCTCTTTCCCATTTCCAGTCCGAAGAACTGCATATACCACAGCACACCGGCCAACGCACAGAATACTAAATTGTTACTCCACACTTTCCCTTTAGCTAGTCATTCATGGATTTATTAGTCACATTCTGTTGCAAACAATAAATTGCATTTGTCAGGAACCCTCCGAATGTAACCAGAAAGATAACAGGAAGACCTGCATAAAGTCCTTCAACTCCTCCCGCTAATGCAGCCTCCTTGATAGGTGTCCCGGCATCCAGTCCCAAAGCGAAACAGGCACTCATCACACCTGCCAGCAACGCTACCAACAATCCCTTCGTCAAAGCAAAGTCTTTCACAGCAGCGCGCTTTTCTTCTTCACTCATATTCTGCGCACGAAACTACCAGCATAGCCAATAATCGCATACCGGCTAACGTAATACAAACACCTAGCAGAAGAACCAGTCCGTTACCTTCGAACAAATTTGTTCCCGCAAAAAGAGCCGGAAGGAGCGTTCCGAAACCGGCACAAGTCCCCAACGAGATGCTCTGTCCCAATGCAACACCCAGATAACGCATGGAAAGCCCGAAAGTCAATCCTCCTACTCCCCACAATATGCCATACAAGATGCTCATTCCGGCACCTCCAGCTCCCCACAGTTCAAACAAACTGCCTCCTTCGGACACCCCCAGCAATGATCCCAGGAACGGAAACACTAACCAGGCAAATACACCTTGTATCAACCAAAAGCTTTCCCAACTCCACTCTTTTACCTTTTTAATAGGTACATAAGAACTAGACTGGCAAAAGCTACCAATGGCTATAATCAGCAAGCCGATCAGAATATCCATAACTTATCGTTTAGAAGTTACTTCAGCTTCGTACTTTTCGATCTCCGCAATGAAATCTTCGCCTACCGGAACATTATTTTTCAAGCAGAACATATCCCATACCGCATTCCAAGGAAGCGCTTTTTCTTCTTCAAGCAAAGCCAAACGCTGAAATCCTTGTCCGTTAGCTTCGTATTCACGCAATTTGGCAATCGGTTCAAGCAAAGCACGAGTCATACATTTCTGTGCAGCACGGCTACCGATTACATAAGCACCGATACGATTGATAGATGCATCGAAATAATCAAGGCCATAGTGTACACGATCTAGTGCACCACAACGAACGATTTCACTGAACAGTTCCATAGTAGGATCATCCATGATAGTGACGTGGTCGGAATCCCAACGTACCGGACGGCTTACGTGCAGCATCAGTTCAGGAACATAAAGTAACAATGAAGATACTTTGTCAGCCACACTTTCTGTCGGATGAAAGTGACCTGTATCCAATGTAATCATCTTATTGTGTGAAGCACCATAGCCGATGTAGAAGTCATTAGAACCTACCGTATAACTTTCCAAACCGATACCAAACACCTTAGATTCGATACAGTCTTTCATATTCTTATATCCAGTAGCGAAAATCTGGTCCAGAGAATCTTTCAACAGTGCACGGTATTTCATACGATTGACTGTAATATCCTTGCTTCCGTCGTGTACCCAAAGATTCATGATGCAAGGATCACCTTGCGCTTTACCCATTTCTTCGGCCACTGCACGACAACGTTTCGTATGTTCAATCCAGAACTGGCGGATACCCTCATCCGGGTTAGAAAGCGACAAATCACCGGATTTCGGATGTGAGAAAGAAGTAGAATTAAAGTCCAGTTTCATATTATGTTCTTTCCCCCACTCTATCCAGCTTTTGAAATGTTCGGGTTCCACCTGATCGCGGTCTACCACCTTCCTCTGAAAATCTCCGTAAATCTCATGCAGGTTCAGCCGATGAGTACCCGGGATATAAGAAGCGGCTTTCAAGATATCGGCACGCAGTTCGTCAATATTGCGGGCTTTACCCGGATAGTTACCGGTAGCCTGGATACCACCAGTCAACGAACCGGCCTGTACTTCAAATCCTGCTACGTCGTCAGCCTGCCAACAATGAAGTGACAGATGAAAATCCTGCATGGTTTTCAATACTTGTTCGGTGTCTACCCCTACCGCTGCATAACGTTCCACAGCAATCTCATACGCTTTCTGAATCAGTTCTTCTTTTTTCATGATATTCTATTGTTTAAAATGATATTCCACCGGTTATTTATTAATTATCGAATGCAGTTTTTAAAGTGGATATAAGCCGTATCCCAAGCATCCGTATCTTGTGGATGATAAGTTTTTAAAGGAACAGACCGCTGAATTAGCCGACGCATACCTGCCATATCCGTTGCTTCCCCCGCCGCCATTGCCTGAATCATCACATTACCGATAGCAGTGGCTTCGGACGGTCCCGCAACTACCGGAATACCGATAGCATTGGCAGTAAACTGGTTCAGCAAATCGTTACGGCTGCCACCGCCAATCACATGCAATGTTTCAATCGGACGAGGAGAAAGAGAACGCAAGTTCTCCAACACCTGACGATAACGCAAGGCCAGACTCTCAAAGATACAACGCACTACTTGTCCACGTTGTTCGGGAACAGGCTGTCCAGTGGCATGGCAATAGGCAGCAATCGATTTTTCCATATTCGCAGGGTTTACAAAGCAATCATCATCCGGATTAATCAGGCTGCGGAACGGTTCGCAAGCATCTGCCTCGCTGATTAACTCAGGATAACTTGTATCTCCCCAATTCAAACGGCAACGTTCCAATAGCCACATTCCGCAAATATTCTTCAGCAGACGAATTGTTCCTTCCACACCACCTTCATTCGTAAAATTCAAGGTTTCTGTTTCGGTATTAATCACCGGAGCGTCCGTTTCAACTCCCATCAACGACCAAGTACCGCTACTCAAATAAGCAAAATTACGGTCTAACGCTGGAACAGCGGCAACAGCAGCCCCCGTATCATGTCCGATCACAGCAATCACAGGCACAGCTCCCAATCCGGTTATTTTCTGCACTTCTTCTGTCAATACTCCTACCTTTTCACCCGGGAATACAAAACGACCGAAGTTCTTCTCTGTCAATCCAACCACTTTCAGTAACTCCGGTTCGAGACTTCGAGTTTGTGCATTCACCAATTGAGCAGTCGAAGCAATCGTATATTCCATCACCATTTTCCCGGTCAGCATATAACTTAATGCATCCGGCATAAACAATATCTTATCCGCTGCCTCCAATGCGCTATCATTATTACGGCGTAAAGTATCTAACTGAAAAAGTGAATTAAAATTCATTATCTGAATACCCGTCTTTTCATATACCTTGCTACGGGAGATGCGGGAAAAGAGAGCGTCCGGAGCTCCTACCGTATGAGGGTCACGATATGCATAAGGCTGACGAAGTAAGTTTCCGTCTTTTCCGACACAAACAAAATCCACTCCCCACGTATCAATACCGATAGAAGCAATAGACTCGCCACGGTGAGCCACCAATTTTAATCCTTCAATGACATGACGATATAATGCATAAATATCCCAATAGAAATGCCCGCCCACTTCAATCAAGTGATTAGGAAAACGATTGATTTCTTCCAGATTCAATCCACCTTCAATAAAAGTACCCAAGATAGTACGGCCGCTCGTTGCGCCCAAGTCGACTGCAAAAAAGTTTTGTTTCATGGTATTCTGTCTATATATTTAAAGTATTCATTTACCTACATGGCAAAGATAGACGATTCCTTCTTCATGCTCCTTACACATTTTGATTGAAAGGATATACATTTTGACACAAATACATAAACCAAACTTCCACTGTTTAGCATATTTTTCACTTTTATGCAAAAAAAGTATTGTTTTATGCATATTTTCTCCAGAATAATGCATACTTTTGCGCCATTCTTAGAATAATTATACAATGAAGAAGAAAGCAAATCGGTTAGACGCCATCAAAATGATTATCTCAAGCAAGGAGGTCGGTTCGCAGGAAGAACTGCTGCAAGAGTTGAACCGCGAAGGCTTCGAACTGACACAAGCCACCCTCTCCCGCGACTTGAAACAACTGAAAGTAGCCAAAGCTGCCAGTATGAACGGGAAGTACGTATACGTGCTGCCGAACAACATTATGTATAAACGCTCCACCGATCAGAGTGCCGGCGAAATGTTGCGAAGTAACGGATTCATTTCCTTGCAATTTTCAGGCAACATCGCCGTTATCCGCACCCGCCCGGGTTACGCCAGCAGTATGGCTTACGATATCGACAACAATGAATTCAGCGAAATACTGGGAACCATTGCCGGCGATGATACTATCATGTTGGTGTTGCGTGAAGGAGTTGCGACAAGCAAGATTCGCCAGCTTTTGTCACTCATCATTCCGAACATTGAATAACTATACATATTTATATATATAAAGAAATGGACACTCAACAAATAGATGTTATGGTAGCCGACGCCTCACATGAGGTTTACGTTGACACTATTTTGGAAACTATCAGAAATGCTGCCGCCGTGCGAGGAACGGGAATCGCAGAACGCACACACGAATACGTAGCGACAAAGATGAAAGAAGGTAAAGCAATCATTGCTCTCTGTGGTGACACATTCGCCGGATTCACCTATATCGAATCATGGGGAAACAAGCAATACGTGGCTACCTCCGGTCTGATCGTACATCCCGATTTCCGTGGTTTGGGGCTGGCAAAACGCATCAAACAGGCTTCCTTCCAACTGGCACGCCTCCGTTGGCCGAAAGCTAAGATTTTCAGCTTGACCTCCGGAGCAGCTGTTATGAAAATGAACACCGAACTGGGATACGTCCCTGTCACCTTCAACGAACTGACAGACGACGAATCTTTCTGGAAAGGATGCGAAGGATGTATCAACCATGACATCCTGAAAGCTAAAAACCGTAAGTTCTGCATCTGCACAGCTATGCTGTACGACCCGACAGATCCACGGAACATTAAAAAAGAACAAGAAAGAAATAACATTTAAAAGATACAGCACTATGGAAGAAAAGAAGAAAAAAGTAGTGGTGGCATTCAGCGGCGGACTGGACACATCGTTCACCGTCATCTACCTCGCCAAAGAAAAAGGTTATGAAGTATATGCAGCTTGTGCCAATACGGGTGGTTTCAGCGAAGAACAACTGAAAACAAACGAAGAAAATGCCTATAAACTGGGAGCGGTAAAATACGTAACGCTGGACGTTACTCAGGAATACTACGAAAAGAGTCTGAAATACATGGTTTTCGGAAATGTGCTGCGTAACGGTACTTATCCTATTTCGGTCAGCTCCGAACGTATCTTCCAGGCATTGGCTATCGCACGTTATGCCAACGAAATCGGTGCGGATGCCATTGCCCACGGTTCTACCGGAGCAGGTAATGACCAGATTCGTTTCGACATGACTTTCCTCGTACTGGCGCCGAACGTAGAAATCATCACACTGACCCGTGATATGGCATTAGTCGTCAGGAAGAAATTGACTACTTGAACAAACATGGTTTCAGTGCGGACTTCACCAAACTGAAATATTCATATAACGTAGGTCTGTGGGGTACCTCTATTTGTGGTGGTGAAATCCTCGACTCCGCACAAGGGCTGCCCGAAACAGCTTACCTGAAACACGTAGAAAAGGAAGGCAGCGAACAACTGCGTCTTACATTTGAGAAAGGTGAGTTGAAAGCAGTAAACGACGAAAAATTCGACGATCCCATCAAAGCTATCCAAAAAGTGGAAGAAATTGGTGCTGCTTACGGCATTGGTCGTGATATGCATGTGGGGGATACCATTATCGGCATCAAAGGCCGCGTAGGTTTCGAAGCTGCTGCCCCAATGTTGATTATCGGTGCACATAAATTCCTGGAAAAATATACGCTGAGTAAATGGCAACAATACTGGAAAGACCAGGTTGCTAATTGGTACGGTATGTTCCTGCACGAAAGTCAGTATCTGGAACCGGTAATGCGTGACATCGAAGCAATGTTGCAGGAGAGCCAGCGCAACGTAAACGGTACAGCTTATTGGAACTCCGCCCGTTGTCATTCTCTACAGTAGGTGTAGAGTCGGAAGACGACCTTGTAAAAACCAAGTTCGGTGAATATGGCGAAATGCAAAAGGGTTGGACAGCAGAAGATGCAAAAGGCTTTATCAAGGTTACTTCTACTCCGCTGAGAGTATATTATAACAACCATAAAGACGAGGAAATCTAAGCATGGATACTAATAACAAGAAACTCACTCGCTCACGCAGTGACAGAATGCTTGCCGGAGTTTGCGGAGGTTTAGCCGCCTACTTCGGACTCGATCCATCACTCGTACGCATCGGTTATGCATTATTGACGTTTTTCACCGTATTTGCCGGTATACCTGTATACCTTATAATGTGGCTTATCGTTCCCGAAGAAAGAAACTTATATAACAGATAAAGAACATAGTATAAACTAACATGATTAAAGTAGGAATCATCGGCGGAGCCGGATATACGGCAGGTGAGTTAATTCGTTTGCTGGTCAATCATCCGGAAGCGGAAATCGTATTCATCAACAGCTCAAGTAACGCCGGAAACAAAATTACCGACGTACACGAAGGATTGTACGGCGAAACGGATCTTGTCTTCACCGACGAGTTACCTTTGGATGAAATTGATGTATTATTCTTCTGTACCGCTCACGGCGATACGAAGAAATTCATAGAGAGTCACAACATTCCTGAGGAGTTGAAAATCATTGACCTCTCTATGGACTACCGTATTGCTTCTCCGGAACATGATTTTATTTACGGTCTGCCGGAGTTGAACCGTCGTGCTACTTGCAAAGCAAAGCACGTGGCCAATCCGGGCTGTTTTGCCACTTGTATCCAATTGGGCTTGCTGCCCCTTGCCAAGCACCTGATGCTGAACAACGACATCATGGTGAATGCTATCACCGGTTCTACCGGAGCTGGCGTAAAACCGGGATCAACCAGTCACTTCAGCTGGCGAAATAATAACCTGAGTGTTTATAAAGCATTCGACCACCAGCATGTTCCCGAAATCAAGCAATCCCTGAAGCAACTGCAAAATAGCTTTGATGTGGATATCGACTTTATCCCCTACCGTGGCGATTTCCCGCGTGGAATTTTTGCCACCATCGTAGTAAAAACCAAAGTTGCATTGGATGAAATCGTCCGCATGTACGAAGAATATTATGCAAAAGACTCTTTCGTACACATTGTAGAAAAGAACATCGACCTGAAGCAAGTGGTAAACACCAATAAGTGTCTGCTACATCTGGAAAAGCATGGTGATAAGTTGCTTATCATCTCCTGTATCGACAACTTGCTGAAAGGTGCCAGTGGACAGGCAGTACATAACATGAACTTGATGTTCAATTTAGAAGAAACCGTCGGCTTGCGATTGAAGCCCAGCGCCTTCTAAGTAATTTGTATTTCGTAATTTATAATTAAAGAAATGAATTTATTCGACGTATATCCTCTTTTTGACATCAATATTGTCAAGGGAAAAGGCTGCCACGTATGGGACGAAAAGGGTACTGAGTACCTCGATCTCTACGGCGGACACGCTGTTATCTCCATCGGCCATGCGCATCCGCACTACGTGGAGATGATAAGCAAGCAAGTTGCCACGTTGGGATTTTATTCCAACTCTGTCATCAACAAGTTACAGGAACAGGTTGCTGAACGCTTAGGAAAAGTTTGTGGTTATGATGACTACTCCTTATTCCTGATTAACAGCGGTCAGAAGCCAACGAGAATGCCTTGAAACTCGCTTCGTTCTACAATGGACGTACACGTGTGGTTTCTTTTAACAAAGCATTTCACGGACGCACTTCACTGGCTGTAGAAGTAACCAACAACCCGAAAATCATAGCTCCCATCAACGATTGCGGACATGTCACTTATCTCCCGCTGAACGATATCGAAGTTATGAAAGCCGAACTGGCGAAGGGGGATGTTTGCGCAGTAATTATTGAAGGTATTCAGGGCGTAGGTGGTATCCAACTGCCAACGGATGAATTCATGCAAGCTCTGCGCGAAGCTTGTACCGCCCATAACACTGTACTGGTTTTAGATGAAATTCAAAGTGGTTATGGTCGTAGCGGTAAATTCTTTGCTCACCAATACAACGGTATCAAAGCAGATATTATCACTGTAGCCAAAGGTATCGGCAATGGTTTCCCGATGGCAGGTACACTCATCAGTCCGATGTTTACTCCGGTTTACGGACAGCTGGGTACTACCTTTGGTGGTAATCATCTGGCATGTAGCGCAGCGTTGGCTGTACTGGATGTCATAAGTCAGGAAAATCTGGTTGAAAATGCAGCAAAAGTAGGTGAATACTTAATGACGGAACTGAAGAAATTCCCACAGATCAAGGAAGTTCGTGGACGTGGTCTGATGATCGGTCTTGAATTTGAAGAGCCAATAAAGGAACTTCGCCTGAAACTTCTGAAAGAGCAACATGTATTTACAGGTGTCAGTGGTACAAATGTACTCCGTTTGCTTCCGCCTCTCTGTCTCAGCATGGAAGAAGCCGATCTCTTCCTCGAACGTTTCAGAAAAGTACTTTAAAGTATATTTGACTATATAATCAGCAATAAACAGGCAGCCTTCGGACGTTTCAACGCGTTTTAAGGCTGTTTTTTGTTTTAGTGCACAAGTACTTTTTTACATCAATTAGCTTATAAAGGTGGAAAAAATATCTACCTTTGCCCATCGACAACCCTTTTAATAACAGAATGATATGAAAACAGCAATTATCGGAGCAGGAAACATGGGCGGTTCTATAGCCCGTGGATTGGCAAAGGGAAGCATTATCCCCGCCTCGGATATCATAGTCTCTAATCCCTCACAAGGAAAGTTGGATGAACTGAAAGTAGAGTTTCCCGCTTTACAGATTACACATGACAATCAGGAAGCCATTATTGGTGCCGAATTTATCATACTTGCTGTAAAACCGTGGCTCATCAAAAGCGTGCTGCGTGAATTGAAACTGAAAAGCAAGCAAATCATTATTTCTGTCGCCGCAGGCATCAACTTCGAAGAACTGGCTCACTACGTACCGGAACCAGAAATGACCATGTTCCGCATCATTCCCAATACTGCCATCAGCGAAATGGAAAGTATGACTTTGATTGCCAGCCGCAATGCTACCAAAGAACAGGAGCAACTGATGCTGGATATCTTCAACCAAATGGGACTCGCCATGCTTATCCCTGAAGAAAAATTCGCAGCTTGCACTTCCATGGCCTCCTGCGGCATTGCCTATGTACTGAAATACATTCAGGCTGCCATGCAAGCCGGCATAGAAATGGGAGTTTACCCCAAGGATGCAATGAGAATGGTGGCCCAATCCGTAAAAGGAGCAGCCGAACTGATACTGAACAATGACACACACCCCAGTGTAGAAATAGACAAAGTATGTACTCCTGGCGGTATCACCATTAAAGGCATTAATGAGTTGGAACATGACGGTTACTCTTCTGCCATCATCAATGCCATTAAAGCCAGCAAACAATAAGAAGAACAATTAATTCATTAAATAAACAACCACATGGACGAACAAATTAAGCAAATAGCAGAACGCCTCCGCGGGCTTCGTGATGTACTGGAGCTGACAGCCGAAGACATTGCACGCGAATGTGATATTTCTGCCGAAGAATACCGTCTCGCAGAGTCGGGAGAATTTGATATTTCCGTCAGTATGCTGCAAAAGATAGCACGCAGGTACGGAGTTTCGCTGGATGCACTAATGTTTGGCGAAGAGCCGAAAATGAGTTCCTATTTCCTGACTCGTGCCGGTAAAGGAACCAGTATTGAACGTACTAAAGCCTACAAATACCAATCGCTTGCCGCAGGCTTCATGAATCGTAGCGCCGATCCATTCGTCGTGACCGTAGAACCGAAACCGGATAGCGAACCAATACATTACAACAGTCATGCCGGACAAGAATTCACCCTTGTACTCGAAGGGCGTATGATGATAAGCATCGATGGCAAAGAACTTATACTAAACGAAGGAGACAGCCTGTATTTCAACTCCAAACTGCCACATGGCATGAAAGCACTGGATGGAAAGACGGTACGATTCTTGGCAATTATCATGTAACAACTAAATGAAGAACGGAGAACAATGAATGAAGCTTAGTTCTCAATTCTCAATTCCTATAATTATGGTAGAAAGATTTTTATCGCAAACCTCTTTCACTACACAAGAGGACTTTATCAAGAATTTTAAAATAAACGTACCGGAAAACTTCAACTTCGGCTACGACGTAGTAGATGCCTGGGCTGCCGAACAACCAGACAAACCTGCATTGTTATGGACTAATGATAAGGGTGAACACCAACAGTTTACATTTGCCGACATGAAACGCTATACGGACATGACAGCTTCGTATTTCCAAAGCCTCGGCATCGGTCATGGCGACATGGTAATGTTGATACTGAAACGTCGTTTTGAATTCTGGTTCAGCATCATAGCCTTACATAAACTTGGTGCTGTCGTTATTCCTGCCACTCACTTGCTGACCAAAAAAGATATTGTATATCGCTGCAATGCTGCGGATATCAAAATGATTGTTTGTGCTGGTGAATCGGTTATCACAGATCATATTGTTACTGCTATGCCAGATTCACCCAGCGTGAAGAAACTCGTCAGCGTAGGACCTGAAGTAGCTGAAGGATTTGATGATTTCCACAAAGGCATCGAGAATGCTGCACCTTTTGTGAAACCGGAACACCCCAATACGAACGAGGACATCTCATTGATGTACTTCACCAGTGGAACTACAGGTGAACCGAAAATGGTTGCTCACGATTTCACATATCCACTGGGACACATCGTTACCGGTAGTTTCTGGCACAACCTGACGGAAAATAGTCTGCACCTCACTATTGCCGATACCGGTTGGGGAAAGGCTGTATGGGGCAAACTTTACGGACAGTGGATTGCCGGTGCAAATATTTTTGTATATGACCATGAGAAATTCACTCCTGCCGCCATTCTGGAGAAGATACAAGATTATCATGTAACATCTCTTTGTGCGCCTCCCACTATCTTCCGTTTCCTCATTCACGAAGACCTGACGAAGTACGATCTCTCGTCTCTGCAATATTGCACTATTGCCGGTGAAGCTCTGAACCCTGCCGTATTTGAAACCTTCAAGAAACTGACAGGTATCAAACTAATGGAAGGATTCGGACAGACAGAAACCACCCTGACCATTGCCACTATGCCTTGGATGGAACCGAAGCCGGGAAGTATGGGATTGCCCAACCCACAATACGATGTAGACCTGATAGACAACGACGGTCGTTCTGTGGAAGCCGGTGAACAGGGACAAATCGTAATTCGTACGGATAAAGGTAAGCCGTTAGGATTGTTTAAAGAGTACTACCGTGATCCGGAGCGTACCCACGAAGCCTGGAATAATGGTATCTACTATACGGGAGACGTTGCCTGGAAAGATGAAGACGGTTATCTTTGGTTTGTAGGCCGTGCAGACGATGTGATTAAGAGCTCCGGTTATCGTATCGGCCCATTCGAAGTGGAAAGTGCCTTGATGACGCATCCCGCTGTAATAGAATGTGCCATCACAGGCGTCCCCGACGATATTCGTGGTCAAGTGGTAAAAGCTACCATCGTACTGGCTAAAGAATATAAGGGAAAAGAAGGTGAAGCACTTATCAAGGAATTGCAAGATCATGTGAAAAAAGTGACGGCTCCTTACAAGTACCCACGTGTGATTGAATTTGTAGATGAACTACCGAAAACCATCAGCGGAAAGATCCGTCGTGTGGAAATCCGGAAGAACGATACAAAATAAAGGAAAAAAATATAAGGAATAGGCTACTTCTAAATCGTTTGCACCTTTTATGTTACTTTTTGATCAATTTGAGTTATTCTGTTTCCCGTAAACCGCTTACTTTTGCGACCGGAAAGTACAATTAAAAGTTTTAAAGCACATGATTACAAGTAGAAAGATTTCTCAGATTAATGTTTTCGCAGGTAGCCCCTGGGAAGTGGAAAGTGTGAAGCAATTATTGAAGTCAGCTTATATCACTGCTTCAACAGAAGACAAAGGTTATGGCATTCACGTGTCTGTTCCTTGTCAGCAGTACACTGCCGCTATACGGGTTATCAGTAACCGAAAATAAGACTTAAGAGAAGACGAAGTGAAAAAGACTGCCCCTTGGAAGCAATTCCTTCAGGGGCAGTTTTTATATCAATATACCGCTTCTCCCCCTTCAGGCTTCTCACGATATTTGATATCAAAACGTCCCTCTTTGATACTCCCACCACTAAATGTGCCACTGATGATGGTTCCATCCATACGAGTAATATGGGCTTCGCCATCTTCTAAATCTTCTCTGCCGAAAGCAGCATCCGTATAAGTGCAATTAGCTCCCTGACGAGGATTCACAAGCACCAAATGCAAACTGTTGAAGACTCCAATTTCTGCATCAATTGTAACATAATGATTTTCTTCATCGTTGAAAAAGCTAACAGATGGAATACTATACCGTCCACTGGAATATACCCAACCATCTATCAGGCAGCCTAACGTATTTTCACCGGTAGTTGTAGCTTTCGGCATCAATGTCGGGTCAACACTTTTATCCTCTTCACAGGCACAACAGCAAATCAGCAGGAATAGAAATAATAGTTTTTTCATAACGCTCAAAAATGATAGTTTAAACCGAAGAGTAAGGACAGTTGACCGAAATAACCAGTACCGGTTTTCGGATTTTCTACATCCCACTTCTCATTATGATACTTCACTGAATAAGATTCGGAACTGGATGCTAACCAATTCAATCGAGCAGAAGCTCCCCAATGATTCGTTAGGAAATACTCACCTGAAAGAGCCAGGTTACCGGCAAGCTTGCTCATAGATACTTTCCGTGGTTTGTCATATACCGTACTCTTATCGTGATAGAGTTGGTAACCTACCCCACCAGAAAATTGAAGTTGATAATGTTTTTGTACCATGGTTAAAGCTACCTGAGGAGCTACATAATGCATCAGAATCTTGTCTGCCCCGGTTTCATGCGTATTCTTATACGAACTTCCCTGATACAGAGCTCCTATTCCAAACTTCAGTTCCCTACCTACAATTTGTCCAAGGTAGTTAACGTCCCAGGCTACGCCTTTTCGTAAGTCACTGCGATAGGCATCTGCCCCATCAGTAATTCCCATAAAGCGCCCCAGATACCATGACGGGCCGGCATGAACAGAAAATGATGATCTTTTATCACCTGTACTCTGGGCGTACAAAGAGGTCGTCAATAAGACCCCAACAAGGAAACAAAGTAAGTCTCTCATAATAATTTGTATAGCGTCGTTTTCTTATAAATACCCCAAAATTGAAAGTACTGCATTCAGGTGATAACTATTTTTAATTAAGATAAAAATCATCGCATCCTTCTATCACCTCTTTCGCTCTATATCTTGTGTACGAAAGAATGCTTCAGAATATCGAGCTCCCCAAAGTTCGTAACGTTCAAATTGCATTTCTATCTTACGAGCAAAGTTTGTCCAATCTTTCTTTTCTAATGGCGACCATACGTTCTCCGCCAACGCTGACATACGTGGAAAAACAGCAAACTCAGCTTTCCAGGTGGTGGGAATATATTCCGTCCAGAGACATCCCTGTGCTCCCCAAACTAATTCTTGTTGCTGCGTTGTCAACGAATCCGGAACAATCTGAAACTCATAAACTTTCTCCAGAGATAGCGGTCCACGTGGACCAATTTCCGGCTGTGTACGACTCTCTTTCAGATTGAAATACGACCAGGCAGAGCAAGTGAATATCGTACGATGCCCTGTTCGTAATGCCTTCTTCCCAAACTCCAGACGCCGCCAATTCATCACAACACAATCTTCAGAAATACCTCCTTCAAGAATTTCATCCCAGCCAATCAGAGTCTTGCCTTTCGCATTCACCACTCCCTGTACGTAATGAATGAAATAGCTCTGCAATGCTTTTTCATCCCTCAAACTATGTTCCCGCATGAATTGTTGTGTCTCTTCAGACTCTTGCCACCAACGCTTGGCACATTCATCACCGCCTACATGGATATATTGTCCGGGAAAGAGATCGCACAATTCAGAAAAGACATCTTTCAAGAAATCAAAAACTTCCGGTTTAGGAGCCAGTACATTATTAAATTTATTGAAGATCCCCCATGTCAACGCTGCCTTTTTCTGTTCATCGGGTGTAGTACTGAACTGAGGATAAGTAGCAAGAACTGCCATACAATGACCGGGAATATCTATTTCGGGGATCACTATGATATGCCTATCAGCAGCATAACGTATCACTTCTTTCACTTCTTCATGAGTATAATACCCACCATAAGGTAGTGGTTGGTATTTCCCCGGATAGAGTCCAAAAATTTCTCCCTCACGAACAGAACCTTTCTCCGTCAGCTCCGGGCGACATTTCATTTCAACACGCCAAGCCTGGTCATCCGTCAAGTGCCAATGGAAATAGTTGAGTTTATGCAGTGCGAGGTAATCGATATACTTTTTAATGAATGATACCGGAAAGAAATGGCGTACCACATCGAGATGCATGCCCCGATAGACAAAACGGGGATAATCGTTAATCTGCACAGCCGGAAGGATAGGTAACACACCAGCACGGGTAGGTAACAATTGTATCAGTGTCTGCACGCCGTAGAAAACGCCTGCTTCGTCATTACCCTCAATACGTATGCCTTCTCTTGAAGTTATCTCCAGTTGATAGCCACCAGAAACATCTCCGTTCTTCCGATTAATTAAAACGATACAAGGCGGTTCACCAGACTTCAGAGTGATAGGTTCTACCGCAGGAATACCCTTCTTCCGAGATTTACCCACCTTAGGAATTTCCGTTTGCAGCGGTATGCCGAGATAACGGTCCATATAATCCGTCAGATACGCAGCCGAGGATGCCAATGTAGGCTCCGACACACGAATCATCGTATTACGTTGGATTTGAAACTCTCCCTGTCCGGTCACGGTAGTTTCCACCGGCTCGGGAATGATGTTGAAAGGTTTCTCCTGTGCCTGCCCGGCAAGCGCAGTAAGGGCAAGGGTTGCAGTCATAATTTTCTTTAAGTACATAGATGATGATGATTTATACTGCAAATATAAGGCTTTTACGGAAAGCTGCTTAATAACTCACCCAGAATAAGGGAAAATTTTAAGTGATGCCTAAGGAAAAACATACTTTTACCTTAGGCATTTTACCTTTTTGGTACCGACAAATCTTCATCTTCCAATTGCGGGCCCGACAGTTTCCATATGGAGGCCCAGCAGCCAGCAGTTGGAAAACGGACAGCCAGCAATTAGAAAACGAAGTTTTGAACCGGTCATCCGGACATTTTCCTTTAAGCAAATCAACAAAAAGAATAGAGTAAATGCAAGTTTATCTACCTTCTACTTCCTACGCTGCTGCCTATAACACACAGAGCAGCTATCAATAAAGAGTTTAAAGCACAGCAGTATGAGATGTAGAGAGTAGAGAAGCAAGAAGATACCTAAAAGAATAAAGCTCCATGAACAGATAGTTCACAGAGCTTTAAGATTGATTTTTTTTATTTATTCTTCCACTATATTTTTGAAAGACCTCCATCCATCTGCAATGCTATAAGCATTTTTACAGCCTCTGGGTACATATAGAACACATACACTTGTATCTACATTTTCAAAAACAGATGGATTCATACCAGATACAGATTTATATCCAATATGAATTTCTCTCATACGTGAACATCCCCAAAATGCATAATCTCCAATACTAGTCACACTATTAGGGATTGTAATAGAAGTAAGACCGAAACAAGCCGAAAATGCACCTTTTCCAATACTTGTCACACTATTAGGAATAGTAACAGAAGTAAGACTTGAACATCCCCAGAATGCATTAATACCAATTTTTGTCACACCTTTAGAAATAGTAATAGAAGTAAGACCTGAGCACCAACTGAATGCTTCCATGCCAATACTAGTCACACCGCCAGGGATAGTAATTGAAGTAAGGCGTCTACAGCACGAGAATGCCTCTATCCCAATGCTTGTCACACTGTTAGGAATCGTAATAGAAGTTAGGCCTGAACAACCAGCAAATGTCTCATTTCCGATAGTCGTTACACTATTAGGGAGCGTAATTGAGGTAAGGTATGAACAGTTATCGAATGCTCCATTTCCAAGACTTGTCACGCTATTAGGGATTGTAATAGAAGTAAAGTTTGAACTAGATAATGCCCTATCTCCAATATTAATCACACTATTAGGAATTGTAATAGAAGTCAGATTTAAACGGGACAATGACTCATCGCCAATACTTGTCACACTGTTAGGAATTGTAATTGACGGAATGTCTTCAGGACATTTTATTAGTGTCGATGCATTTTTATCATATAAAGCTCCATCTATAGATAAATATTTAGCATTGTTTTCATCCACATTAATAGAAGTAAGACGTGAGCACAGATAGAAGGCTATATCACCAATATTTGCCATATTGCCAAGAATAGCAATTGATATTTTACCCTCAGGACACTTCAGCAGTGTCGACGCATTTTTATCATATAAAGCCCCATCTATAGATGAGTATTCAGTATTATCTTCACCCACATCAATAGAAGTAAGCTCTGTACAAAATTGGAATGCATTACTTGAAAGAGTTATTACCTTGTCAGGGATAGCAATAGAGGTAAGTCTTGAACAGCCCCCAAATGCATATTTTCCAATACTTGTCACACCGTCAGGCATAACAACAGAAGTAAGTCTTGAACATTCCCAAAATGCACCTTCGCCAATACTTGTCACACTACTAGGAATAATAATAGAAGTAAGATTATTACATAGTTGAAATGAGTAATACCCAAGTTTTGTCATATTCACTTCGGACAAATCCAAAACCTGTATTTTTTTCATTTTACGCAGGAATTCCGTATCAGTAGAGTTTAGATTTCCTGTAATCTTTAGTTTTGTGATTTCATCTTTCACAGAACTGTTAATCAACCTTGATAATGTACCTGCTGTTTCTACATGTATAACAGGAAGTGCTCCTTGCTGAATGATTTTAATATTCTGGCTAACTCCATTGCCAGAAGCAAAAGTAATATGGCTTGCTCTACTATCATCAGAAGTATTCTCTGCAATATTGAACTTAATTTTCTTAGTGGTCAAGGCTCTCGTATTCTCCACACATGAGATCCAATCCTTCCCATCATCAGCAATAGAAATCGTATAATCAATGTTAGAACTTAACTCCACTTCTATAGTTTTTCCCTTTGCATCAATTGTATATTCATTATTTCCAATAACGATAGCATCTTTTTGCACTTGTATGATGGTTAATGTATCGGCGCTTGCAGTATTATTCTTATCGAAATAGATAATTTGCGCAGAACGGCTGTCATAAGTCTCATTAGGATTGATAATATATTTCAGGGTATGGCTGGAAGCACCACGCACGGAAGCCTCATCATAAATCCAATCGACCTGTGGCATTTTTATTCCGTATTCTACATTGCTTTTTATTTCTACGGTAATAGTTTCTCCTTTATCGCTTACTTCATATTTTTCTTTTGTCAATACTATGACTGCACCACCTGCCTGATAAACCTTTACGGTTTCTACATGCTCTCCCTTTTTGAAGTAAATCTCACCTTCACGTTTCTCATATTCTTCATTTGCTGCAATAGAGAAAGTATGGTTATGAGTAGTTAAAGCACGTGTGTTAGTTTCAGTAATCCAACTTTTTGCCGTTTCTGAAATTTCCATTTGATAGTCAATATTTGACTTTACTTCTACATTAATAGAACCACCTTCTTGGACGATTTCAAATTTATCTGTGGTCACAAGTATCGCCTCTTTGCATTTTTGTATAATAGTGAAAGTTTGGCTTGCAGTTCCTGCCTTAATGGTTACAGACACACTTCGGTCGTCATAATCCGAATTATCAAGAGTAGTAAACTCAACTGACGCCTCACCTTTTTTACCGCTCACAACCGATGCCATGCACCATATTGAACCGCCCGTAGTGGAGGCTATATTCAGTGTCCAATCAGTATTAGTGGTGAAGCTAACAGATTTTATACTTCCTTCTGCTGCAAAAGCCAAGCCATTTGTAATAATACTTGAATCAATAGTAATTGTAGAATTTTTATCAGGATCAAGATCATCCTGCTCATTACCATCACTGCAAGCTGCAAAATTTATACTAACAAGCATAGTGATTAAAACCAGTCCCAATAACCTAAATGTTCTCATAGTATTCTAACTTTAAATGTATAGTAGCGAGGGTATCTGATTCGGACTTCTATCTGGTATAGAAAGCAAAGGAGATGCCTAAAAGAAAAAGCTCCATAAATCAATGACTCATGGAGCTTTAAACAAGTACCCTTAACGGATGAAATATTGAACCTTTGGAATCATTTTCTAAAGATAGTGGATTATTTGCAAACGACACCACAAATACTTAAACTAATCGAATCATTATAGAGTTTAGAGCGAAAACATCAATGCCTACATTATTAAAGCCTTCCTATAGGTTTTAATGATTTTAATTTATTATTTTTGTTTCCAGACAGAATCAACAATTAGCAATTTATGGAAGAAAACTCAAAGCGGATTTGTTTATTATGTAAAATACGTGAAGCTAACAAAAGGAATTCACACATATTACCTAAATTCTTTAATGATAGGCTATTCTCTGATGGGTTCATGTACGAGATTAATAAAAATGGACAAAAGCGCAAAATACAGAAATCTCCCAAAGAAGATTATATTCTGTGTGACCAATGTGAAAATAGAATTGCAATAGTAGAAACTTATTGTAGTAATCATTTCTTTCATGCCTTTCACAATATTAATTCGAATATAAAGTTCCCACTAAAAAATGAGATTAGAGGAAATAATTGTTCGCAATTATACAAAGAAGGGCAATACCTAAACCCTAATATATTCAATCTGTTTATCATATCATTAGTATGGAGAACTTCAATATCCTCTCATAAATGGTTTTCTGAATTAGATATTGATGAAAAGCTAAAAGAGCAGATGAGGGCAGATTTAAATGATAATCTTAAATATTCGCGTAAAGAGTACGACAATCAAGACTGTTCACATAAAGAAGATAATGATTATTATTCGTATGAAATTATCTCAAAGCAATCTACCACAAAAAATCCAGAAGGCACACTATCAATATTTAATATAAAAAAGCATGTTATCATGCTGAACCTCGTGGATTTTAGCGTATTCTTTTTTATGAATGAGAAAGCAAGCGAAGATTTTCGTCCTATTTTGAATAAGAAAAGTTCAAAAATAATCAAAGTTTGTATATCTGACGATAAAATTTGGAAAAACATACACAATGAGTACAAAAGTAGAATTATAAAGTAAAATATTATAGCCTTTTTAGCAAGTACGGTAATATACACAACAAATAAGAGCACGTTTGCAAAAGTGCAATTAAACACTTATTTATCAAAATATTACCACTGTAACCTCGGACTGAAACAATAGTATTTTAGTAGGTGTGATAAAGAGCCAACCGTTAGCCATTCATAAAAAATTCCCAGATATTTTTTGAAAAATCAGCTTATTAGACTTTACTTTCTTATCTAACTACATATTTATATATACACTAAATGAATAAAATATGGATAACAATTACAAAAGGCAGTATCGTCAATTGGATGATACCACTAAACAAAAGATTAGCCAAAGCCTAAAAGGCAGAACCAAATCAGCAACACATACACAGGCTATTTCTAACGGACTAAAAAAGTACTGGACTAATGTTCCAAACCAGCCGAATAATAACGAAAATAAAATTGAAGAACATGAATAAGGTATATGGTTTGAATATAGATATGCTACGGTTATGTTATGAAATCAAAGAACCGTACAATATTAATATCATCAAAACAAAGGAAGTAGGAGAAGAAATTGATTTTATGTACTTCTATCTGCGGAGAATACAAGGCAAGCATTTTAAGTTCGTCTACGAAATTCGTTATGACGATATGGGAAAAGATAAACTATTTGGAGAATTAAGGCTTGGTATCAACGATGATGAAGAGGCAAGCAATATACACACCAATGGATATAATAAAGCATGGATTAGTATTTCTAACCGTGTCTTATATACAGATGAAATATACTATCTGGATTTCATAGAAAGCAATTTGGGACTAGAATTGCACAATATAACGACCTTAGACTTATGCTTGGATATGTCAATAGACATAGCCCGACTAATACGAAGGCTTATCCGAAATCCGCAAATAACGACAATCCTGAATGGGAAAAGAATTATAGACCGCAAACAAGACCGCCCTGAAATAACTTACACCTCTAGCGGCAACATGGACAAGGATAAATACTTAACCGTCAATATTAAACAGAAAAAGGCGATTAAAGACAAAAGCAAAGGTAGTACCCTTATTGCATATAATAAAAAACGGAAATAGCCAATAGTTCAGATAAAAGGTACATAGATGACTACTATAACAATCCATCAAAATTACATCGCTTGGAAGTTCATCTCAACAACGAAGAAATAAGGGACTATATAACAAAAAACAGGCATGAATTATCATTCTACTCTTTAATTGATAAGAAATTTCTATCAAGACTATTTGGCTACACCTTAAACAGTCTCATTAGATTTGAGAAAGAAGAAAAGCCAATAGATTGGGCAAATCTCTTATTAGAGGGGTATAACAACCACCCCTGACAACGGCAGTATTTCAATGCTAACTCATTCAAAAACAACGAAAAGCGACTTAAGAGTATAACTTTAAAAACTATATATTGAAAATTAAAAGTGTATCAGAATATCCTCTTACAGATATAAAGTGATACACTTATTTTCATTATTTCAATTCAATATAGTATTAACTTCGGATATGCGGAATGCGGAATCAAGTTAGCAACTGCAATAAACCTACTCCGCACCTCCGCACTTCCGCACATTATATCAAAATTGGTTATTCTTGCGCAAGTATAAATTCCAAAAAGCCCCATTATCATTATATAATTCATCGAAACGAGAAAGACTTGAACCCTTACTAACAATACAATCATTTTTCTTATAAGAAGGATTAACAACTCCATAATATAAGCAGACATATTCTTTAAAGTCTGAAAAGTTCCTCATATTCTTGTTGAATAAGCTGCACTTTTCTTTCAGTATAAGGCAAAGAGTAGCTATATCCAGTTTTGAACACTCACCGCTGCTTATTTCAAACCTTTCATCTACTTTTTCAAGTATTTTCTTAACCTGCTCACGATTGTTAAAAGAAGGGCACAATTTTTCTAATATTTTCTCCTTATCTATCTCTATACCAACTTTATTTCTTTCATTTGATATGTCTTTGGATGATGAACTACCGACAGAAGCCTCTTTTTCAATTTCAACAATAGCATCATCATTAAGCAAAATCGCTTCATTAACAACAATCTTCTTATAACGAATACCTGCTGTTCTTTGGGCATAGAAAAGGAACGATTGTAGTGTATTTGCTTTATCCTCTATAATTGGCTGCTCCTGATTTTCGATAATTAGCATATTGATATAGTTATACTTAACCTTATGCTGCATATCATATAAAAAGTATTTTATGAATATAATTAGAACATCTTTATCGTCTTCACCAATCGCACTGACATCCGAATATAATTTCTTTAATCCAAGTATCAATCTAGCATCCAATTCTTTAAGAAATGAATTTTCATAAATATACTGGCAAATAGCTTCTATAGGTTTGTTCTTCACAAACTCATTATCAAGACTTTTAAAGGTTGCAAGACTTATTTTTATTTGTCTTCTAAGCTCCACATCCAACTCTTCAATATTGTCATATAGAACAATATTTTCATTGCCAAGCATAGATATAACACCATTAACCAAGTTTTTTAGATACTGAGCATTTTGAATATCATTATTCCTTTTACGCATCATCTCCAAGTGCTTTGACATACTTGAAAATATCTCAGCCTCTTCTGCTATACATTGGCGGCAAATAGCTTTAAGTGGTTCTACAGTACTATCCGCATATAGAGCCACAATCATATCATTGAATAATTGAAAGTATTCTTTTTCTTCTTGTGATAATATCATATTAATAGCATTTAGACTGCTGTAAAGATATGAATTATATTGTATGGCTACAAGAAATCATCTTTGATAGCCATTGACTTATATTCAAAAAGATAGCTTATTGGATAAAAGTGAATATCAATTTTACCTCTATTTTCCGCAAATAGCATAAATCACTACTAATCAACAATATACATCAAACCACAATATTCACTTATATTCAAAGTGAATATTCAAGTTACAATTCAAATAAGATAATTTATTTCATTTATGCACCATAATACTTCGTTATTGCTTCTGCTAATAAAGTTCCAGCAGTACCTATACCAATTTGCCAAGTCCCATCAATTGCTTTATTTAACATATTCTTTAACCAAGCATTAACTTTGCTTCCGAATTTGTTGTTTACAAGTTCTGGTTCATCAATTAAAATCTCTTGCAATTCTTGAATATCATTTTCTTGTACACCATTTTTTTCAAGTATTGCTTTGAGTTCATCAAAATTTGATTTGGTTATTGTTACATCATTGTCTATAATGTTTTTATCTCCTGAATTTACAAGATTACCATCCCCAATATTTGTAATAATTGTTTGAGACATAATATTATTTATAATTTTATTTACATCATTTTTTTTGCCAATAAGTTCTTGCATTTCAATTTCATATCCAAAACTTTGTTCCAATTTAAGTATTAAATCTAACGCATAACACCTAACTTTAGATAGTAGTTCTTTAATTGAAATATCACTAGTCTCAACCCATACTGAATATGCTGAGAAACCAGGATTTCCTTGTTCCTGATAGTACTTATTTATAAAATGAAGACTTGAACTGTGAACATTAAACCTTATGCCCTTTTGGTCGGATATACTTTCTAATGATGATGTATCTTGCTTAAATGTCACAGTGCTAACTATATCCCTAACCTCAGAGGGAAAAGCTACTGTAGGAACTACGTGGCTGGTTACTTTCCAACCACCACCAAACTGTCCATTAAAATAATTACATTTAATGATTGCTGGAAATTTACGATATTCAGGTAATATATCCGCATCACTATAACCATTAACCTCTTTATTTATCCATTCGGATAATTCACTGTTATTTAATCTTGATGATAACACCTTCATTTTTAACAAAGCAGATGTCAATGAGCTCTTTTCATCAGAAAGAAGGTCAACTATTTCAGTAAGAATGTTCATAGAAAATATTTTTCTCAAATATACATTTTAATTGGTTCGTATAAAAGAAACCACTTAAAATACAATTAATGAACATTCAAAATTATGCATTTATTAACAATTCGAGGTTTTAATGATAACGTCTATCTTTATATTATATACAATCAAATTAAATAGATTGAGAAATAACCTCTCTATTAAGATATCAATATATGTCTAAAATTCACATTCAAGATTTGTGAATATTATAGGCATCAATATTCCTAATATATAAAAATTATTACTTTCATGTTTACCTAGTTCAGGTCTCATCTACTATTGGGGCATCAGGCAAAAAATCCCTAGGTGAACAATCAAAGACTTTAGCAAGTATATTCAAATGGTTTAGATTATACTTTGCTCTTCGCTTAGGATTTTCGATATCGGCTATAAAACTTGCAGACATATTCATATAATCTGCCAATTCCATCTGAGACCACCTTCTTTCCACTCTCATAGCCTTTACTTTCTGTATTACAAATTCTTCTATTTTAGTCATATACCAATCAATTTAATTGGTAAAGGAAAGATTATCGTAGAAATATTTTGAGCGTACATGTACGTGTATTATATTTGCAGTCTCAATTAAATAACAAGTATTCAACTTTAAAAAAGAAAAATTATGGAAAAAGCAATCAGACTATTCTTTGGAATAGCATTATGTTTAATTATTAGCAGTTGTTCTTCAGATGATGAAAACAAAGCAGAAGAAAAAATTCCGCAAACCACTTTTACTGTTAATGGTATGGAGTACAAAACGGCAGTAGAAGAAACAATCTTAAAAAAAGAGAATGAATGCACAATTGTTGCATCAAATTCGATTGGAGAAAAACTAAAGTTCTGGCTTGACATTGAAAACAAATATCCCCTTACTGCATACGATATTGAATATGCAATAGGGCAAGAATTACGTCTTGAAGATGAAAATAATGCTAAGAGAATAACTATCAATTTCGATAATGACAAAGATTTCAAAGAAACACTATGTAGATATAATAGTGGTAAAATGGCATGTAGTGGATGGACTAGGTTTTCCATTACAATATCATTTGAAAATTTTACTTTCACTAGGACTGAGTTAAATTACGACAATACAAAGACATATACTCAATACACAGTAAATGGAAAGATTACTTTAAATAGAACAGTCATTTTATAATCGTAATCAAGCAATATTACGTCATTTGTATGAATAAAACACTTCTTACACTTATCTTATTGCTAGTGCCATTCTCCTTAGCCCATACTACCCCACGAAAAAAAGTAGGTATCGTTCTAAGTGGAGGTGGGGCTAAAGGAGTTGCACATATTGGAGCAATTAAGGTATTGGAAGAACTAGATATTCCTATTGATTACATTGCAGGAACAAGCATAGGAGCTATTATTGGTGGCTTATATTCTATTGGATATACATCCGAGCAACTAGAAATAATAGTAAAGCAAACAAATTGGATTGACCTACTTACAGATAAAATCTCACGGGATGCAATACCATTTCCTGTCAAATTGGATGATAGTAAATATCTTATATCATTACCTATTAACAATAATAAAAAGAGTGGAGGTATAATCAAGGGTAGAAATATATCACAGTTATTACAACAACTCACAGAAAGCTATAATGAAACCATTAATTTTGATAGCCTTCCAATTCCTTTTGCATGTATCGCTACAGATATGGCAACAAATCAGAAAGAAGTTATTCGGTCAGGCAAACTTTCAGAGGCAATGCGAGCTAGTATGGCTATCCCCATCATTTTTACTCCACTATATTCAGACAAGAAGGTTCTAATAGACGGAGGATTCAAAGATAACCTACCCATTGATGTTGTTAAAAGTATGGGAGCAGATATAATCATTGCAATTGATGCACAATCAGAGTTGGCAACAAGTGATAAATTGCAGGCTGTACCTGATGTTGTCAATCAGTTAATGCTAATGATATGCCAATCAGAACTAGATATTGACAAAATCAAACAAGTTGATTCTTATATTAAAGTTAATGTAGAAGGATATAATGCAGCAAGTTTTTCAAATGAAGCGATTGACACCCTTATCATAAGAGGAAAGAATGCAGCAAGAGCAAATTATATTTCTCTATTATCAATCAAAGACAAAGTTGGAATAGTACCTTCAAAAAAGCCGCATAACACTTCATTTCAATTACCATTTAGCCCTCAATACACCCCAATAAAAAACAACCAATTAAGGGCTGCATTAAGATTTGACAGTGAAAATATTGCGGCAATCTTATTAAATCTGAATTTGCAAAACCTAAAAACAGGAAAAGCTGAAATAGCTTTAAGAGGCGGTAGACAATCGTTTCTCAACGCTCAATATAGCCTTCCTCTATCAAAGATACAAGAAATAAGCATCGCCAATAAAATCGCCTATAGTGACATTTTCCTATACAGTTATGGGCAAAAGATTTCCAATCTGAATTTTATACAGAATACCAGTAAGTTGGCATATTCGATAACACCATTAGACAATCTATTATTTAAGGCTAATATATCATTAGACTATCAACGTTTTTTCAGGACATTGGTAAATCAAGAATTTCCATATCCAAAGAGCAATGACTTGTTTCTAAATTACAATGTAGAATTGAAATACGAAACTATTAACAAAAGATATTTTCCGACAAAAGGTTTAGATTGCCACATTGGATATACAATATATACCACCTGCCACTCTTCCACAAACTATTCAGTATTTAATACTCTGATAAAGAAAATATTCCCTATAAGCCCTAGTACATATTGTGTACCATCAATATATGGAAGATTTATTTTTAATGCCAACATTCCATTAATATACAGCAACATAATAGGCGGTGAAGGATATAGTTTAGACTTTGAGCAGCAAATACCATTCTCAGGACTTATACACACAGAAAATGTCAATAACGTATTCGGAGGTATGCAAATCAAATTTCAACACAAAATTCACAAGAAACAGCATCTTACTCTCGCAGGCAATTACGCCATTTCAGAACATCATTTTTCAAACTTCTTTCATGGAAAACCAATATGCGGAATTAGTGTTGGATATGGCTATGAAAGCCCATTGGGTCCAATAGAAGGTTTTCTTTCTTATTCTAACAAAACAAAAGATTTAGGGTTTTATCTCAATATCGGATTTGGATTCTAAAAACTCAACATATCATAAGTCTCTAGCAGTTCTTGCGAACGCAGTCCCAAATATCGACGAGTAGTTTGTATATCAGCGTGATTAAATAGTTCTGATAACTTTATTAATGCAAATTCAGAGTTCTCCCCTGCTGCCTCAACTACCTGCCGCCCAAAAGTTTTACGCATACTATGCGTACTAAAATGCTCGATTTTCAAATTATACTTTGACTTCATTGACTTAAAAAGCACATTGATTCGTTGTGTACTATACACAGTCTTCTTTCTACTGAGAAAACATTTTTCATTTATATCCACTATACCAAGAGCCTTATAACAGTCTGCAATATGCTTCTGAAAATTACAATTAACTCTAATCTCCCTACGTTTTCCTGTTTTCTGTTCAGTAACAACAAACTTTTCGTTATCCAATAACATAGACCATGTAAGAGTGAGTAGGTCACTTATTCGCAGCCCGAAAAAACTACCACAGCCAATTAGCAGCGACAATCTATATTCCTCATCTCGATATAATTTGCGAACTAAGGACAGCATTGAATCCCATTCCAAATAATCCGAAGTGACATAACTGTTTTTTAAGCTCATAATATTCATTTTTAGCTTAGATTCATCGTTTTTGAACATGTTATGAATACTCAAATTAGTAAATCATTGATAATCAATCCATATTCAGTAATTACAGAAGTGAATGTTTCAATCTCCACAATATCGACCAGTACCATAGCCCATTGCTTTTGATATTTCATCACTTGTGAGACCTCTCTCCCAAGCTCTTTCATCTCTTCTTTGGTCTACTCCCTCTTTATGTGCAATCCAGCTCGCTGCAATCATAGCATCAAGCTTTGCTGCTTTTTCTTCACGAGCTCTAACAGCATCATGCTCCCAACCCCAAGCTGCTCTCAGACATTCACTCCAAGAACGACCTTTTCTATGAAACTCACTACCATATAATCTATGGGCATCTTTCATTACTTGTTGCTTATTGTATCGTCTCATAATTCGTAGTGTTATTGATTACTTATCGCACTACAAATGTAGTACTTTCAATATACATATCAAAATAAAAATGTATATTATTAGAACTACATTAACTTCTTTTATGTATTGCAATCAATATACAATTTAAAACTAAACGTATATTTGCATACATAATACAAAAGAAGAGTTATGGGACTACGAATAAAAGAAGTTATCAAAGAAAAAGGAATGACTGTTCAGACATTGGCTGACAAAATGGGAATTAATAGAGTAGGATTATCTAACCATATTAATGGAAATCCTTCCGTAGCCATTTTGGAGAAGATTGCCATAGCACTAGAAGTATCAATTCAAGAGTTGTTTGAAAAAGAGCCAAATAAGAATATTAATGGCTATATTGAGATTGGAACAGAAATCTTTAAGATTACATCCTTTCAAGATATGAAGAACATTATTAACCGCTTTAATAGTACTGAGTAAGTAAACTCAGTACTTCAACAATCACTCCTGCCCCTAAAATCCCATCCTCCTTCCCTGAAATCCCCTCAATTTCTCCCCAAAATCCCCTGTAAAATCCCCTGCTTATTCATAACACACTGTATATCTGAACAATACAGACTCAACTCGCAAAATAGTAGTTATTAGCCCATTTCATAGCTATATCTTTGCAATATCGAAAGAGCTCAAACGATAATAAATGATATTGTAAAACGAATAAAATCAGAATAATGAAAATAGATAATAACGAGACTGTATTTGATTACAGCACTATGAATGAGATTATTAATGAGGGTATGAAAGAAGAAAAACGCAAAGCGTTATATAAGAATTTATGGTTTGAAAAGGAACTTACCATTTTATTCGGAGAAACAAATTGTGGTAAAAGCTTACTTGCACTTCAAATAGCAGAAGAGATTGCCAAAGGTGGCGAAAAAGTAATGTACTTCGATTATGAAATGAATATGTCCCAACTATGCGATAGATATTCCAATGAAGAACGTACAAAACGATATGAATTTTCCGAAAACCTAATCAGAGCAAGAATTGATTTTGATTTGGAATGTGATTTTAAAGCACGAAGAGAAAGATTATTTATGCGACTGGAAGAGGCTGCAAGCAAATCTAACATAAAAGTCTTCATCGTTGATAACATCACGTGTCTACATCCTAATTTATCTGATACGGAACAAGCTGCAAGGTTCACCATTGAATTTAGGACATTTATGAACAAGTTAGGCGCAAGCATTCTTTTGTTAGGACATTCTCCAAAACTGCAAAGTAAAGGAGTTATCACATTAGATAGACTTGGAGGCAGTAAGCAAATTAGCAACTTTATAGATGCTTGCTTTTGTATCGGGAAGACCACAGGAGAGATAAATAAAGTTTATATAAAACAACTAAAAGCCCGAAGCTGTCCCATAACTTTACATGAAGGGCGTGTTCTTGTCTGCTCTATAGAGAAACGAGATGATTGTTTTATTGAATTCAAGGAAGAAGGCTATGCCGATGAAAAAAAATTATTGAAGGGGGAAGCTGATATTACCCCTGAAAAAGAAAAAGCCCATCAACTTTACAAAGAAGGCAAAAGCTATAGAGAAATAGCTAAAATCATCGGTAAAAGCGATAAGACTATCAAGAAATGGATAGAGGAATATGAAGAATATTGTGCCAAGCACGAAGCTAATGAAGAAGTTGAGAACGAATTTTCTGAGGTGGATAGTGCGGAAATGCGGAGTGCGGAATAGTGAAATGCAAAATAATACTAATAAACAGTCTAACATTCACTTTCTTTTCCCCTTTAATTTACTAATAATGAACTTTGTAATAGAAATACAATATGAATGCACAGTATTTAAACTTAGATACCATCAAAGAGAACCGCAACTTCAAAGGAATATCCCAAGAGGATGCAAAAGAATTAATTGATACACTATATGCTTTTTCAGTTTTGAGCTATGAGGCATATAACAAAAAAGATACACAATATGGAGAATTTTGAATTAAAAGGCTTTGCTAAAGGCAAAAAACAGCAAAAAGAACAAGTAGGCGGCAATGCCATCATCTATACCCGTGTTAGTTCCAGTGAACAAGTAGACGGTCAAAGTCTAGAGGTGCAAATAGACAAATGCAGAGAGTACGCAAACATGCACTCATACAATATTGTCGGTGAGTTTGGAGGAACATACGAATCAGCAAAGAGCGATAAGGAACGCAAAGAATTTAGTCGTATGTTGACCTTCATCAAACAGAGCAATAAGAAAGGCAGCAATCAGATAGTAAAAACCGTAATAGTGTTCAGTACCTCCCGTTTCAGTAGAACGGGAAGCACAACCATTATTGAAGAGGTAGAAGCTAGAGGAGCATACGTGGTATCTGCAACATCAAATTATGACCCACGTACACCAGTCGGAAAGTATATGCAACTCATGGAACTTGCAAATGCAAGGTTTCAAAATGACGAAAAGAGAGCAACAACTGTTGAAAACAGCGTAAAAGCATTACTAAAAGGTAGATGGATTGGTAAAGCTCCAAGAGGATATGACCAAAAAACAACAAAGAAAGAGCAAATTATAACCATCAATGAAGAAGGAAAACTAATAAGAAAAGCATTCCTTTGGAAAGCCAATAACAAACTATCTAACGAAGAAATCAGACATAGACTGGCAACAGAAGGTTTCCATATCTGTAAACAGAAACTATCAGAACTGTTCAAGAACCCTTTTTATTGTGGCTATATGGCACATAAATTCTTGCAAGGGGATATTGTACAAGGAAATCATCCTCCATTGATACCAAAAGAAATTTTCTTGAAAGTAAATGGAGAGTTATCCAAAAACCATAGTGGATATGAACAAAAGATAGATAAGGAGTATGCACCATTACTAGGCAGTATCAAATGTCCCTGTTGTGGCAATAATCTATCCGCAAGTATATCAACTAAGATGCGAAAGAAATTCGGACGTACTGATATTGGTTATTATGTTTGCAGCCGTAAAGGCTGCAAATACAATAGCTCAACCAAGAACGTACATGAAGCTTTTGAGGAAGAAGTAAACAAGTATGCACTATCTGATAAAGTATCAGAGCTTTTAAAACTGCAACTAACCATCACCTTTGAAAACATGAATAAAGAAAATAAAGAAAGAGCCCAGTCCATCAAATCCAATATCAAAGCAAAGGAAAAAGAGCTGGAGCAAGTCGAAACCAATTATGCACTTTGTTCCGATACAAAGAAACAAGAGATTTGCGTAAAGGTAATGACGAGATTAGAAGCAGAAATCAGAGGTTTACAGGCAGAATATTCAAAGGTGAACACAGAAATATTGAACCTTGATAAATTCATTGATTATGCGTTTGCAATGCGTTCTAAGTTATTCAATTTATGGAAATTACAAGGATTAGAAGGAAGAAGGAGATTACAAAAATTGGTATTTCCTGACGGGTTTATCTACGACAAAAATAACGAGCATATTGAACCTAAAACCGTCAATCAATTCTTTCTGCTAAACTACTCATTTCCAACGAATAATGGGGATAAAAAAAGAGGGACGAACAGTGATAATCACCGTTCGTCCCTTCAAGTACTCGAAGCGGGACTTGAACCCGCACAGCCGCAATGGCCAAAGGATTTTAAGTCCTTCGTGTCTACCATTCCACCATTCGAGCATCCTATAAAGGAGAGCGGAAAACGAGACTCGAACTCGCGACCCTAACCTTGGCAAGGTTATGCTCTACCAACTGAGCTATTTCCGCAGGTCTTTTTTGTAGAACGGGTGCAAAGATAAGGAGTTTCCCCGTTACAGCCAAATTTTTTACATAGAAAAAGTTGCTATTTTATCAGTTCCGCACTTGCAAAGTAACACCCGACACAGAGACTTTATAATGTTTCAGATACTCTGTACCTTCTCCAGTAGGAAATCCACCACTACTTAAATTATATTTAGTATGGCATTTAGGACATTCAGCAGTACCCAATCCATCTTCTACCAACTCGACTGAAACGCTACGATTGGCCTCCACCGGACAGGCGGCATCATAAGCGACATAGGTATTGCCATCCGAATATACGCTTTGTCCTATTATTAATCCTGCATAGCCTACAGGTAATCCATTCACATTCTTATCTACCTTCAAGAATTGACCGGGAGTCGTAATCTTATAATAAGGAGACTGTGAAAGACTGCATGAGAAATTAAAACTAATAGAAGGAATGCTCGACTCGTATGAATCACCGCAACCGGTAACACACAGCCAAAGCATCCCTATAATTATACAGAATTTCCGCATACAATATTATATTTATCGCCCAAGCAAGGCTTTTTCAGCCACTTCCATTCCATGAAAATTAAAACCATCTACCACTTCTTGCATCAGTGCAGAGATTTCATCGTTACAGAGATTACCAATACTTCCTTCATGCGTATGATGCACTTCCTTACTATGTGAGAAGTTTCCGGCTTCAATATCCAATCCCACTTTCTTATAAGCATCCCGGAAGGGCATACCTTCACGTGCCAGACGATTGACTTCCTCCACACTGAAAATAAGCAGATACTTGTCATCATCAAGAATATGTTCATTCACTTTGATTTCATTCATGATATAAGTTGTCATCTGCAAACAATCTTTCAGTTCCTGGAAAGCAGGCAAGAATACTTCTTTAATAATCTGCAAATCACGGAAATATCCAGAAGGCAGATTATTAGCAATCATCATGATCTGCTGTGGCAGTGACTGCAACTTATTACATTTAGCACGTGTCAGTTCAAAAACATCAGGATTCTTCTTATGGGGCATAATGCTGGAACCGGTTGTACAATCATCAGGCAACTTCACGAAACCGAAGTTCTGGCTATTGAACATACAAGCATCAAAAGCCAGTTTAGAAATAGTACCGGCAATACTTGCCAAGGCAAAAGCTACATTACGCTCCATCTTGCCACGCCCCATCTGTGCATAAACAACATTATAGTTTAAGGAGTCAAATCCCAATAAACGTGTTGTCATTGTACGGTTCAGCGGGAATGAAGAACCATATCCGGCAGCCGATCCCAAAGGATTCCGATTACACATTTTAAATGCTGCCTGCAGGAAAAGCATATCATCTACCAGACTTTCAGCATAAGCACCAAACCACAAACCGAAAGAAGATGGCATTGCTATTTGCAAATGAGTATAGCCAGGCATAAGCACATTCTTGAAACGCTCACTCTGGCATATCAGCACATGGAATAGTTGCTCCACTGCCTCAGCAATATCCTTGATCTGTTCACGCGTGAAAAGTTTCAGGTCGAGCAGTACCTGGTCATTCCGAGAACGACCACTGTGTATCTTCTTACCGACATCACCTAATTTACGCGTCAGCATTAACTCCACTTGCGAGTGTACATCTTCTACTCCCTCTTCTATCACAAACTCACCTTTTTCAGCGGTTGCATAGATATTCTTCAATTCATCAAGCAGGAGACCCAATTCTTCGTTTGTCAACAGACCGATACTTTCGAGCATTGTAATATGGGCCATAGAGCCTATCACATCATGCTTTGCCAAGTAAAGATCCATTTCACGGTCACGTCCCACTGTAAAACGTTCTATATCTTTATTTACCTGAACGGATTTCTCCCAAAGTTTCTGAGCCATTTATTTAGTGATTAATGATTAGTGATTAATACGGTATAATCGAAAGCATATCCGCCATTTTCTCTAATCCTTCCTGCAAAGGTTTCTGAACCATACCTTTCATAAAAGGATTCAATTCCATGCCGATGGTTAGCTTCATTTTACATTCAGTCTCTGTTACCGGCACAATCTGTATCCACAGATTAAAGGGCAGCGGCGAAGTGGTCGTGGCAAACTTGATACATTTACACGGGTCTTTCTCTACTATACTCAACGCAATCTTACCCACAGGAGCAACTTCTATCACCATACTCTCCGAATCAAAGCTCAAGTTCTTCACTTTATCCTCCGGTAAGCTGTCTTTAAACTTTTCCAGATTATTCAAATCAGATAATTTCTCATAAACAGCTTCCTGCGAGGCAGGTATTGTCTTCACACCACTTTCAAATTTTGTCATATTTTGAATCTCTTTAAAAGACAAAAAGAACTATCCGGACAGAATCTATCCGAATGGCCCTTTCGTCATATTATTTATTTTATAGAATAAACCGCTGTTACTTTCCAGCATCCCAATGTGCAGGGTCCTTACGCCATTCGTTCAGCGTTGCTATATCTTCTTCTTCTATATAACCCGTACGAAGTGCAACATCCAACACAGCCTCATAATTTGTCAGCGTTACCAAAGGAACCTTGGCATCTTTGAATGCTTTTTCCGCAACCGGGAAACCGTAAGTATATGCAGCTACCATACCGAGA
>ERZ791618.197-NODE-197-length-35711-cov-2.222038_pt1 | contig 35711 bp, 31 predicted proteins | sample MGYA00510059_ERZ791618 | MGnify/ENA primary metagenome ERZ791618 (study PRJEB30046, sample SAMN00715159) | human gut metagenome | study: EMG produced TPA metagenomics assembly of the A metagenome-wide association study of gut microbiota in type 2...
GGGGCATAATGTAGTACCTTATCATCCCTACCATATAAACCTAACTTTTCTTCCAGCAAATGTATTTCTTTGTCCAATACTTTTTCTTTTGCTCCCAAGGAGTGTGTTTATAAATCTATTTACCAGCATAGTAGGAAAGAATAAATGGACTGCATAGAATTGTTCCAATTATAATGCCCCCAATAAATAAATCATCTTCATCTACTTTCATAATTATGTTATAGAATTTCACTTTACATACTTTTATTCAGAGTAGTTGTTTTTTAACTGAAACTGAATAAGACATAGCCTTCAATTTTACGCCTGATTTCCAGAATATTTTCTTACACTTCAAAGCTGTTCCTCATGTTCTTTCAATCGTCTGCAAGCTGCCTGTGCTCCACATGTCCCTGTTTCGCTGCCTCCTTATACCAGCGGACAGCCTTCTGTAAATCCGGTTGGACACCTTTACCTTGTTCATACATACAACCCAAGGCATACTGCGCCTCTACTACATGAGCGGTGCGTGCTGCAATCAAATAGCATTGAAAAGCTTCCTTCAAGTTTTGTTCACCCACTTTACCGTCATAATATACCTTACCCAAGTCATACCACATTTCTTTATGTCCTTGCGTGATACAGTCCCTGTACCATTCTTTTAAGGTGGAAATTTCCGGATTCGCCAAACCTTCCCCCAACAGACGTTTCGCTTCCAAGTATGCCTTTTCGTTTCCTACTTTCCAAGCATTCAGGTAGCATTCCCAAGCCTTTTGAAAGTCTTGTTCTACCCCTTTGCCTATCTCATAAAGCAAGGCCAACCGCTGCCAAGCTTCTGCCTGTTTTTGTTGTGCACTCCATTGATAGGAACTAAAATCCGTATAAAAAGCCCATTCCTTTCCGCTGTTGTCATAGACAATACCCGACCACAGCCAAGCCTCTGGCTTTTGTTGTGCAGCCTGTCGGTAAAAAGTGGAAGCAGTAAGAAAATGACGTTCCTTTCCAGTGCTTTCATAGATAATACCTAATCGGAGTTGCGCTTCCGGAACTCATGCAAAGCTGCCTTCCTGCACCAACGCAAAGCCCTGAACGTATTCCGTTCGACTCCTTCACCTTGTTTATATAGGCAGGCTATAGCATATTCACTTGCTGCACAGCCAGCCAAGATGCTTTCAGATGCCACGCAAATGCTTTATCTAAATTTTTCTCAATCAATTTTCCAATGTGATACATATTTCCCAAGTAACACATGGCTTCTGGCAAGCCTTGCTCTGCCGCCTTGCTCATCCATTGAAAGGTTGTTCCCTCCGTGTAGCAAAAGGGTGGATTTTGCAAATATTCATCTATGCAAGATCTATGACATAACATCTTACCTACCTGATACTGTGCCTGAGCATGTCCCTGTTTAGCTGCTTTCATTAACCAATAAAAGGCAACGTCATCAGTACCGCAAATCCTTAATGTGCCGTTCAGATACATCATCCGGTGTGGTATTGCTCATCAGGCGTATTCTTCTGCTCTATATGTACTGCTCCCGGTCCCTTATAGATCAATTGTTTCTTCATCAGTCTGTCCTCCAAAGACTCCCTATCCATTTCCTCCACCCACATCTCCATCTCTACTTGTTGCAACGGCATGGTGCGTGTACTCCCACACCGTTCGCAAGGCATAGATACTGAAAGAGACGTTGCGTTATATTCTATGTCTAATGCCAAAAAGACTTTCTTGCACTGAGTGCAAATGAATAATGTTGTTCCTCGTATCATAATTATTCTCTTTAATGATAAATATTCCTCAATGATTGATAATTATACGATATTTTCCACCTATCCAGTTCCAATGCACGTGTACATAATTGTGGATGAAAATAAAAGATACAACGAGATTCTTGTTGAATACGATTCCATAAAGACGAATGCTTAAAAGCTTCGTATTGCTTGCCTTGTTCCACCAAACGATTTGAATCTGAAGGTGTTTCTTTCAAACCGGATGCCAACTTGATTAAAGTATTCTGATAACATTCCTCTCCAACTATGGCTGCGCCACATCTGTCCGCAGAAAATTCACTTTTTCTGTTCCAATATTGTAATGCAAAATACAACGGAGCAAACAAACTGCGATGCAATACTCCAAATATGAATCCCATTTCCCCAATAGTCTGATAAATGGTTTTATATAATGAATGTTTGCATAAAATATGACCACACTCATGAGCTATGACACCTTTTAACTCCTCACGGCTCATTGTTTCCAGCATTCCGCTTGATATGGCAATAAAAGTACGAGTTTCTCCGTAAGTATAAGCATTCAGCACCGGATCATTGTAAACATAAAGTTCAGGCTCTTTAATTCCAACTTCCTGAACTACCTCCTTAAACAATATATATACATCTGAGAGATAACCGGAAGTTACCTGTATCATATTAGCAAGATTATCTCCACGATATTGAGTTTCATAGCCCATTTCCATAAACAGGCGAACCAATGACTCACACAGCGGTACATTCTTTACCAACTGTATTGCCTTCGCATCTTCGGGGTGCATTATATCCTGTGGCTTCATATTTCATCCTCCTTATTCTTTATTAAATTGATGCATACGCATACATGACACTTGCAACACGGCAGGGATTGTAACCCGATAAGCTGGAGAAGCTAAATCCGCCACACTCCAACCGATAGTAATAGCCCATCCTACCGGACCTCCCAATACTCTACTAATTGCATTTGCTCCGAGAAAGGATAATCCACGCCCCAGCAACATCCTGGAGATTATTTGAGTAATATACAAAGCTAAGCGTGTAAATAGCACTCCACCTTTCTTTATGGCTGGTTGAAGTGCAAAGACAAACATATATTTTTGTGGTTTTTTACTTTTAATGTTCAATTGCCCAACCAAGTCCTCAATTCATTTTCTGACATTTGGGCTACAACTTATGACATATTTTTTCCAATAACCGTTTTTCCAATGTGGCCGTATCTTCCCAATCATAAAAAAAGACATTCATTTTCCGACATACATCTTCCACAATTTCCCGATAAGCAACACCTTTTCCACGATACAGATTCATTAATGTATTACCTCCAAAACGTTGCAATTCTCCGGCAATCTCCTTCCACATCCTATTCAAACAATTCGGATAACAATAGAGGTAAGCATCCGTATTGGTTAGTCGTTCTGATATGCGAACTTCTCCATCAGTGTCGTGAGTCAAAATATCAACCAGTACCTTCAAATCTTCATTCTTTGCTTGTTGTAAGAACAACAAATCCCTATCTTCCTTCATAATACCACTTCTTTTATTGTTTCGTATGCAAAGGAAAATAGGGGAAAGGACAAAAGATGTCCGAGACATCAACAAAAATAGAAATTATAGCTAATCTTTTCTTCCATAATTTTAATTGCAGGTTCCCATCCTGCTTTTACTGCTTTATAGAGATAATCTTCCGATAATTCATCGTTCTTCTCTACACCTATTCCTTCCTGATACATCCAGGCTAAATGAAACATGGAATCAGGCTCTCCCTTTTCTGCTGCCTTTTTGAACCAAGCGGCTGCCTCCTTCACATTTTTATCAACTCCCAAACCAATCGGCTTGATGCCAAATTCTTCACCTGCCTCAAACACGGCATTCCAAATCTTCATGGCAGCTTCGGGATAGAAGTAAAGCTCAAAACCTCCTGCACCGGTATAGCCGGTATTGGAAATAATCACATCTTTCTCACCGGCAAACTCACCATGCGTAAAGGTGTAATACGGCAGTTCCGACAAGTTTATACTCGTCAGTTTCTGCAAAGCAAGAATGGCTTTCGGTCCCTGTACGGCAAGTTGAGCCATGTGGTCGGAAGCATTTTCCAATTCAGCACCTTCGGCATTGTGCGAAACGCACCAGTTCCAGTCTTTTTCTATATTCGAAGCATTCACTACCAGCAGGTATTTCTCCGGTTCATAATGATAAACCAGCAAGTCATCTACGATACCGCCTTCTTCGTTGGGGAAACAGGTATATTGCACCTTGCCCGGAGTCAGGGCAGCCACATTATTGGAAGTCACTTTCTGAAGAAAAGCCAATGCATTGGGTCCTTTCACCCAGAATTCTCCCATGTGGGAAACGTCGAATACACCCACAGCATTACAAACTGTGAGGTGTTCATCAATGATACCGGAATATTCTATCGGCATATTATATCCCGCAAACTCATGCATCTTAGCACCCAGCGAGATATGTTTTTCTGTAAACGGAGTGGTTTTCATGTCTTAAGGTATTAAATTATTTTATAGCAACAAGTTCGGCAATCTTCACGATGACCTTCATCGCTTTCTCCATATTCTGGATAGGAGCGAATTCATATCGTCCATGGAAGTTCAGGCCACCTGCAAAGATATTGGGGCAAGGCAAACCTTTGAAAGAAAGCTGTGCGCCATCCGTACCACCACGGATAGGTTTCACATTCGGTTTCACACCTACAGCCTCCATTGCAGCAAAAGCCGTATCAATGATATGCATCACCGGTTCAATCTTCTCACGCATATTATAGTATTGGTCACGGAGTTCAAGCGTTGCCGTACCTTCACCATATTCGGCATTGATTTCACTGACAAAGCGTTCTATTTTCTTCTTGCGGCTCTCGAAACGTGCACGGTCATGATCACGGATAATATAGGCCACTGTAGTCTGCTCTACATCGCCGTTGAAACTGATGAGATGGTAGAAGCCTTCGTAACCTTCAGTATGTTCGGGTGTTTCATGAGCAGGTAACATCGCACAGAAACGGTTGGCCACACGAATTGAATTAACCATCTTATTCTTGGCATAACCCGGATGTACATTGCGACCTTTGAAGGTGATTTTGGCAGATGCCGCATTGAAGTTTTCAAACTCCAACTCTCCTACTTCACCGCCATCCATTGTGTAAGCCCAGTCGCAACCGAACTTCTCCACATCGAATTTATGTGCGCCCAATCCTATTTCCTCATCCGGATTGAAACCAATACGAATCTTGCCATGCTTGATTTCAGGATGTTCTTTCAGGTACACTATCGCAGAAACGATTTCGGCAATACCTGCTTTATCATCTGCTCCCAACAATGTCTTGCCATTGGTAACGATCAGGTCTTCCCCTTTATGATCCAGCAGTTCGGGGAACTGAGACGGAGAAAGAACTACATTCTCTTCTGCACAAAGCACGATGTCCGAGCCGTCATAGTTTTGAACAATACGAGGAGACACATCTTTGCCACTCATATCGGGACTGGTGTCCATGTGGGCGATAAAACCAATAGTAGGTACCGGCTTATCAATATTTGCCGGAAGTGTGGCAAACAAATAGCCATGCTCATCCAGCGTTATGTCTTCCAAACCTAAAGACTCTAATTCTTCTTTCAGATATTTGGCAAATACCATTTGCCCCGGAGTACTTGGAGTCACCTCTGTCTCTTCACTGGACTGGGTGTCGAAGCTTACATACTTCAAAAAACGTTCTACTAAAGCCATAATATTTACGATTTAATAATTTTCAATTTACGATTAAGAATATGAACTACCAATTATCTATCAACAGTAGTCAATAGTTCTGCCGTAAAGGTAGAAAAAGGGGCGTGAACTGCCAAGCAATTCACGCCCCTTTTTACAAAATGTTAGTATTTAGAGTTACTTAAAAGCAACTACTTCCATCAAAACAATGTGTACAAACCTTACATTTCGGCAATCCGATGGACTCAATGAGAGTTTCCAGGGTATTAAACTTCAAAGTTGTAAGGCCAAAGCGTTCGGCAATAATGCTGACCATCTTCTCATATTCCGGAGAACCGGTAGTGGCATATTTCTCCAGATTCTTGTCTGCATCTCCCTCCAGTTCTTCTATAACGCGACGTGTAATCAGTTCCAACGGACTCTTGGATGCCGTGAAACCTACAAACGGACAAGCATAAATCAACGGCGGACAAGCAATGCGGATATGTACTTCTTTGGCACCATATTCATACAATACCTTCACATTATCCCGAAGTTGCGTTCCCCTTACTATGGAGTCATCACAGAACAATAAGCGCTTACCTTCCAGCATGGCACGGTTCGGTATCAGTTTCATCTTTGCCACCAATGAGCGCATCTCCTGCTTACTGGGAGTGAAACTGCGCGGCCATGTCGGTGTATATTTAGAAATGGCACGGTGATAAGGAACTCCTTTTCCTTCGGCATATCCTAAAGCCATGCCCACACCGGAATCAGGAATACCGCAAGCACAATCTACTTCAGAATCATCGTTCTGCCCCATCTTCAAGCCACTGGTAAAACGCACTTCCTCTACATTGCGACCTTCATAGCAGGAAGTGGGAAAACCGTAATATACCCACAGGAAAGAACAAATCTGCATCTTTTCCTCCGGCTTCCGCAGTTGTTCCACTCCATCGGCAGGCACACGAACGATCTAGCGGTCTATTTCATAATCCAGATTCGGGAAACTGCTTGACTCACTGGTTGCAGCGTATGCCCCTTCTTTCCGGCCAATTACAATCGGAGTGCGTCCCCACTTGTCACGAGCCGCAATGATACTGCCATCTTCTGATAACAACAGCATAGAACAAGAGCCTTTGACACGGCGGTAAACATTTTCTATACCTTCTACAAAAGTTTTTCCTTGTATGATGAGTAGTGAGATAAGCTCGGTTTGATTGGTATTGCCTGAACTCAGTTCGGCGAAGTGCATATTTTGGGAAAGTAGCTCTGCTTCTATTTCTTCCAGATTCACAATTTTGGCTACTGTTACAATGGCGAAGCGTCCGAGGTGGGAGTTAATGATGATGGGTTGCGGGTCTGTGTCGCTGATGATTCCTATTCCGACATTTCCTTTAAACTTATCCAGTTCGTCTTCAAACTTGGTTCGGAAATAAGTGCTCTCCAGGTTATGAATGGATCGGGCAAACATGCCCTCTTCTGCATCATACGTGGCAAGCCCGCCCCGCTTAGTTCCTAAATGTGAATTATAATCTGTACCGTAAAATAAATCCGTCACACAGCTCGCTTTGGAGACTGTCCCGAAAAATCCTCCCATAAATCCTATTATTTATTATTGATTTTAGTATTGACGGGCACAAAGGTACAAAGAAGTTTCTTCTCCACGTTACTTTCCTACGAGACAATTTCTAAAAAAACTTATTTTTATGCAGGTTTCCGAACAGCAGATTGAACGTTTTGTTTAATTCGCAGATAAAAGAAATGATATGGTTCAGGATGGAAAATCACAGGAAATACTGTAATCCTCCCTACCCTCGCACATGATTTTGAACTTCAGACTCTGTGATTACTTGGATTGTCAATGGTTATCAATTGGCTATTGTAGCGAGGTAATGACCGGGTTATTATTAATTCCCTGGCCTCTTGCAACTTTAGTTGCCGCACTGGTTGCCGGTTATTTGATGGAATGTATTCATCCGAGAATATTGGGAAGTATCGGTATGGGGATATTTTGTATCAGGCTTCGATTAATCCTTTGCGGCATTGGTTTCGGACTTTTCCAGACACCGAATAGTAGTTTGAGGTTGTCACAAACGTCGTTGTTGAAAAAATAAAAAAGGCCGAAACTGAGCTTCGACCTTTTCTATATCTTATTTTAAACTACTTTTTCCAAACATAATATGGAATAAACAACCATCTCATAACCTTTATTACCGATTTGATCAATGTACAATACTCCATATAGTCAGAAATATAATCTTGAAATATTCCTTCACCGAACGATGCTCTATATATTTCATATTGTAGCATATTTTATCCGGCAGTATTTGTTCTACATATGCCTTGTCCGCATCCTCAGCCTGTCCTAAAATCGCATTTTCATCTACATATTCTATAGATGCATAATCCGTAATTCCCGGACGAACAGACAACACTCTCCGCTGTTCTTCAGTGTAGAGTTCCACATATTTACAAACCTCCGGACGCGGGCCTACCAGACTCATATCACCTTTCAGTACATTGAATAACTGAGGCAGTTCATCTAATTTATACTTGCGGATAAAATACCCGATACGGGTAATCCGGGGATCTCGTCCGCCTACAGTTATCAAACCTTGCTTATCAGCTCCTATACGCATTGAGCGGAACTTATAGACATAAAAATCAGTCCCTCCACGTCCCACACGTAACTGTTTATAGAAACCACCACCTTTACTTTCCAGACGGATAGCAATATACAGGAAAAGGAAAACAGGAGATAAGAATAGAATGCCCAGAAAGGAAAATAAAATATCAAAAAAACGAATCATCACCTATCAACAGTCACTTTAAGGTATGCATCTTTTACAGCTTTGATTATAAAGTCCAGCTTTTCTTCATCCAACTGCGGATAAATGGGCAAAGAGATTTCACCTTTAAAATTCTCATAAGCTTGTGGATAGTTCTTTATATCATATCCCAATGAGCTGAAGAAGGAAAGCATCGGCATCGGGATAAAATGAACGTTCACGGCAACCTCACTTTTCGCGATTTCATCAATCATACGATCACGCTGTTCCTCTGTGAAATCTTTGATACGCAATGCATAGATATGATATGAGCTTTCTTTTTCTCCATCTTCAGAAGGTGGCAAAATAACCCAATCACAATCAGCAAATGCTTTAGAATAGGTATTGAATACTCTTTTACGTTCTTTCAGTAGTTCAGGATATTCCCGTATCTGAGCCAAACCGATAGCAGCATTTACGTCAGCCATATTTATTTTCATTCCCAGACCGACTATGTCATAACGCCAACCGCCGGCTTTGGATTTGGAAAAAGCATCTTTAGTTTGACAATTCAAACTCATCATACGCAATTCTTTGTAGAGTTCCGCATTATCAAATGGTTCGGGCAAATTCAGGCAGATGGCTCCTCCTTCGGCTGTCGTCACATTCTTTACAGCGTGAAGAGAGAAGATAGCAATATCCGTTTCGCATCCTGTACGCTGATTCTTGTTATAATAAGCACCCAAAGAATGGGCCGCATCATTCATAACAAGAATACGTCCCAATTTTTCCTGTACCAATGACGTCGCCTGAAACAGGTTGCGTATTTCCGGTTCATTAACGAGTCGCATGATACGGTCGTAATCACAAGGGAAGCCCGCAATATCTACCGGAATAATAGCCTTGGTCCTTGGCGTAATTGCTTTTCGAATAGCATCCACAGAGATATTGAAATCCTCTCCGGAATCTACCATAACAGGCTTTGCGCCCGCATGAAGGACTGCTAATGCCGTAGCACTATATGTATACGCCGGAACAATCACTTCATCTTCAGCTGTTACTCCCAACCAGCGAAGCATCATAATGGCTCCCGAAGTCCATGAGTTTACACAAAGCACTTCTTTTGCATTAGAGAATACTTTTATTTCTTCTTCCAATGCTTTTACTTTAGGACCGGAAGTTATCCAGCCGGAACGTAACGAATCAACGACTTCGTTGATGACCGCCTCGTCAATATAAGGGGGCGAAAATGGAATTTTCATAAACTCATTTATTAAAAGTATTAAATCTAGAATGAAAATATATCAGGTCTTTTAAAAGTTAAAACTATCTCACCATTTTATAGATTATTTTCAAAGTACACGTCGGCATCATTTTAGCTAATGCATATAAACACGCACATATATCTTCCTTAATACCAAACCCTAACAACCTATTCACTTTTTTTCTAAGAGTATAAATAGAAATTGCATGCCTAATACCTCTCCTGCGATTAAAGAAGTTTTCATCTAATCTGAACTTAAGTAAATACTCAGGTAGATTTGCAAATTGGCAACCTGATTTAAAACCATTTGCCCACATCATTGTATCTTCTCCAAAATAGGTATCTTCAGGATATAAACCAGCCTTGTCAAAAAATGTACGCCGATACATAACTGTTGGATGTATCATACAATCCCTTTTTTTAAATAATTGAAAACATTCAGCGTGAGTTGTAGGCATTTGTTTTTTGAAGTATTCATTACCGTCTGCATCTATTTCTATAGCCCATGTACCCAAACAATCAACTTCTAAATGCACATCCAAAAAAGCTATTTGCTTTTCAAATCTATTACACATTGAGATATCATCTGCATCCATGCGTGCTATATATTGATAGCCTCTACTTAGAACAATTCTGAGTAATTCATTCATAGAATATGCTAACCCTTTATTTACTAATCCCTCACTTATATATGTAATTTGTGTATTTAATGTATGCAACCATTTATTCACTTCTGTCTGTATTGGCCCATCAATATATACATATATATCTACTAATTGACATACAATGCTATCAATAGATTGTTTTATTTGCTCCAGACGGTCATTCTTGTATACGGACATTATCACCGCAGTTTTTGTAGACTTGATCATAGATTTGTGCATATTTTGTTGACATAACTTTTGATGAGAAATATTGGATAGCTTTAGGGCGCAAACCAGGATGTTCTTCTTCTGACCCCCAATCAGCGATAACCGATGACAATACAGAATATAAAGCATTATCATTTAGCGGAAAAATATGATTGCATTTTTCCGAAATAATTTCAACAATTTCTCTATGAGGTGGAATATCTGAAACTATGACTGGAGTATTACAAAACATAGCTTCTACTATATTTAATCCGAATCCTTCAGAACACGAGGCACTAACAAGAAAGTCCGATGCAGATATATAGCTTTGAACATCCACTACAAACCCTTTAAAAAAGATATGTTCACAGCATTTTGCTAATTCTTTACAAGCACCATCCAATTCTCCTTGTCCAAGAAATATTAAAAAGACATTCGAATACTCTTTTTGTAATTTTATAAAATTCTCAATGACATATAAAGAATTCTTTCTAAATGATAGGTTGCCTACGCATAACAATATAATACCATCTTGTGGCAATGATAATTTCGTCCTTAGTTGAGATTGAGAATCAATAGAAATTTTAAAATTTGACTCAGAGATTCCATTGAAGATTGTCGATACTGGTGATTTTAAATGTTTTTCTTTTAGGTAATATTTTTCTACATAACTTGATATTGCAACGAGATAAAGACACTTATCAAGTGCTTTAAGATATCTGTAATTCATATAGTTTCCCAATAATCTTCCTTTGGACAAAACATAATCTTCTCCACTTATGTTGTGAAGTGTCACAACTGTAGGCACTGACAAATATTGCCCTATAATAACCGGATGGTATCCATGTAAATGAACAATATCTATTAATTCTTCAACTAGTATTTTATCTATTTTTTTTGCAATAACTTTAGACATTAGTTCTAACCGCATGTATTCTATATTCAGCTTTATAACACGAATGCCCAGATTCCTAAATTCTTCTTCTCTCGAATCTTGCTTTGTAAAATCACCAGTAGTAGCTAAAGTTATTACTATAGGATTAAAATGAACACGATTGAGATTTTCTATTATGTCATAAATAACATTTACAGGTCCGCAACGTTTCACTGAGTTAGTAATAAATGCAATATTTATCATTTTATTCTTACTTATTTAATAAACTAATCCAAGACATTACAATCTCATCTTTATTAAAATTACTCAACACTCCACTCGAATTCACGCCTAACCTTAGCCTCTCTGCATCGTTATTCATGATTTCTAAAGTTTTATTAATAAACTGTTGTCTATTTCCCATTGGTATTAAGTATCCATTGTCTTTTACAATCTCCGAAGGTCCAGTCTCGCAATCAAATGAAACAATAGGAACACCTACAGATGCTGCTTCTAATAATACCATTGGAAGTCCTTCAAATCTAGAAGTCATAAGATACAAAGACGAACTATATAATAGTTTTTCAATATCCTGCCTTTCTCCCAAGAGTTTTACTCTCGTTAAGCCATTTTCCTCAATATTTAAACGAAGTTGATGATATAATTCACCATCTCCTACAATCCATAATTGCCAATTATCATCCCTACTTTCTATTTCACTCCATATATCAATTAATATGTCAAAACCTTTTTGGTAGGTCAATCGTCCAATACTAATTGCTATTTTATTGTCTAGCTTAGCTTTTGCTTGAACCGGATTTATAATTACAGGATTATGAATACAAGTTATTTTTGATTTGCGAAACTTTTTAGACAAATAAACTTTTTTATCAGATTCGGTTAAAGTAACAACATCATTGAGAAAGAATAGCGAAAAACGTTTCAAATATTTACGCCATTTTTTGTGTAAGTTTGAGTTATAATTAAAATGTTCCCATCCAATCATGCGTATGTTTTTCCCTATTAAAGCCGGAATAGTAAAAACAGAAAGCCCTATATCTACAATAATCACACATTCACTTCTCTGCTTAACGACTTCATTTCTTAAAGATTTTACAATTTTCCTAAACCCAATAGTTTGTCTGATTTTTTGCACATTTGGAAATAATGATGAACAAGAAACTTTCCTATTCAATTCAAAAGCAGAATTGGCACTTCCCGTCAATGATATAATAGACACGTCATATCCATGAAATTCTAATTCATTGGCCATTAAACAAGTCATACGTTCTGTCCCCCCAGTATTAGACAACGAACTTATGATAAACGATATTTTCATATTCTATTTATACAATTTTCCAAATACAACAATGATTCTTGTCTTAAATGCGCAAGTTTATCATTAACCATTTCCCAATTAATAGGTTCTTTCCAACAATTATCTACTTCCATTATAGTGTTATAAAAGCGATTTTCTAATCCTAATGAATTGAGTAATGATTTTATTCGCTCGTCTCTCCCGCTCCCTGGAGATATAGAAATAAAATTACGGTTGAAAAGAATCGCAAATACGAGACCATGAAAAGAGTCAGTTACAACTATCTCTCCTTCATAAATATATCTTAGCCATGACTCTATAGTTATAAATGGCTTATATCGAAATGTACATCTTCTACTCAATTGTGAGAAAGAAGTTATTGGATTTATAACATACACATTCATAGACATTTGATTACTTAAGTCAGATAGTAAATTATTCCATCCCACAGAATTAGATAAAGAAAAACTAACTATTCCAGTTTTTTTCTTCTTTCCTTTCAATAGTTCTATATATGAGGGTAACAACAGAGTCGGATCTACAACTTTGACGCAATCAGCATTAAATATATTAGTACATATATCAACACCTGTTTCTTCTCTAGAACTGATAAATGAAAATTTATTAAGTAAAGATTGTATTCTAATCGTATATTCTGGATAATTCCATTTTATATCCCCAAAACTTGCAGCATAAGATCCGCGCTTAGTGTCTGAATCAAGAAAATCAAAAAAATAATTTAGAGCATATTTATGAGTAATTTGAGGATTCCAAACTTGATCACTGCCCACTATACATAAATCCGCTCCTTTTGACGCTTCATATAAGTCTACATTTGTTTTACATTTCTTTGTGTAAGCAGGTAAATAATTCTTCCGGAATTTTGAAAAGCGATGATTGACGCCCGTAACTGTAAGATACACTTGCTGTTTAAACGATCTATACCATGTAAGATTAAACAACTCAACTTCATGCCCCATTTTTCTTAATGTATAAGAAAGCGCATAGGCTTGCATTATTGCTCCAAAACTGTCTCCTAATGAAAAAGTTAATAACTTAATTTTCATTTTTATTTGCTTTTAAAAAAAAAACAATGACTCGTTTGCTAAAATACTCATGTATGTACATAGTCATTTTACAATATAACTTATAGAATATATTCACAACATTCGTTTCACCATAATAGAAATTACACAGATTCCTGTAAGTATTTTTCCTAAAAAGCCAAACCATAAATAAACGCGATGGAGAAAAACGAACATATCTCCTTTTCCCATCAATAATTCTTGGATTGTAAGGTAAACATTCCTCCCATGATGATTCTTGGATAAAACATTTAGCTTTGGCTATTAATGATACAATCGCTGGGGTATGAACTATTATTAATGAAATACCTTTTCTTTGTTGCTCTGCAAATCGTTTCTCACCCCAGAAATCACCAATAGTCAAATCCGATTTACGCGAACTAAAACATAATTGACAATGAGTACAAGAGTATCGTTGGGTCAAACCAGAACTAAAGGCTGCAGTCGTTAAATTATGTGATCCACAATTTATTACTACATTATTACAATTCAATTTTAACTCATATATAAATCCAAGATTTTTCCAGCCATTTGTTTTATCCCTAAACGATTTTATTTCCGCTTCAGGATTGAAATATGCAATGGTTTTTTTTATGGGAAGTAAGCTGGGATATCCAGAACATATAAAATCGCAAGTGATAAGATTATTATATGTACGTTTTCTTAAGTAAAGAAATAAAGCTGCAATATGACATGGTGCACCTGTAAAGAGTAGCTTATAGCCTTTCTCTAAAATAGATTTGGCCTCTTCGTATATACCAGCAGTATTGGGCTGCTGGTATTTACTATTTTGCATTTTCTTAACACATTCTATTTCATTTGTTGAGACTAATTTAACTTCATTTTTTTCTAACACAGCACCAATTACATATCCGCCAACAGATATTACATAGCATGCTAAAGCGTAGAATATACCACCTGATGCACTATTTTGTCTACCAATATCATCCAATGACCACCCAGCAAATGGCGTTGATCTGCCATGAGACTGATAAGTTTTATACTTGTCATCAATGCCTATACAAACATTTGTGCATTGACCACAATCGATACATTTATTTTCAGTTACAACAGGATAGAGGTGTCCGTCTTCTTTAATGCAGAAGTTTATTGCCCCCAATTTGCAAGTATCCACACAGGCTAAACAGCCTGTACAATATTTACCACTAGCTAATCTTGGTATCATTGGAATAGTTTATTTGTTGCAGTAACATCACTCCTGCTAAGTAAATAATAGAAAGCAATATTTGTAATAAAAGTTAAACTTAGTGTTGCTTCAATGATTGTGGTAGTAAACAAATAGCCCAATATAGTCCAAACCAACTTTTTGCTTAACCCAAATTTCATGATTTTGATAATAGGTCGAAACATAAACACAAAAAACAGAATCGAAAATAGAATTCCAAAATGCATAATCGCATAAAGATACGTGTTATGAGCATTAACAGTTTTGTGGATTACCCGCTCCAATGCTTCAATTGAATAATCCAAGCCACATCCTGTCAATGGATGCATTGAAATTCCAAGAATAGCATTTTTCCAATTTTCCAATCGATGTTCATTGCTTGCGTCATTATAACTATCGCCCATAAAACGCTGTATCAATAATTCAGGTAGCAGATAAGGTAAAACTGTATATAATACCCCCCCTATAATAATTAAAGACACCAGCTGCTTCCTATTTATATATGGTACTAAAGATATCCCAATTGCTATGAAGGCAGCTCTTGAGCCTGTTAACAACAGCGCCGCCACAATAAACAATATTGCTGACACATAGATGCATTTTATTATTTTGCTATGATATTTACTTATCATAAACATTCCTATCGAAAAAGAACAATAAAGAGATGACGCCAAAAAATTCAAATCATAAAATTTATCATCTGAATAAAATACAGAAAAACGAATATCCGAATTACTTGCAATTCGCATTTGAGAAAATAGTAAATAAGCAAATATTACTCCTGATAGCACATAAGAATTAGCCACGCATTGAATTTCGTTCCAAGTCGATTCTTCAGAGCCTAAAAGCCAACATAAAATAAAAAAAATAATATAAGATAGAACAACTCCTGAAGTAAAATGCACATTAAATACAAAGATCTGTATTGCCATTATAAATACTAATGACAGAGGAAGAATGTTTCTTATTTTTAGTTTTTGTCTCTTCAAAGAAACTTCTAGTATCCTCAACAGACCAAACACTATACAAATAATAGGGAAGTAACTATATCCACCTATTCCAAATGCTGTCTCATTAGTTTTATAAGCAAATATAATGGTAAAGCAAAAGAATAATATACACAATAAACGCATTTCAGAGTCGACTAAGATGTTGAAAACAGGATATAAGGTTTTGTGAATGCTTTTAATGTTTCATTTTAACATAAAAATAATACAAAGCAGCGAAGATGTAAGTATTGAATATCAGACTTTTAGTTGATTTATAGCAAAAAGAGCCTCCTCTTTTTCGCCATTCATTATATTTTTCTTTCATTGATATAAAATCTCTAAAGCTTCGAGAGCATTGTATGGATATCCAAAAAAAACGTTGTATAAAATTCTCAAATTTATTAAGATGAAGACGACTCAATGAACGCTTATTTATTGATGCAAAGCTACATACATCTTCAATGACATATAAGTGATTTTCAGCCATTGGCAATGAGTAAGAACAATTCATAGCAGATCCATCCCGGTCAAGATAATTATAAAATCGTTTATCTAGTATTAATATATTTTTACAACATAGTAAAACTTTCAAAATAAAAGCTTGATCTTCACCATATTTAATGTATGTAGGAAAAGCAATATTATACTTTTTAACTATCTCATTTTTAATAGCATATCCACATATTACTGAATTAAACATATTTTTTCCCAAATAGGATTGCATCTGAAGCTTCATTATGTTTTCAGGAGTAAATCCTTTGTCAACTATTGCATGTCCTACTCTTCTAAATCCAAATTGTACTATATCAAAATCATCTGCATTCACAATTATATATTCCAGCATATCACAATCTATCCAATCATCGCTATCTACAAAACAAATATAATCTCCAGTTGAAATTGAAAGCCCCAAATTTCTAGCTTTGCTTACACCCTCATTTATCTTATGAATAACTTTAATTCTTTTATCATTCAAAGAATACTCATCACATATTTCATAAGATTGATCTGTACTTCCATCATCTATTAGTATTAGTTCAAAATTTGTATAGGTTTGCAAAAGAATACTATCAATACACTTCTTTAAATAACTCTCAACATTATACACAGGTATAATTATCGATACTTTATATGCTTTATCACAACTCATAATTTTAATCTACTAAGAATTTCAAGATAGCACTCATTACTTAACTATAATGCTTCTAATACTACTATAGCCTACCTCAAGTTATTTTCATTACTGGTACTTTTTTCGAAACTTTAGGCATTTTATTCTCTCCATATTAGTGTTCCAAATTTGCCTGACCAAGAATTGCATTAATAATATTCTCACACGCTGATTTCCCACAAGGAGGCAAAAGAGAGTCATTATAATATTGTACACGTTGGTCCTTCTTATCATCTTTACCTTCTGCTACCATCTGGATAAAAGCTTTTATTTGCTCCTTTGTACAACCGTGAGTGTGTAAATCAAAAGCTCTTTGTCCAAATTCATTCAGTTCCGATCTATGACTGTTTATATCTCGTTCTTTAATCAGATACATAACCGGATTCTTAGTATAACAGTATTCAATAGTAAAACTAACACAGTCATGTATCATAGCATCACTATATTTGAAAAGACCGAGATAATCACCTTCTACTATCTGAGTATTATCCATTGTTGCCCAACGATTGTAATAGTCATTCGTTTTTTCTTCTCCCCAAAAATCGTTCAACTTTCTTTTTAGAAAAGGATGTGGTTTGAAAACAAACTGAATTTGACCTTTATATTTTTCGGCAAAAAGAAGCATTATATCAGACACATCTAAGAATGTAGAAAATTGAATTGGATTTTCACTAACTGGTATCGTATGATGAGGGGCCCAGATTATTTTTTTCTTAATACATTCCTGCTCCTTCCATGGATTGACAAACTCAGACTTCGGACTGATTAATACATCTTGAAATGGTATTCCTGTAATTCGACTATTCTGTCCTTTTAGATAAGATTTATTATTCAATTTGCTTGTGATTTCATTCTCAAAATACAATTGCCAACAATATCTATGTAACAGTAAATCAGAAATCCACTTGTTTTTCTTTGAAGGTGCAAGAGATAAAATTCCATAAGCTGCATAACAGAAAAGAGAATTGAGGTTCTTTCTATAAGACACTCCCTCGTCCATAAAATTATCATATGGCTGCTGATAGAAAATTATGTCAGCTTTTACATTTTGTATGTTACCCGAGTACAACTGGATATAATCATATTCTTTTTTGGTAATATATTCTAGTAAGGCATTATATTTTCTTAAGGATTCATTGGGTATATCTGCCGTTATCAAAGCTGTACCTAAAATAGGTTGAAACCTATCATGTTTCAGCATAGCTTTATACAAAAGTTCCGTTTTCCACATAGAAACATCACCAACCACAAAAAGAACCTTTATCTTGGCTTTTGCTCGAACTTCCTTTATTTTATTTTTTTGATAGCTCAGATACTTTCTAAGCATAGCATGCCTATATATAAAGTTAATGCCTCTAATGAATAAGTTTGGTTGAAACATATGAAAAAGTTTTCTTTATTATTGGCTTGATGTCTTCTATATATATTCTGTCTTTTATCATTTCAAGGCAAATCACATAAATAACTGTTGATATGATAGGTCCGACAACCAAGACAAGGATTGGAATATCAATTAATGTACTTAGTAACCAAGCTGGGAAGCAGGCTATATGTGCAATTAAAAGATATGGAAGATAATCTTTGAACTGTTTCCAATAACCAAGATTTATATATTTTCCTGAATAGTATGTATTAACTATAATTGCAATCTGACAATTTATAACATTAGCTATACAAATTGCAAGCACCCCTATTGGAATACTTATAAGAAGAATTATGAAACCCAAAATTTTCTTGATTATCTCCAATCGCAGAACCAAGTTTGTCTTTCCTTTCACATATAGGAGATTCAGATTAATTTTATTCAAATGGTCAAACATAAGAGCATAGCACATTATCTGCACAAATATAATCGCATCAAACCATTTGTCCGTAATAAGGAATATTATCATAGGTTTAGCAAGAGAAGCAAGCAAAACCATTAAGAAAAAAATCCCCAAAGACGTAATCTTAATATACTTACGATATATATTTGCCAGCCGTTCTGTATCATCCTGAATTTTTGAAAGTATTGGAAATGTTACTCTCTGTATGATACTTGTCAGATTTGTACAAATCAAGTCAGGAAATTGCCTTCCTCTTGTATAATAACCTAAAGCTCTTGCTGTATAATATTTCCCTATCGCAATTGTAGAGACATTCATATATAAAGTATGAACTATTCCTGATAAAAGTATATTTCCGCCATAACTGAACATTTTCTTAAACGAATCCACTGAAAACACTCGACTAGGTATCCATTTTGAGAACCACCAAAGTAAGATTGCATTGATAGCTGCGAAAGACAGCTGCTGAACCACCAGCGCCCATACAGACAAACCCATGTAAGCACAAGAAACACCAACTATACCAGAAATAACCGTTGCAATAAAACTTGACTTTGCTTGTGTCTTGAAATCTATTTTAATAGTCAGTTTTGCAATCTGAACGACAATCAGTGAGTTTATAAAGACAATGAAAGCAAGTACTCTTAAAATTGGATTAAGTATAGGAGTATTAAAGAAATCAGCAACTATAGGCGATATCAAAAACAGAATGGCATAACATACCAATCCAATGCCTAGGTTGAAATAGAATGCAGTTGAAAAATCCGTCTCTGTTCTCTGTTGATTCTGGATAAGCGCTGAAGAAAATCCGCTGTCAACAAAAACATTGGAGACAGATATGAATATTGCCAACATACCGATAATGCCGAACTCAACCGGTGTTAACAGTCGCGCAAGTATCAAACCAATCAAGAACTGGACACCTTGAGCTGAAAAACGTTCAATAGCACTCCAAACCACTCCGTTGGTGGTATCTTTCTTTAAACTATCATTCATGACGAAATATTACTTAATCGTAATATTAGCGTAAATTATATAAACTTATATATTTTAGACAAGAATTCCGCTCCTAGTTTTTCGTGCATTTTATAGCTGGTAATATTATCACTCTCTATGTAACATAAACAAAACTTTCCTTCATCTTTTGCCCATTGCCACAAATGCTTCAACATCAACTGTGCAAACCCTTTCCCTCTTTGACTTTTATGAACAATAAGGCCACCTTCGAAAATAAAATCTTTGTTTGCCGCTGAAACACAAACAGCAGCGACAACACGATTATTCTCCTTTACACAAAACACGCTGCCATAACCCGCATCATATCTTTCAATCATCTGTTGCCTAAGTGTATTGTAGGTATAAACCTTTTGATAGATATCTTCTACAAGAAGCAGTCTGACCACTTCTTCAATATCTTCTCTGTTTGCATTTTCTACAATGTTTGAGTAACTAGATGGACTATTTTGCATTCCAGCAATATAACCAAGATCAAGTTTATATCTTTCAGGTAAGAGATCCACTAAACGCTGTCCCATTTTCTCTTCAAATATCATGACCGAAGGCTTTACTTCTTCAATCATTGATAAAACCGTATCAGTTGGATAATCGGCAGTTTTACTATAGAAATGTAAACAGGTATGATATAAAAGATATATTCCGATTATTTCATCCTCATAATAATCCACCCAAACCTTAATGAAAGGTGTAATGTCGCTGTATAACATCAAATTGGAATATAGGTATGGAACTTTTATTGAATCAGGACCTATATAGTCAAGTAAATTGCTAAAACTAGCGGTTGAAGAAAAGAGGGTAATATTTCCCATAGACTTTATATTTCTGTAAAATCTTTCTTTGAAAAAAAATCTTCCATGATTTTAGTGATAGCCAACGATTGATCGCGACTAATATAATTAATAGTATGCTTTGTGATGGACTTCACAAATGAAGCTAATTCGTATCTTATACCCTCTCCTTCCAGTTGATAGAAAAAACGTTTATTCTTTGTAACATCCTCGTATCGAATTTCAAAGTATTCAGTCTTCCACCAAGGAGCTGGAACATAAATATAACCTTCGGTTCCTGAGACAACAAGTGCCCCTTCAGACTTAGCTCCCTTACCAACTTTTATAGAAGCTACCGCATGGGGAAATACAAATTCAACCTTTGAAAACTCGTCATAACCACATACTTCTTTTGCCACACGTGAATAAATATGCTTTCTCCTATAAGCAGTTCCCAACAGCTGGAATACAGGTAATAATGCTATAGGGGCCCAAGTAGCCATACTATTCCACACTTGTTTCATTGTATCTTCATCGGTATAATCCACTTCTCGCAAACTAGTACAGACAGAATCAACGGAAACAATATCACCTATTTTACCGGTTTTTGCAAGCAATATCATTCTGGCATATGCTGTTGCATATGCCGTTTTTATACCTGCATATAAAACGCAGTTTTTTTTCTCCGCAAGTACAATCAACTCCTTGGCTTGATCAACTTTTAGAGTAATAGGAGATTCGTATATAACATGCTTACCTCTTTCGAGAGCATATTTTATTTGTTCGTAATGATACGTAGGGTGCGAAGCTATATACAGCGCATCGCTATGGTTTACGAGAACTTCATAAGCTTCAAATAACGAAATATCATTCAAACATTCAGTCAAAATTTCATTATTCTTTGTGTAAATCCCTGATATTCTGACGCCATTAACATAGCCGCTCTCTGTAATAAATTTTCGCACAACAACAGACTCACCTACAACACCAATTACAATTTCACGATTTTGTGAACGTAACTCGCTACTGGAAACGCCTTGCGTACGGTCAAGATAGACAACTTTGCAGTATTCATTAAGATAATCAAAAGTACCTGTCCAGTCTGAACCTACGGTGAAGATATCAATTCCATACTTCTGTATATCATCAATCTTCTGTCCTTCGTATTCCTCGACAATAATTTCATCTGCAACCCCTATTGCTCGTACAGCTTCTACACGCTCCATAAGTGACTGCTGTACATTTATCTTTCCGCGGGTAATATCAAAGTCATCGGCTGTTACACCAACAATCAGATAATCACCCAAGGCTTTCGCGCGTTCAAGCAAACGAATATGTCCGAAGTGTAAAAGGTCGTATGTCCCGTATGTTATAACTTTAACCATCTCTATTTGTCTAGTTCAAGCAATGCTTCAAAGAATTGTTGCATATATTTCTTTTCACCGATTGAGACTCTGAGACAAGTTCCAAAATCGCCCACATTAGGATACGACTTAATCAAGATTTTCTTCTCAGCTTTCATTCTTGCTACAATCTTGTCTGCATTTGTACTTGTCTTAATGAAGATGAAATTACCTGCTTCCCCCTTATGTCTGTAGCCATGAACATCAAGACTGTCAATCAGATACTTTCTTCCTTCATTGAAGTTTGAAATAAGTGAATTCAAAACATCAGGATTTTTAATGATTGCTTCTGCAAACTTCATTGCAAATGCATTTGTATTATGGGGAGTACAAAGCTTCTGAATAAGTTTCACGCCTTCTGGCCAACCCGCAACATAACCCAAACGGCAGCCTGCCAATGAAAATAATTTAGAGAATGTACGAGTTACAAATACATGCTCATCTTCTAAAGCATACTTGATGAAAGTATTTGGATAAAAGTAATGGTAAGCTTCGTCCACAAGCACAATGATGTTCTTCTGCTTGGCAATCCCGAGTAAAGTCTTGAATTCCTCCTCAGTATAAACATTACCCATCGGATTATTAGGATTGAGCAAAATTAGCAATTGAGTATCATCGGTCAATTCCTTAACAATACTGGTAATACTCATTGTTAAATCTTCGTTATAGGGAACTTTCACGAAATTACGATTGTACATTTCTGAATAAACTTGGAACATAAAGTAAGATGGAATAACTCCAACTATTCTTCCATTTTCGGATGTGAAAGCCTGAATGATATAACGAATACCTTCAGCAGAACCATTCACAAGGCAAAGGCGTGAAACGTCTGTTTGCAAAAAGTCTGCTAGTACTTGTGTGAAATGCAAAGTTTCAGGATATTGAGATACGAACTGTGGTGTAATATCAGACAAAACTTTGTTTATAAACTCTTGTGACAATCCGCCAGGATTCTCGTTCAAGTCAAGACGCAAAAAGTCTTTACGTTCGTTCTGGTCAAATACTCTGACCAAATCTTTTAAAATCGGATTAACGTAATACATCTATCTAAATTAAAGTTAGTACTCAATTTAAGGCTGCGTCCAAATTTCAGGCACTTTTGCAATGCCTAAATATAACCATGTTAAAAATAACATTTTATTAACTATTTTTTTTTGGGGGGGGGAAGATAGCCCTATGTTTTAGATGGAGAGATTTAAAGAACCTCTACAACCATTAAAAATATTAGTAAACAACTTATCGAGAAACTCTCATGCGGATCTGTCCTGCATCTTTACCTATAGTACGTAGCCACCCCTCGCCACTGACGAAACAGAGCATACTATTTCGTAGTTTCATCTGATAATGACGGCAACCCTCTAATAAATTCAGGAAACCATCTATAATTGCTTTTCACATAAGCATACGGGTTTTCTATAGAATAACGCACTCCTGCCTAAACCGCCAGATTTACAATCTTATCAAAATATTCATTGGCAAAAAGCATCTACATCACCTATTTATCCTCCAAATTCATGCGGAGTAATAAGAAATTTCATATAAAATAAGGATAAGTATTAAAGAACAAACACAACAAAGAAATCAGCTATAGATTTATCAGTCTACAACTCTGTGTTTGCATGCAGATATGAATCATTTTCCACATTCTGCAATTCATCGGAAACATTTTGTTGTTCAGCCGTTAACAAACCATCCCAGCCACTCATAATCTTATGTGCGTATTCTGCCAATTCCTCATCAAGCGTTTCCCCATAGCAAGCCACCAACAATTGACATTTTAACAAAGAATCCGGAAGTTTACCCAAGACCTCCCAACTACGATTCAACAGTTCCTGGATCTTTTCATCCTTATCCCCATGATTATAAATCGTAGCACTATAGGCTTTCAAAAGGGTAATACAAAGAGTTGCTTCTTCCTCATCATTCTCGGCTTTCTCACTGTACAAAGCTTCCGCCTGACTATAAACCTCCGAATTTAGCTGATGAAAACGATCTGCATAGATAGGCTCACCATCCATGCCAAGATAAAGAAGCTCATGCGTGAGTTGACGCAAAGCATCGATTTGAGACTTCATATAATTATGAATTATAAATTAGAAACTATGAATTATTCTTCTGTTATAGGAACAATAAGAGAGGGATGAATAAAAGTTGTAGCAACTGCCATAACTCCCTGAATAGATACCACTACGCGACGATCCCCCTTTACCCGGACAAATATACCCTCTACTCCCTCAAAAACACCACCAGTGATACGAACACGATCCCCTCTCTGCATGGAATATTCTGTAGGAGGCAAATAAATTACCTGCTGATCATACGAACCAGCAACAGCTATAAAATGGCGCATCTGAACTTCAGGAACAACGATAGGTTGCCTCGTTTCACGATCCATAATATAGCGAAGAGGAAGATGTATGGCATTTTCCTCCTTTATTTCATCTATCTTTTTTCGGGTAGCATGAATGAAGACCAGATTATGTATTGCAGGAACAAGCTTGCGAATCCGCTGCTCTTTCCGGGTTACATATTCATAGCGCATAGGAATGAAATTCTCAATATTATTCCGGTCCAGAAACTCTTTCAGAGCAAGCTCCCGGCTATAGGTGATACGCAAAGCGTACCAATATGTATCTTCGCTAATTGGCTTGTTCACTTCAGAAGTGTTCAGAAAAGGATATTCCTTGGGGACACCGGGGGAATGAAATCCCTTCCGGTTAAAACGTCAATTCGTGATATTGAATTAGATACGTTCAATGGCCAAAATCTGAATTCCCTATCGCAGGAAATACAAACAGGCGCTTTTGAAGAGTGAAAGATCTGTCCAAGCAGATAACGCACAGTTTTCAGCTTCTTATTTTACAGTAAACGAATAAATTAGCTATAGAAAAGTTTCGTTAATCGTTCGTTCAACGGGCACAAAGATAAGGGGGATTTTTGGAAGAACAAAATGTTTAATAAAAATAATTTTTACAGTGCCTGCTATTTAACTTTCAGACAGTTTCAAACCATACTGATAATTAGTCACTTACAAGGTCTTAATTTCTTGTCAGCAAGAAGTTAACTTCCTGTCGACAAACTCTTAACTTCTTGTCGACAGGCTATTAATAATAAACGCCCCGCAGAGAGATAGTTCTTGCGGGGCGCGTTACCTAATGCCTAATAAAAACTTCTTCCTACCCTAAATTATGAGTATTTCTTAACTTAAGATTTTTCATTTCCACTTTTTCACAGCCTTCTTATCTGCCGGAGTAGCTTCAATCAAACTAAGAGCGAAACCACCGCTACGTGCCAGCTTCACAGACATCTTAGTCTTATTGGTTACAATACCTTTCTTTATCTGATAAGAGGTCGGATTATCTTTGTAATCGGCATCCTTACCATCGGCATAGAGAGTAGCAACATATTGCTTACCCGGTTCCAGGAAGTCCAAAGTAAAGTTGGAAGTACGTGCATTTTCATCAGTGATGCCACCTACAAACCAGTTGTTCGTGCCTTTAGCCTTGCGGGCTGCCGTAATATAATCACCCGGTTCCGCTTCCAGATACTTACTATCATCCCAATCCACAGCTACATCTTTGATGAACTGGAAAGCATCCATATGCTTCTCATAATTCTCAACCAAATCGGCAGCCATTTGCAACGGACTGTATAATGTTACATAAAGAGCCAACTGCTTACAGAGAGTTGTCTGTACCTGTCCATGAGGAAGGTCACCCATGAATTCCAATTTCGTATCAAAGATACCCGGAGTATAATCCATCGGGCCGCCAATCAGACGATTAAACGGAAGCAAAGTAGTGTGGAACGGTTTACTGCCACCGAAAGCCTCATATTCCGTACCACGAGCAGACTCGTTACCAATCAGGTTAGGATAAGTACGGCAAAGTCCGGTAGGACGTACAGCTTCATGAGCATTTACACAAATCTTATAATCAGCAGCTTTAGTCACAGCATAGAGATAGTGGTTGTTCATCCACTGACCATAATGATGTTCACCGCGAGGAATCATATTGCCTACATAACCACTCTTTACTGCATTGTAACCGTTGTCTACCATAAACTGGTAAGCTTTATCCATATGACGTTCATAATTGCGTACGGAAGCAGAAGTTTCATGATGCATCATCAATTTCACACCTTTACTTTTAGCATATTCGTTCAACATCTTCACATCAAAGTCAGGATACGGAGTTACAAAATCAAAAACATAATCTTTAGAGTGACCGAACCAGTCTTCCCATCCTTCGTTCCAACCTTCTACCAGTACTTGATCAAGTCCATTTTCAGCAGCAAAGTCTATATAACGTTTTACGTTCTCATTGGTAGCACCATGACGTCCGTTAGGTTTAGTTTTAGTATAATCCGTTTCACCCAATTTTACGGAAGGCAAATCATCGGTATAAGCCCAAGTGCTCTTACCGGCAATCATCTCCCACCATACACCTACATATTTCACCGGCTTAATCCAGGAAACATCTTCGTAAGCACAAGGCTCATTCAGATTCAGCGTCAGCTTAGAATTCAGGATATCACGAGCATCATCACTTACGATAACCGTACGCCATGGAGATTTGCAGGGAGCTTGCAGATATCCTTTATCCCCTTTTGCATCAGGAGTTAACCAAGATTCGAATACGAAGTTCTTATCATCCAGATTAAGATGCATACAAGAATAATCTACCAAGGCAGCCTCATGCAAGTTAATATAAAGACCATCGGCAGTTTTCATCTGCAAGGAAGTTTGTACACCTGTCGGAGAGAAAGTAGTCTGTGAAGAGTTAGGAGTAATGGCACCTTTCATCAAACCACGGATTTCAGAAAGTTTAGATTCTGTATAATCATACTCCTGAGTATCATAATCACCCGGTATCCAGAAAGCAGTGTGGTCGCCTGCCATAGCAAACTGAGTATGCTCATCTTTAATAACGAAGTAATTCAGATTCTTAGATAAAGGAAATTCGTAACGGAAACCCAGCCCATCATCAAAAAGGCGGAAACGAATGATCATATTACGATCCTGCGCCTTCTGATTCAGTGTCACAACCATTTCATTATAATGATTGCGGATTTGCTTCACTTCACCCCATACCGGCTCCCAAGTTTCATCAAAAGTAGAAGTCTTGGTGTCTGCCAATGTAAATCCATTCATCAATCCCGGAGCATCTTTCAATTCCAGACCGAGTTTAGAAGGTTTGATAACTGCTTTTCCTTTGTAGGAAAGTTCATAGATCGGTTCACCTTGTGCGTTTACTGAAAAGTTCAGTTGCAGTTGTCCGTTTGGAGAGGTAATGCTCTCAGCCATTGTCCAATTGCTCACAAATAAAAAGAGCAGAAGACAGAACAATTTAATTACTTTCATGTTTTTCATGATTTGAATTATTTTTAGAGAATTGTAATCGTGATGCAAATATAAGGATGAAAAGGAATGCGGACGAAGGAATAAAATGAAAATATAGATGAATTCCCGGCAAACGTTTGCATAAGACATTAAAAGACTGAATCTTAAAGAAAAGCCTCTTTCTGAAAATATAGATGAAATATAAATACTAACTTTGCCGCGATCTTAGAAATAGTCCCATAAATCAATATAGAAAATGACTAAAACATTCATATTTATCTTTTTAGGCGGAGGTCTGGGAAGTGTACTTCGATTCTCTGTACAACAAATGTTGCACGAACGGATTGTCCCCTACTCTTTTCCATGGGCGACATTTACAGTCAATATTCTCGGAAGTTTCCTTATCGGATTATTTTATGCGTGGTCGGCACGCTTCAATTTAGCAACAGAATACCGGGTACTGCTGACAACCGGTTTATGTGGAGGTTTCACCACATTCTCTACTTTTTCAAATGATGGAGTAATTCTATTGAAACAAGGATTATACGGATTATTCTTCACTTATTTTATATTAAGCATCACGTTAGGAGTAGTAGCAGCTATAGTTGGAGGAGTTATCGGAGGAAAATAAGAATTCAGTAATCGGTATCACTTACAAAACATGAATCTTTTACTGAACAAAAGCCGATTGTCCCTTGTTCTCTATTTAAAATAATTACAAATAATATCATAGTTATGAAAATAGAAAAGATTATCGGACGTGAAATCCTCGATTCAAGAGGAAACCCCACAGTGGAAGTAGATGTCATGTTGGAATCAGGCTTTATGGGCCGTGCTTCCGTTCCTTCCGGAGCTTCTACCGGAGAACACGAAGCATTGGAACTCCGTGATGGAGACAAAGGACGTTATGGAGGTAAAGGTGTGTTGAAAGCCGTAGAAAATATCAATAACATCATCGCTCCCCAGTTAGTTGGAATGTCTGCCCTCGACCAGATGGGTATTGATCATGCCATGCTGGCACTGGATGGAACCAAAACGAAATCTAACCTGGGTGCCAATGCTATTCTCGGTGTATCCCTTGCCGTAGCCAAAGCAGCAGCTGCCTATCTCGATATACCTTTGTACCGCTACATCGGCGGCACCAATACATACGTAATGCCTGTACCGATGATGAATATCATTAACGGTGGTTCACATAGTGACGCTCCTATTGCTTTTCAGGAATTCATGATACGTCCTGTGGGTGCAACTTCCTTCCGTGAAGGTCTGCGCATGGGTGCTGAAGTATTCCACGCATTGAAAAAAGTATTAAAAGACCGGGGACTGAGTACTGCCGTAGGTGACGAAGGTGGTTTCGCTCCGAACCTGGAAGGTACGGAAGACGCTCTGAACAGCATTATCGCTGCCATTAAAGCAGCCGGATATGAACCGGGCAAAGACGTCATGATCGCTATGGACTGTGCTTCCTCCGAATTCTATAAAAATGGCATCTACGATTATACCAAGTTCGAAGGTGCAAAAGGCAAGAAACGTACAGCCGATGAACAGATTGACTATCTGGAACAACTCATCAACCAATTCCCTATCGACTCTATCGAGGACGGTATGAGTGAAAATGACTGGGAAGGCTGGAAGAAACTTACCGACCGTATCGGTAACCGCTGCCAACTCGTAGGTGACGACCTCTTCGTTACTAACGTTGACTTCCTGGCTATGGGTATTGAAAAAGGTTGTGCAAACTCTATCCTGATCAAAGTAAATCAAATCGGCTCCCTGACCGAAACATTGAATGCCATTGAAATGGCTCACCGCCACGGATATACTACTGTAACCTCCCATCGTTCCGGTGAAACGGAAGATGCTACGATTGCCGACATTGCCGTTGCTACCAATAGCGGGCAAATTAAGACCGGTTCGTTGAGCCGTTCAGACCGTATGGCAAAATATAACCAACTGCTTCGCATCGAAGAAGAATTGGGTGCTAATGCTGTTTACGGCTACAAGCGCATCAAATAAATTGCAAGAGGGGCGAACCATCACGGTCTGCCCCTCTTCTTCTTTAACCTTAAAATCACCAATCAATCTACCACCTTAAAGAAAACTTCTTCTCCCGATTGGCTGTCTGTTGCCACCCAAAGTCCAAAGTCTCCGGGTTCCACAACTTTCACCATATCGATGTTCCAAAATGCAAGTTCACTAACGGGTAGTTCAAACGAAACATTCTTTTTCTCGCCCGGTTTCAAGGTTACGCGAGTAAAACGTTTCAGTTCTTTCACCGGACGAGTTACAGAACCAACCTTATCTTGTATATACAATTGAGCAACTTCCGTTCCCTTATATTTACCTGTATTTTCCAGATCAAATGTCACAGTCAATACATCATCTTTCTTCAATGATGCTGATGAAAGTTTGACATTACTATACTTGAACGTTGTATACGACAAGCCATAGCCAAATGGGAATAAAGGATCAAACCCGGCATCCATATAGAAAGAAGTACATCCCAATGAAGTTTGTCCAGCCTCAACAGCAATATCATCCAGCAACACCTCATTACGTGTAGCCGGCCGGCCGGTCTTGTTATGAGCATAATATACCGGAATTTGTCCTACCATCTTCGGGAAAGTAACCGGTGTTTTTCCACTTGGAACCGCTTTACCCCAAAGCAGATCGGCCAATGCCGGTCCACCCATCGTACCCGGATGGAATGAATAAAGAACGGCTGTTGATCTTCCACTTCCTGACCGATAGTCAACGGACGACCTGCCATCACAATGGTTACTACAGGTTTACCTGTCTTAGCCAAAGCCGTAATCAAAGCACTTTGATCACCCTGAAGATTCAAATCTGCCAGACAGTGTGCTTCACCCGAAAGAATTGCTTCTTCACCCACAAAAGCAAGAATGACATCTGCACGTGCAGCAGCAGCGGCAGCTTTTGCCACGCCTGCCGGATTTTTCTCACGGCTATAAGCTAATCCGGGTTCATAAATCACTTGTACCTTGTCGCCAACCATCTCCTTAATAGCATTCAATGGTGTCTGAGTATGAGCTTTCTCACCATCAAAGATCCAGGTACCCAATTGTTCGTAAGGCGCATTGGCCATAGGTCCTACCACAGCAACGGTTTTCAGAGACTCCTGTAACGGCAGTACTTCTTTATCATTCTTCAACAGGATAGCCGATTCTACAGCAGCCTGCTTAGCTACTTTCAGATGAGAAGGAGTATACATGACAGAGGGTTGTTTTTCATCTACATAAGGAGCATCAAACAATCCCAGACGATACTTGACGCGCAATATATTACGAACGGCTTCGTCGATGGTGCTTTCTTTCACCTTTCCTTCTTTTATCAATGCAGGCAATTCTTTCACAAAGGTATAACTTACCATTTCCATATCCACCCCGGCATTCACTGATTTCATGGCTACCTCTTTAGAATCGGCAGCAAAACCATGACTTATCATTTCGCTGGCAGAAGCCCAGTCTGTCACTACCAAACCATCAAATCCCCACTCGCCACGAAGCACATCTTTCAAGATGAAAGCATTTCCGGTAGAGGGTATTCCATCATTATCATTGAAGGAGGTCATAAAGGTAGCTGCACCTGCTTTCGCTGCCGCTTCAAACGGTGGCAAGTAAACATTACGCAGGCGACGTTCAGGAATAAATGTCGAATTATAGTCACGTCCGCCTTCGGCTGCACCATAACCCACAAAATGTTTAGGGCAGGCAGCTATGGAAGTGGAACTATTCAAAGAATCTCCCTGAAAACCTTCTACCATGGCAGCTCCCATTACAGAAGTCAGATAGGTGTCTTCACCACATCCTTCGGCAATGCGTCCCCAGCGAGGATCACGGGCAATGTCGATCATCGGCGCAAAAGTCCAACGGATACCTACGGAAGAAGCCTCAATAGCTGCCACCCGTGCACCGTCTTTCGCAATCTGCGGATTGAACGAAGCCGCTTGTCCCAATGGGATGGGAAAAATGGTTTTAAACCCGTGAATAACATCGCGAGCTATCAACAAAGGGATTCCCAACCGGGACTCCTCCATCGCTACGCGTTGCAACGCATTAATACGTACCGGATCTACCTCATTCAGGATAGACCCGACTTCACCTTTCTTAATCAAACTACTCATATCCTCAATATTCCCATAAGAGGTAATCTGGTTCATCTGACCGATTTTCTCTTCAAGGGTCATTCTGGATAAAAGAGACTCTACTTTTTTCTCGGTTGCCGCATCGCTACCTTTATTTGCCACTTGCGTACAAGAGACAAAAGGCAGAAGGAGCAAGCAAGTGGAAAAAATTCTTATAGCTTTCATACCTATTCAATTATTTTTTCTGAAATACACGTACATAGTCAATCTCGTAAGTTGCAGGCAAGGCCGACTCATCTATACCCTGAGCACCTCCCCAGTCACCTCCCCATGCAAGATTCAGCTTCAAGTAGAAAGCTGCATTAAAGGGCCAGGTATTTTTATTTCCTTTTTTATCGTTATCAAAAGTAAAGTAGCACTTACCATCCACATACCCTTTGATAAAGTCTTCCGTCCACTCAACGGCATATACATGAAACTCCGTTTGCGCAGTCGGCACTTTTATGGTTCCTGACTTTTGAGTACCTATAGAATGATTATAAGCTTTACAATGAACAGTTGATAAAATCACATTAGGATCATAACCCACTTCTTCCATGATATCAATCTCACCATCATCGGGCCAAGCTGTATAATTCTTCGGCATCATCCAAAATGCAGGCCAGGTTCCTTTTCCTGCCGGTAGTTTAAGGCGAGCTTCAAAATAGCCATACTTCCAACTTTCAACTGTATTCATGCGGATAGAATAAACCTCATTACCCACCTTCTTAGCAATAATTTTCAGCGTTCCATTACTTACCTGAGCACAAGTTTCTCCATTCTTCGAACCGGGAATGTAGTTCTGTATCTCATTGTTCCCCCAGCCACTGGCACCTGTCTCGTACCACCACAATGATTCGTCCGGCGTAGACAATTTGGAGTCATTAAACTCATCCTGCCATATCAACGATAGCCCTCAGGAGTGTCAATATCCGGATCTACAATGTCAGGTTTTGCTTCTTGTGATACCGGAACAGAAACACGTGTGGTACCTGACTTTACCACTACCGCCCCCTCTCGGGGTTGGTAAGTGGTATTAGCTTTGACCGTTACTTCAACTGTTCCCTGTAGAGTATTACTCAATATTTTACAAGTAATCCAGTCTTCATTGCTGAAGGCAGTCCACTCCTGATCGGACTTAACCGAGAGTGTTGTAACGGAGCCTTCATAAGTAGCCGTTATCTGAGTTGGCGCTACGCTGACTACAGGAGAGGATACTTCCGGTTCGCCATCGCTACTGCTACAGCTAAAGAAACCGAGCAGGCAGGTAAAGAAAGAAAGCATTGTCATTAGCTTTATATTCTTAATCATATCAATCTTTATGCTTTTGGAAGATGATGTCTTTAATAGTTACATCAGTATTGGCAGGATTACCTCCGAAGTCAAATACTAAAGATATAGCATGCATAGCTTCAGGAGCTTTCACAGAAGCTGCCCAAACAGCTTTTTCGGAATCAGCAACTAAATCCACTTTCTTATCAAAGAAGAAGTTACCATCATGCTTGATTTCTTTACCATCTTCACCGATTTCATTGGTCTGCACCAATTTAACAGTTACATTTTTAAGGTCCACTGTTGAATATAAGATAACATGGAGGTCATAGGCAGTCTCTGTGTCAGCTGTAAGATCAGTCTCAAATGAGAATTGATTCTGCCATGCTTCTGCAGTAGCTTCCGGGAAAGACAAAGAGTAAGACCTGCCATCAATGACCAAAGCCGGATTAGGTTTGGGACTCCAGTCACTATTTGCATAAAAGAATTTGTTAACATAGGTCATGCCATTCCAAAGGTTATCCTTACTATCGACAGCAACCCATGTAGGTTCAGGAGTTTCATCGATCACAGGAACTTCAGTGCCGTCGTCATTAGCATGGTCTTTTAACACAATACTTTCAATAGTCATATCCGTGCCAGCTGCATTGCGGCCAAAATCAAAAACAAGCTTCAGATTAGCGATATCAATGCCCGGCATATTACTCTTCCAGAAGCAAAGCGGTTCGTTAGCTTCCAGTTTTATACCTTTTTCTTCAAAATAGAAATTACCATCATCCGTACTATCCACCAATTTTACTGTAACATTGGAGTGTGCTACTGAAGCTGTAAGAATTACTGAAAAGTCATAATTCTTAGTAGCCTCTGTTGAAATATTGGTTGCCATTGCCATTTGCGCTTGCCAAGTATCATCAGTAGCCTCCGACAATTTTACAGTATAAGTACCATTTTCCAATGTATATGCAGGATCTGCAATAGCCGACCATCCCGGAGCATAATAGAAGGTAGGAGCCGCTATCGTAGCCTTCGTCCACATATTAAAATCGCTTTCATACACAAATCCACCGAAACCATTCATTATCGTCTTATTGATACGGAAAGTTTTGGAAATACTACCATCACTTACACCATTGGCATTAGCAATTTTTACATCCACACTATAATCTCCGGCTTTTCTATAATATTTCTTCATTGAGAATGAAGATGAATAGGTCTTACCGTCAAATATCCAGACAGGAGTAATGCCCGGTTGAGCGTTAAAAGTAAAAGTTACCCAATTGGTTTCCTGATCCACATCTATTTGAATCGTATTTTCATAAGTTGATGCAACCGGAATGCCGGCTTCATTAGGTGATGTAAAATCATCGGGTGAGCAGGCTGTGATGCTAAAAGCCATAGCCGTCATCAGCAACATTCCTCCGATATAGCTATATATTTTTTTCATAATCCTTCTTTTTTAATGAATTAATAATTGTTTTGAGTTAAAGTGCCTTGTGCAGCATCAATTTCGCTCTGCGGAATAGGCAGATGCTTCTTATTTGCTGACCAGGTATTTGTACGGTAACCATATCCATCGGGCACCAACACACTGGTAGCTTTACCTGTACGTATCAAATCCCAATAACGCTTACCTTCACCCACAAACTCAAGATGACGTTCGTCAATGATATTATCAATTGTTGCTTCTTTTTCAGTAGTCAATCCGGCACGTTTACGTACGCGGTTCAAGTATTCTTTTGCATCACCCGAACCGGCACCGCGAGTAATCAATTCAGCCGCATTCAGCAGAGTTTCAGAGAAACGATAGATACGGAGGTTGTTGTTCCAGTTCAACTGAGCATCTGCCTTCTGTCCGGCATTATCACCTGTATGCGCGGCATACTTTTCGAGGAAGAAACCTGTATCCTGATAGCGATGATTATAAGTGAGCTGGTTCGTAGGATTTGCAGCATTATGAGCATCGTTGCAGCCTGTGCATTCCAGCAAGTGGCATCACGACGGGTATCATTATTGGCATAACGTTCATACGTCTCCAGACGAACCGGACAGAATCCCCATCCTTCATCATGTCCATCTGTTCCGTTAGGCCAGGTATGCGGACTAACCAGTGTAGGTAGTACAGTACCGCCTGCATTCAACGGGCCATCCCATGAACGAATAGCATCATCATCTTTATAATTCACTTCAAATATAGATTCCTTACCCCATTCATTTGCTTCCTTGAATACATCAGCATAATTTTCAAGCAAATCATACTGAGTGCTACCGATAATCTCCTGCATATACTGTAAAGCTTTACCATAACGGGACTCATCATTCTGATACATTACAATTTCAGCATAAAGCATATATGTCATAGCCTTGGTCACACGCCCATAATTATCTACTTTTTCTTTCATCGGAAGAGCATTACTTGCAATCACACCTTCAAGATCAGTAATGATATTTTCATACACCTGATCTGCAGATAATTGTTCCGCGAGATAGGGGGATGTCAGGTTTGTATTATAATATGGTATATTACCCCAGAACTTCCACAGCCAATTGTAGTAGAGTACACGGAGAGTGATAACTTGAGCCTCGTAATATTTCCGATTCTCCTCTGTTACATTATCTCCTGCCCAACCTAGGTAAGTAATGACATCATTACAACGCTTCACACCACTATAAGAAACAGTCCACAGCCCTTTAATGACATTTGTAGGAATTGCTTCAAAATTCATCATCAAATGCCATGCCTGATTATCCGTTCTGTCCTGACCACCAATCCAAAGATCATCAGCCATGATATCACTCATAAGAGTTACAGGATTATATTCACCCATTGCCCAATCGGACCAATGCAGAGGGTCATAAGCTGCTACTACTGCTTCCTGAATATGCGCATCGGTAGTAAAATAAGAATTAATTGTTTCATCTGTTGGAGAAGAAACCTCCAAAAAGGATTCTGAACATCCTGTAGCCAAGAAAGCGGACGCTATCAAACTTGCTACTATATATTCA
>ERZ791618.199-NODE-199-length-35246-cov-3.237248_pt1 | contig 35246 bp, 59 predicted proteins | sample MGYA00510059_ERZ791618 | MGnify/ENA primary metagenome ERZ791618 (study PRJEB30046, sample SAMN00715159) | human gut metagenome | study: EMG produced TPA metagenomics assembly of the A metagenome-wide association study of gut microbiota in type 2...
GTCTGCTGCTTTCCTGTTTGTAATACTTAATGACAAGTTCATCTTCCTCGCCCTCTATTGGTTGAAAATACCCTTGTCCATTGGATAGATTAAGTATTACCGTGTTTCTTCTGGCCATTGCAATTTCTTCCCTTATGTCTCTGTCTGACAATCCGGTCACCTTCTCTAGCTTTTTTCTTGAAATCGCATTGTCCTTTCCGAAAGGGATGTAATCTGAAATGTTCATTGTCACGTCTCCTTTCTGCCTGCCACCATTAAGGTGACAGGTCTTACAATTTTGTGATATATATTTTGATTTATGACTGTCTGTTTTTTAATAATTGAAGAATGGCTTTGATTCTGTCTGAACCTTTTTTTCAGCCGGTTCCTCATTGTTTTTCTTTTCTTCTGGAACACTCTCTGTTTCCTCAACTGTCTGTTCTGCTGTCTGCTCCACTACTTCCTCATAAGTTTCATCTTCTGACTGCTCAACAGGTGTTGTTTCCACATATGTATGTGTTCCATCCTCATTAATTACTGTCATGTCGCTGTCAAGTGCTGTCTGTAGGTCAATGCTCATTATTCCCCACTTGCTTATGATTTGTCTCAACATTGTCTTGTATGCCATTCCGTCAAAGTCCTTGCTCCAGAAGGTCCACTTCGTTCCCTTCTTCAAGTCTGATGCATATCCCTGTGAATACTTCACTGCGTGAGCCTTCATCTTTTCCTTTGACCAGTACATTGCCTTCCTAAATCCATTGACATACTCAAACATTGCATAATAGCCAATTGTTTCTGCCTTTTCTCTCTCATTTTCATCTGAAATGAGATTTACTTCTATGTCTTCATTAAGTGGATCGAATCTGATTAACTCACCTTTCTTAATTGCCAGCACATTTAACTTCTTAACTGTCCTGATCTGATTGCCAGCTGAATGTAGCCCTTGTATCCAAGCTGGAACTGTGCCACCTTTGTTCCTGTTTTGTTATCCTTGAACGGAACCATGTAATACTGTCCAAGCTGTGGACTTGGAGATAGATTAAGACTCTCTCCAAGCAATGCTGCACTTACTATTGATGAATTTTGACATTCCTGTAATGTTGGATTGTTTCCAACCGCACTTACTATTGAACTGATGAATCTCTTTCCGTTCTTTCCACCAACAACCTCATTAATCTGATTCTTTACCGCATCATTTTTCAAATATGCCGTAAAACTTGTTTCTTGTCTTTTTGCCAAACTGTTTGATACTGCCATTTCATTTCCTCCTACTGTATCTGCTCATATTTAATGTTGTTTTTCGTAAGGAACTCACCCAATGCATTGAGCTGGTTTCCTGTTCCACACACCCTGATTACTATTGTGTGTGTCTTCTCTTCCTGATTTTCTTCTGTTTTTTCTTCCTGTGCCTCTTCCTCAACAGTCTGTGAAACACTTTCCTGCTTCTGCTCCGGTTCCTTCTTTCCTGCCTCTGCAAGTTTTTCGGCTTCTGCCTTTTCTCTTGCCTGTCTTTCCTCAAGTTCTGCCTTTCTTCTTGCCTCATACTCGGCTTTTCTTCTTGCATTTTCCTCGTATGTCTGTTTAACCATCAATGCTTCTGTAATGTTGAGGGTTTCAATGTATTTCTTTTTCATTTCAAACTGATATTCACCGGTTTCAGCATTAATGACTTCCAAGTCGTGTCTTACACTGTCTCTCATATGCTCCATTTCATTGGTTATTGACTTTAATGTTGTTGTCACATTAAGATAACTTTCCTTGAAAACACGTTTGAATGTGAGTATCTCCTTCAGCTCTTCGGCACTTGCAAAGGTCCTGTCATATATCTCCTCAACCTTTATGAGCTTCTCTTCCCTTTTCTTCTGGTCATAAGCCTTTACCTGACTGTCAATGTTGGCATTTGCCTCATCTACAATTGCAATCAGTTCCTTTACCTGGCCTTCAAACACACTGTATGGTTCAAGCATCATCTTCTTGACATCTTTCTTTCCGTCATTTAATGCCTTGCTGAACTTATTAAGTGCTGCCCTGTCAGCCTTTGCTTCCTTTATGTTTTCATCCGTGTACACCAATGACTTGTACACGTTTGCCTTTTCAGTAACTTCTTTTTTTAATTCCTCAAAGTTCCAATCAATGTGCTTTAGTGCATTATCCATTGTTGGATTGTAAATTTTTAATTCCATCTTTTTGGTATTCCTCCTGTTTTAAATTTCCGGCAGAATGAGAGCCGGCTTTTTTCTTTTTTTCACAAGCTCCATGAACTCCCTTTCTGACCTTTTTATTATTTCAATGTCTTCCTCAACATCTGCCCTTTCAATGTGGTAGTCCTTTGTAATTAGTCTTATGCTCTTATTCCACACACTCTTTATCTGTGCCCTGAGTTCGACAAACTCATATTCCGTCACCATCAGGTAATGAAGCACCTGTATGTAATAATTGTCCGGGATGTGTTCACCATCCCATTTTTCCTTGTGCATTGAACCAAAAAGCTCACTGGTCTTGCATTCAAATATGCCCTTCCTCCCGGTTTCAAGTTCTGTCAGTTCTCCATCAAGTGATGCATGAGCAAATGGATACTTGTCATTGAGAAGCATGTTGTCACCAAAGTACTCGACCTTGTATTCCGGGTGATCCAATGCAAATATTGCTCTTATGTGTTCTTCTGCCTTAGTTCCATATATTACATACGGTTCATTTGATATGTCTCTTGGCTTGGTTATTCCAACCATTTCATTCCAAAACTCCACATTGTTCTTGTAGGGATTAAGTCCCAACACTGCTGCTGCATCAGAACCACCTATCTTTCCCTTTCTTGCAAGAAGCCATTCAGGTTTACTTGCAAATTTCTTTCTTGTAACCATTTCTAATCAACCTGTTCATTAAGAATTTCATCCGTACAGTGCATCAATAATGTAACCAGTATCACCATTCCCAGAGCCACAAGTAACTGCCCTGCTTTGCTGTCTACCTCAATCCAGCCATTGACTAACATCACTGCTCCTGTTATTACTCCTATTACCACGTTCTTGAATTCGTTAAGTACTCTGTACTTTTCAGCGATAATGTGGTAATCTTTAAGTGGTTTGTTTTTGTATGAGCTTGAACGTATTGCAGTACATTCAGGCTCTTTTCTTTTAACTTCTTTTACTTCAAGTCTGTTTGCTTCCATCTTTTGCTCCTTTACTTCGAAAACAGATCATTAAGCATTTTTATTTTTTCTGTTTCCATCTTCTCAAGTTCCTTTTCCATGTCCTCTTCATCCATATCTGCCAATGCGATTGTTTTTTGATATAGAATTTCGCCAAACTCTGGTCCAAGCTTATCAATCGTTTTTTTATGCACATTTCTAAGTATGCATGCTGTTTCTGAAAGTATGCTCGGAAGATTTCCTTTCAGCAGTAATCCTGTTTCTGTTACCTTAATCATCTTTTATCCTCCAATCTTTCTTACCATTTCGGTAGTCTTTTCATCCGTCCAACTAATTGGCTTAGTCAGATGCGGACACAAAGTGTTATTAATGTTCATCTGTCTGCCCAAGGGACAGCTCTTACAACTTCCTGAATACTTAATGCAGGTCTGCCTTAAGTTTCTTAAGCTGTTAATTGCTCCCACCAATTCAATCACCCCCTTTCTATGAATAAAATCTTTCCTTAAAATATTTTGTTGGAATTTTTCCTGACATTGTAATGTAGCCTTTTTCTTTTAATTCTGCATTCATCTGTTTAATTAACTTGTATGCAAAAGAAAGACTACACTCCATTGTTTGAGCAATATCCTTTGCTCCCATAAATTGTTTTTCAGGCATATTACTCACCTCCTATAATTTCCATAAAGCCTGAATAATTAACGCATTAACTGTCAAACCTCTTTTCTTCGCCAATTCCTTAAGCTTTACATGTAGCTCTGTTGGAATCCTAATTGTTGTCTGTATCATCTCTGTTCTCCTTTCGTTTTGATACCATAATGATACGACCTTTTTCGAGGTTTGTCAACAGTTTTATAAGATAAATTAACGAATCTGTTCGATAATATCTCTAATCATTGATGTTCCTGAATCCATATGAACATTTGCAGTTTTCACTGCTCCGTACCAGAAAGTCGCCACAACTATTTCGTTGTCTTTGTTGTATTTCAAACTTTCCAATTCCTGAAAATCTCTTGTTTCCTGTAATACTGGTACTAATAAATCGCATATTTTCTGTTTATCTTCCATTGGTTTCTCCTCTTTTTCTTTACGTATCGTGTTTTACTTTCCGTAATATTTTACGTATCGTGTACTTATTTAGCAAAAAAAATTTCTTCAACTGTTTTGTTATAGTAATTAGCTATTTTTAATTTAAGAGGATCTCTTGGAACTCTTTCACCTGCTTCATACATTGCAATAGCTGATTTGCTTACACCAATTGCGTTTGCAACTTCTTCTCTTTTACGTTCCCCTCTTAGTTCTATTAGTCTTTGTCCTATAACTTTTGTATTCACTTTATCACTTCCTTTACTTTTTTTAATAATATGTTATAATTAATTTAATCACTTGGGCGACTTAGCAGGAATGTTAAGAAGTGTCGCCCTTGTGTGTCTTTGTTATTTACCGCCCTACTTAGTTATTTAAGTAGGGCTTTTACTTTTTCTTTTGCTTTCTCCAAATCTTCGCTTTCTTCCAAGATTGCTAAGATTTTTCTTGTTTGATTTTCTTCTGTCGTTTGTTTTAATAATTCTGCTAAATTCATTTCTTCGTATTCCATTTCTTTTCTCCTTTCCTGCTATCTCCTTGCTACTCTTATATTGTACACGTTTTGTGTACCTATGTCAACCACTTTTTGTGATTTTTTTGTTGTTTTTTTTCACATTTCGTGTATACTTATATTAAGATATAAAAAAGGAGGTCTTCTTATGAATAATTTTTCTGATATGCTAAAATATTTACGCAAAAGAGAAGGGTTAACTCAACAGGAATTGGCTAAAAAGCTAGATATTTCAAAAAGTACTGTTAGTATGTACGAAAATGGAAACAGAGAACCTGATTTTGAAACCTTAGAAACTATTGCTGATTTTTTTAACGTTGATATGAATTTTTTAATGGGAAAACCATCAAATCCTTTCCCAGAAGTCAACACTCTTGCAGCACACTTTGAGGGTGAGGAATTTTCAGAAGCAGAAATGGAAGAAATTAAAAACTTCGTTGAATTTGTAAAGAATAAAAGAAAGTAGTCCTTTTTATGGGACACCTAAAAAATTATACTCTAGTGGGGAGGTGATTTCTTGAATAAATTAGAACAATTAGAATCAGAAGCCTGCGAGGATGGTATAAAAGTTGTAGATTATTCTTTTGACAGCCCTAACATTAAAGGATTGTATTGTGACGGTGTTGTTGGTATAAGTGATAGTTTGGAAAACTCTACACAGAAACGTTGTGTTTTGGCAGAAGAGATGGGACATCATCATACTTCTAACGGGAATATATTAACTATGAGTTCTACATCCAATCGCCAACAGGAGCATAGAGCAAGGATTTGGGGATACAACAAGCTGATTGGACTTAGAGGATTAATTGATGCCTTTGAACACCACTGCCAAAATATGTACGATATTGCAGATTATCTAAATATTACAACTGATTATTTAAAAGAAGCTATTCGCACTTATCAAAACAAATATGGCAATTATGTTGAGTTAGACAATTACATTATACAGTTCAACTACCCTAGTATTGGCATAATAAAAAATATTTAAAGCGAAACCACATTGGTTATTTAGAGTTAATAGCTCATTAAAATGAATTTAATTAAACATTATTAAAATTATTTAATAAAAGGAGGTTTTATTTATGATTAACTTTTCAGAAAATGCTGTATTCAATTTAAAGCCAATTGATGAAAAAGCTGTACAGCAAGATGTAACTAAATTATTTGTTGATGGTGAAATAATTATTGGTGCCTACAAAACAATACGTGATCAAGTTGTTTTTACCAATAAGCGTATTATTACCATAGATGTTCAAGGCATAACTGGGAAAAGAAAGGATTTCTCCACACTTCCCTACTCTAAATTACAGTATTTTAGTGTGCAAACACCGGGATTTGCAGAGTTTATTCCTGATTGCGAAATGGAATTATTTTTTACCAATGGATTTAAGGCTCGTTTTGAATTTAAAGGCAATTGCAATATTATAGAACTTGGAAGAATATTGTCTCAATATGTTCTTGCGTAAAATTAACAACTGCACTTTGAAAATATAATATACTTACCCGGAGAACCGAAGGGGCGGTTGGCTGGCTTCTGGATTTTACGAAAGGAGCTGATGCCAATGGTTACATATGGAGATTTATTCGAATTTGTAATTATGCTTTGCGCTGTTATAACTCTTGTATTAGCTATCATTAATGCAAAAAAGTAACGTCCTCTCTCTGGTAAAGGTAGACGTTACTTCTTAACTTACTATCATAACCAGAAGCTAGGCTCAATCTAGCTTTCGGTTCTCTTGTTAAGTATATTATATCAAATCGAAGCATTTAGTCAACGTTTAGTCAATACTTAGTTAATATTTAGTCAACATTCAACCCCCTCGAAATCGAAAGGTTTAGAATCTAAAATAAAAGAGCCAGCCACTAAGGACCAGCTCCACAAGTGATATAAATACCACCCTAGACAAGTTGTATTGTATCATTTTTGGAGCACCCGGTCAAATGCTGGGTGTTATTTTTATACCCTTTTTAGGGAAGAAAGGAGATACAATATGGCAGTATGTAAAGATAATAAAACAAACACATATTTTGTTAAAACCTATTACACCGATTATACCGGTGCGAAAAAGCAAAAGAAGAAACGAGGTTTTAAACTAAAAAGGGAGGCTTTAGATTGGGAACGTGAATTTTTGCTGCAAATGCAAGGCGAACCTGATATGACTTTAAATTCACTGGCTCGATTATATTTAAAAGACATAAAAACTAGGCTAAAAGAAGTAACCTATGACGGTCATAAACATTTACTAGATAATAGAATACTTCCATATCTAGGCAATAAGCCAATTAATTTAATAACTCCTGCTGATATAAGGGCATGGCAAAATAAACAGATTTCCCAAGGATATTCGGATGCATACCTTAAACGTATGAACAGCCTACTTGTTGCTACTTTAAACTTTGCTGTGAAATTCTATAATTTAAAAGAAAATCCATGCCATTTAGCTGGAAGTATGGGGAAAAGAAAACGAAACAAAATAACATTCTGGACCAAAGAAGAATATTTTAAATTCATTGCATTAGTTGATGATATTACAAAGTATACAATGTTTCAAACTCTTTACTATACCGGTATTAGAATTGGAGAATTATTAGCTTTGACATACAATGATATTGATCTAGCTAATGGAATCATTAGAATAAACAAAACCGTAAATTTTAAAGGGGGAAAAGTTATATTCACTTCTCCTAAAACTCCAAAAAGTAATAGGGAAATAACAATCCCGCAATTACTGATTAATGATTTAAGTAATTATATTGAAAAAATTTATGGCTATAAAATGACCGACCGTGTGTTTCCATATACCAAAGCTATTCTATATAAGGAACTCAAAAAGAAGAGTGAACAGGCTGGACTAAAAAAGATACGAGTACATGATTTTAGACATTCACATGCAAGTTTATTAATTGATATGGGTATTAATCCATTACTGATTTCTGAAAGATTAGGGCATGAACGAGTTGAAACTACCCTTAACACTTATAGTCATTTATACCCTTCCAGAGCTGATGAGTTAGCAGAAAAGTTAAACAAAATAGTACCATTTTAGTACCACTAAAAGAAAAAGGACTTAGGAAAAACTCCTAAGTCCCTTTATTTATAGGCTATTCGCCATTATATCGTATTATTCGATAATTGTAGCAACCTAACTAGATATGATTGTTTTTAATGTTTTTATATTATTTTCAATGTTTCTAATTGATATATATTCACATTTTACACATTTTTTTTGCATTTTTAACTTTTTCTAGTACCGTTTTAGTACCATTTAAAGTAAGTACTTAGCTTTCATATAACCAACTACACCATTATACTCAACTTTTGCATATCCTTTACTGATATACATTACATTGACCTTTGTTTTATTCGGAAGCTTTTTCTTCAGGACTTTTGTTCTTGTTTTGTTCCAGATGTTTAGTCCTTTTTTTGTTCCAAAAACTTCCTTAGTCCAAGTCTTTTTGAACTTTTCAAACGTTCCGTAAGTTCTTTTCAACTTAGCCGGAGTATCTCCCCACTTTTCAAGATAAAAATGTGGAGTATCTACAGGGCTAACCCAGTCACCACCCCAGGCAAGACCAACTTTCTTTGACTTGGCAATTTTAGCAACTTTTTTTATGCCTTTGTTGTTATATGTGTCATCAGTGATTCTTCCGTCTCCGTCTACATCATACTTCAAAGCAATGTCAAAAGCAATTCCCCACTGGTGCTGGCTGGAATAGTCGCTTCCTTTTGCATTGGTTACAATGTTTCCTTTCTTTGTTCTGCCCTGAGCATACAAAGCGTCCTGCTCTGCCTTGCTTCTAAATCCCTGCGTAATAATAAGATATATTCCTTTCTTTGCACACTGCTTAAGCAATAAAGTTAACTTGTAATTAAGCCAAGGATGTAACTTAGTTCTGTCAATTCTAATATCGTGTTCTTTTTTCATTATTCTTCCTCACTTTCCATTACTTTTATACCGTATTCTTTAGCACAAGTATTCTCAATCCTACATCCTCTGTACTTATCCCAATCCTTACAAAAATATGCAATATCTGCATTTGCCAATAGTTCTAAACTCTTGCCTAAAAACCATAGTGGTTTGGCATCATGCGGAGCATTTTCGAAAAAACTGTCAATGATTTCTACATCCTCATTGTATGTTTCTTTAATTCTATTAACTGCTTTTGTTCTTTCTTCTTTAATCTGGTCATCTGTTTTGTCTCTCATTGGCTGACTTATAAATGCTTTCATTTGTCTATTCCTCCACTTCCGGCAATCCTGCCACTGATGTTGCCACACTTAATATTCCTGCAAGTACTGTTGCTGACACAACCACCTTCCAGTCAACTGCTGCTAACACTGCTGCAGAACCGATTGTTGCAATAAATGTCTGCGCCATTGTTTTTACAGCTCTGACAGCTGCTGCCTTAATCCATTTCTTTGTCTTGTCACTCATTCGTTTACTCCTTTCCCTGCTTCATTGGCAGTTCCTTTACTCTCTTATAAATTTCTGTTCCTGTTCCATTTCCGCCCAGTGCGTGATATGCCTTGTATAAATGTTCAAAATCATCCAAAGCCTCAACTGATATATGCTCCTGAGCTATGTACTGTTTTCCCAGCGTGTATATCTTGTTATGCAAAATTGCAATAACTCCGTCCTTAATTAATTTATATGATGAATTATTTAATTTGACATAATTAACTGCACTAACAAAAATTGCACCGATTAATGAAGGAATCCCACACAAGGATAAAATCTGATAAAGTGTCATATGTTTTTCCTCATCTTTCTCTGTTTTTGGGTATAAAAAAAGGACCTTTAAGGTTCTGCTCTAACATTTACTGTAACTTTCGTCAATCCACCATCCATATTGCATGAACCGGTATACACATTCCTTTTGAAATTGTTAAAGGTCCAGAAAATCCATAATAATTAAAAGATACTGTGCCCCCTGGATTAATTGTCATCATCCATCTGGCAGTTGTCTTATTTTTTATATCTCCCTGTTGAATAGACCATACATTGCGAGAAGGTCTCATATCCTCAGGAATGTTTCTAAACAAACTATCATGATCTGCAAAACTTGTTGAATTTGTTATAATACCCACCAATTCCACAGTTTTCCCAACTCTTCTAATTTTAGTGCATCAGTAGTGGACCATGCTGATATGCCATATCCACATTCAACCGATTTCCAGCCTGTATCATACACTTCTCCGGATGTTTCAATAAGGGTTAACTCCTGCCAATCCTTCCAGCCGGCATTTTCATAACGCTTATAAATCACATTGTTCTTTACATCAGGAATAAATATCTGAAACTTAGTTGCTGTTTCCCCTTCAACATAAAGCATTCCCCAGTTAGTAACAGGTCTGTTTGTTCCTGCTGTTGTCTTTATGTGATACACTCCATTTTCTGTTAATGTATTCCAATCCACTGCTGATGTTATGGTTTTTGTACCCAAAAAAATTTTTTTGAGGTTAGACAGAAAACTGCCTAACCCCTCTTTATTTAGATACGTATTTTGTATTTTTGCCATTATAACGCACCTCTTTTTTTAATTATTCTGTAATGCCAAATAATGCATTTATCTCTTTGTCTGAGATTGCTGTATAAGTAGTTCCTTCCAAAGTTGCCACTTTTGTTTTTAATGATGCAATATCATTCTTGTTTGTTGCTACCTGGCCATTTGCTAATGCTGTTACTGCACCTGCTTTTTCATAATTTGTGCTTGCTGTGTAAGCTGCGCTTCCAAGACCTTTTACAGCTACATCTGTTCCGTCAACGGAAACTGTTCCATTTGCTGTACCTGTTTTTACTGACTGAACTGCAGTATCAGCCTTTCCTAAAGAAGTCTGAACATCTTTTGCTAATTTTGCCTTAGAAACATTACCATCAGCAATTTTAACTGTTGTTACCGCATTAGTTGCTAACTCAGTAGCTCCAATAGAACCAGCTACAACAGAAGCACTAATTTCTCTTGTGGTTGAATCAATTGAAATCTGAATCTTAGTAGCATTTGCTTTTGCCTTATAAATATCAACAAGAGTACCTACGTTAATATATACCTTGTCATTTGTAGCATTAGCTAATGTTAATACTAAATATGTACCTGCACTTGTTGGTGCACCTGTTCCTGTTGGAAGTGTCTGTGCAGTGTAAGTTTTAACCTCACCACTGGATACAACCATATCCTTTGGAATGTCAATTGTTGCAATATTCTTTCCATTCTGTTTTAAAGTATAAGACTTAAACATTCCGGCTGTTGTTGTAGTATCAACAGTAACTTCCCCTGCTGTTTTTGTATCACCTACAGCAGATTTAATTTCGTTTACTGCACTTACAAGGTCTGTTTTCTTAGATGTTGTTAAATTAGCCAGTGTTCCTATTTTATTTTCCGTATCTGCCTTTGCATCACTAACAGCTTTTGATACAGAACCTGCTCCTGTACCATTTAATGTTGCTATTGCATTCGTATTTGCCTTAACCTGACCATCTGCTAATTCTTTAACTTTTGTTGCAGCTGTTCCTGATGTTTCTTTTGTGTCAATTAAACTTTTTACCTGTTCATTGTAAGTTTTTAATCCTTCAAGATCTAAATATTTCTTTTCTGTTGCCATTTCTTTTCTCCTCTTCTACTTAAACATTTTATTTATATCTTCATTTGAAACTGAATTTATAGCTTCACCTACCAGTACATACTGCCTGTTTTCTTCATCCCATACGAAAATGTTTTTTTCAGACATGTTTATGTACAATGAATCGTCTGTTCCTTCACTTGGAAGAACATACTTCTTTACTATCTGACATTGCTCTTTTCCTGTTAACTGCACCCACTCATTATCATAAAACCAAAGATACCCTGTTTTTTTTACATAGTAAAAGCATTCTGATACAGCCTGTAAGGATTTCCTTTCCTCTTCTGTTTCAAGAATGCTTATACTATCATAAAACGTTCTCCTGTCATTTAAGTCGAACACAATCCGCCCCTTATCTTTTAAGAAAATAAGTTGTCCGTTTTTTATTGCAATATCCTGTAACTTGTTTAATTCAGTTCCAATAATAGATAACAAGTGTTTGTTTTCATTCATAATCTAACACTCTCCTATATCTCTGTTATATAAACTGAACCACTTCCTTCAATCTTCTTCGCTATGTCTTCTTTGTCCTGTTCTGTCAAAACATAGTTACTTCCATTGAATTTTCCATTTTCAGCATCTTCTCTCACTGACTTTGCTATTTCTTTTGTTTCCTCCATAATGTTTTCAATTTGTTGTCTGAAACTTGGCTCATCATCAGTGGAAACTACTTCTCCAGGTCTTGCTCTTGGTTCCACCGGAATAATAAGCTTTTTCATTGTTGTTTCCGAATTACTGTCTATGTATTGAATATACAAGACAATTTCATTTCCCTGTTGCACAAAAAAATCAGGTATTTCTACCTGACCATTTACAACAATTTTGTTTTTTGTCATTTCTGTTGCCCAATTGGAAAATTGTACTTCCGCACCATCCGGAACATCAAGGAATTTTATTTTTTGTCCCTTGTCATACTGATAAAGCATTGGTGATTCCAAAGTATCGTGACCTTCAAACTCAATGGTAATCACATTTTTTTCTTTAATTGCTATCATTCGCTTCCTTCCTTTCCATTTCTTCCCATTTAGATTCATAATCAGCAATCTCTTCCCTTAAGCTGTTAATTCTGTCACGCATGTTCTGTCTTTCTGAATGGAGCTGTTCAATGTCATATGGGATTTCAATGTTCATAAGACTACACTCATAAGATTTTATGATCTTGTAATCTCCATCTGAAAGTTGTTTTTCCAATGAACTTAACTCCATCTTTTTTTCCATCATTTCATCATAGAAATGCATTTTTTTAATGTACACTTCCTCTTCCGCTGTAGCTTCTCGCTCAACTCCTGCATCTATTATTATCATTTGCTCCAACCTCCTAATCGTTCTTTGCTTCATATTCATCTGACAGTGCATTTATTCCTGACATTGTCTTGTTAAATATGATTGACTGCACGTTCTGCCTCGTTATTACAGGATTGCCATCTGCATCAGAGGACCACTTATCAACATCAAAAGTTACGTAATCGCCAAGCTCCAAGAATGGAAGACCCAGTGATTTAGCCTTGAATGGTGCAAACTTAATGGTAAAAGGAATCTTTGGCTCAATCCATCCTTTTCCAACATTGTTTGCCACATCTAATAGCAACTGATAACTTGATTTATGTGAACTGTAAAGTGGTGAGTATGTAATGGCAAGATTATTCTTTTTATTCTCTCCATTTAAAAGTGTGCCATTTATATCCATAACCTTCCAGCCATTGTTTGAATACAAGCTGTCCTGTAATTCTATGCTGTCCTGCTCATACAACTCCGTAATGTTAATCATTCCTGACGGATGATAAAGTTTATTTTTCTTTTTCCAACAATCTGCAAAAAACTCACTTTCAGGAGTCCACGTTGAATCAAACTCACCTGTTGATAAATATTTTACTGCTTTAAATGTTTTTAAAAATTCACCATTAACATTTGAAACCTGAATTGTGTAATAAGATTTACCTGTTTCATCCAAATCGTGCAGCATTACTCTTCCGCTTCGTCTTAATGATATAGTTTTTAAATTTCGCCCAGAATATTTATTTACTGTAATCTCAACTCCAAGTTCTTCTGCCAACTTATCATCAAAAGAGAACTCAATGTAATAACAATTTCCCATCACATCCGGAGTTTGAAACAATACTTTTTCCTGTGGATTAATAAACGAAACATTTGATGTTACAAACCTGTTTGGATATTTAGTTGTATCTATAACTTTTTCGTAATATCCTTCCTCTCCATATGAATCACTAAATTTAACCACATTACCAACGCTATACTCTGTAGCTGAATTAAACTCACCCTTGTAATTGGAATCGGCTGTTGTCGTTCTTTTTTCTGAATTTACAAACTTATAATCAAACTCACCTGTTGTTTGGTCGATAACCCCGCAAACACCATTCATATTGCAAATCCATTGCAATAATTGGAGTGCAGAATAATCTTCCTTGAATGGACCTATTTTTAAATCTATTACATCCATTGGCAAACTAATGTTATAGAAATTTTTCTGATTTATTCCAATTTCAGAAAACAAATCATTTCTTAAATGAAAAACTTGTAAATCATTCGGAAAATATTTTTCAAGTTTTTCAACATATTCAGGTCCATTTATCGTTGGAGCTACACCAGTTGGTGGTATTGTTAAATCTCCTGAAGCCACTTTCACAATATTACAGGCTTGATAAAAACTATCTATATAGTCCTGTTTAAAATGATAATATCCTTTAGTTTCCACATTATTTGAATCAGTATATGTGCCATACACAGTCTGGTCTTTTTTATATGTCGTTTTTAACTTGTATGAACCCTGATAAGAATATGGATCTACCATTCCCATTCCATACTCATCCACCTTATTCATCCAATCCTTAATTGATTTTTCCTGATAATCGTATAATTTATCATAGGCTATCAATTCACTATATCTTGGATCCGCTGCCTGTCTTGTAAAGCTTTCAACCTTTCCCCTAAATATGATAATGTCTTCTGTGTTAGATGTATCAACATAACCATATACTCTTTGACATTCTTCCAATTCATCAGGATATAATTCATTTTTGCAAGCATTCGTCAATTCATATATTTTCAGGTTGCTTACAAATTCCTTGAATGCATCTGTATCTGTTCCTGAATAGCTTATTTCTGCAAACCACCCCTTTAACGGATAGTTACTTCCAATGGGATAATGTTGGGGCATAATAATATCTGTTTTATTATTAAAATCCCGTACCACATAATAATACGGACCTCCAGTGTACCAACATCTAATGGTCATTCTCACACCATCAAGAACCTTTTCTGATGTAAGAATTCTTATCCCGATAAAATTATCCGGTTCTCTTCCAAAAATGTTGTATTTCTTATCAGTTTCATTGTATACAATGTAAGAACTGCTACTTTTGTTCGTTTGATATTTTCTGTTTTTTCATCAGAAACATCATCGGAATAAATATAATATTCCTGGTCAAACTTTACTATGTCCCCTGACTTGTAATTTGTTCCCTTAACCCATTCACCCTTGTAAGAATCATCCTTTACTGACAAAGTGGCTATGATGTCCTGACCTGTAATGTCTGTATCATAGTCAAATGTTGTAAGATTAAACTGAGTTGAGATACAGCCCTGTAGCATCAAATTTGAATCACTACAAAGACTGCCTGTCAAACTCATGCTTTCTTCCTGAATGTTTGCATTTGTGATTGGAGTTAAGTTTGAATTATTTGGGAATGTGATTGTTAACTTCTTTGGAACATTCTGCTCTGTATATGCTCTTATAGTATCTTCATTTACATTTAACATTGGTGCTCCTTTCTAGTACTCTATGAATTCCATCTTTAACGGATTATACAGTAATTCATTCCTCATCTGATTTTTTATTGTATATGAAATATCCGGCATATACACCACAGCGTTTTTGTAGGTTAAATCCTCTGAGTTCCAGTAAGTTATTTTTATTTTTCTTTCAGTTCTGTTAATTGTCCCCTGATTCAGCAATTGTCGTATTTCTTCATATTGACTTTGCAGAAGTGGTGGTGTTTCAAATTCAATCTTTGTTTTGAAATTAGGAGAAGTCTGTCTAATAAGATAATTATTTGTATTTCTGTAAGCCTTAAGTTCAGACCTCTGGTTATCCGTTGATGTATACGTTTCACTTTTTATATATTTCATTGGAAATATTTGGTCCTTTACTTTTAACAAATATCCTTTATACTTTGCCATTTTCTACCTCTTTTCTTAAATCCATACAGGTTTTCCTGTTCTTCTCTGCTCCTGAACCACTTCTTGTTTTACCATGTTGAATACTCCTCTTGAATCCTGCTGAACAATAACATTAACCTGCATGTTTGAAATTGCATTAAGTAAATCTTTATCAGAAATACCTGTTGCATTTTCACCCTGTACCTGTCTAAATGCATCTACAATGGTTGATAATGGAGATTCAATGTTTGTTCCGTGTTTCTGATCACCGACCATAGCCAAAAATGGTGCATTAGGTTTCAAAACAGCACCTTCGGCAAGCGCTGGAACACCACCCATTTTAGGAATTTGAGGTACTGGCAACGGATTGTGTCCCCACATCTTTTCAAATGGTTTCCATTTCATTATTTTTACTGCTCTAATGTTATTAAGCATTCCATTGATTTTATCAAATGGTATGGCCACAACTTTATTAATCCCACCTATCAGGGAGTTAACCACTGATTTAAATACCGAAGCGATTCCAGCCTTTATTCCTGAAAATACTTTTCCACCTGTGCTGAATACATCTTTTACTGCCTGCCAAGCCTTGCTGAATGTATCCTTGAACCAACCTGATACATGTCCGAAACTTCCCTTTATTCCGTTCCAAACATTCTTAAAGAATGCTCCCGGATTACTAAATATGGACTTAATCGCATTCCAAGCACCACTAAAAACTCCCTTAAAGAATCCTATTACACCTGAGAACACATTTTTAATTGCTGTCCACCCTGTTGTCATAACTGTATATATTCCATTTACTACAACTTTTATATATGATGCAACCTTACTGCAAATTGCCACTATTGTATTCTTTACAAAGTCCATAGCTATATTGATTATGCTTTTTATTCCATCAAACACACTCTTAAACACGTTTTTGATTCCGTTCCATGCCTTTTTCCAATCTCCTGTAAACACACCCACCACAAAATCAATTAAACCATTAATGACATTCATTAAGGTTGTAATAACAACGCTGATTACGCTTATAATACCCTGTATCTTGTTCCATGTTGTTTCTATGGTAAAGGCTATTTGTGGCATTGCCTTTTCGATGAACCAGCCGATTATTGGAGATAAGAAATTGAACAATTTTCCTGCAACATCAATAACTCTTCCAATGAATCCAAATATGCTATTAAACATTGGACTAATATAGGTGTTCAACAAACTGCTTAATTCACTGGCAATTCTTGAAAATACCGGTGCCAGAAATGAATTATATCCATCAAGAACATAATCAAATATTGTGGATAAGCCACTTCCTATATTGTCAAATGCCGGCTTTATGTACTGATCATACATTGAATTAATGTTTGTAAAGACTTCCTGAACAAATGTCTTTATTCCACTAACAGCTGTTTCTATTGGTTTGATTGTGTTCATTAAAGCTGTTTTAATTGTATCCGTATTTTCAACAATCGGTGTTGTAATTGCCTGCATAATGTCACGTCCGATTTTCTGGCATAAAACATATAATTCAAGTTGTACAGTTGTAAAAATAGCCAATACATCAGCCACAATTTGCTGTGCATCATCACTTTCAAAAACTGTAAAAATGTCTGCCACTGCTGCACAAAAGTTCGCAAATATTTCTGCTCTTTCTGCTGATATATTTAACATCTCAACTATTTTGTCTTTCAAATAATCCTTATTTTGTTCGAAAAACTTATCAATGCCACCAATCAACATTGTTGCAATGCTTATTCCAATGCTTGCCATTGAGCCCACTATTTTCCCAACGCTTAATGCTATGCTGTCTGCCCAATTACTTGCTGCATCCAACACTTTTTTGTCTGTAAAAATTTCCTTGATGTTCTTTCCTATGTTTATGAGAGCATTTTTTATGACATCTAAACCTTTGCTTTTAAATCCCAGTGTAAAACCTGTCTTGAACAATCCTGCTAATTTCTGAAATTTACCAAAAATCTTATCAAGCCACTTGTTCATTGTTCCCAGTGCTCCATTGCCTGCATCAACATTTGGAGTAATGTCCTTGACTGCACTTGCTCCTGAAGCTGAAGCTGTTCCAGAACCTGATCCTGACGTTCCCGAATCACTGTCATTTTGCTGTAATACATTTAATTCATCAAATCCTGCAAGTCCTCTTGCCGCTTTTGCTGCTTTCTTTGTTGAATCAGTTAATCCATTCATTCCACTTGTGGCTTCATCAGCATTACTTGCCACATCTGACAACTCATTGCTGGTTGATTGTACTGTCGATGAATCATCTGACTTATTCCCGGTAATCATGTCAGTGAATGACTTAAACATTCCTGCCAATGTGGTTAATTTTCCCATTAAGGTGTTAACCAATTTTATTACAGGAGTGAACACGTTAATGAGCCCTTGTCCTATTGAAGCCCTCAAGCTATCAAACTGCAACGACAATAATCTTGTTTGATTCGCCCAACTGTCTGATGTTCTTGCAAAGTCTCCTGACGCATCAGTTAACTGTTTCTGAACAAAGGCATATCTTAAAGCTACCTTTTCCTGCTCAGTCATTTTTGCAGTAGTCTTTCCAAATCCATTCTGCAATGCAAACTGATCCAATGCTGTCTGTGTCATTACTACACCTAAATCCTTGAGGGATTCAGTTTCACCGGTAAACACTGACTTAAGTTTCGTATATGCCTCATCCTGACTAATATTGTAAAAAGATGCAACATCACCTGATAATCCGGTAAGAGTTGTACTCATTTCAGCTGCTTCTTTTTCAGAAAATCCAAAAGCCTTTGACATTGAGCCAAATGTACCTGCATATCTTTTGGCCATTGTTTCTGATAGACCAAATTGAGATGCTGCATTCTTTGCAAACTTGTCAATTGTTCCACTCATTTTGGGAAAAGCCACATCAACCACGTTTTGAACTTCTGCAAGGTCAGAGCCTAACTCCATGCACTGCTTTCCAAAATCAAAAGTTTTCTTTATGGCAAAAGCTGAAGCCAATGTTGCTCCAACCTTCTTTGCCATCTTTCCAATTCCTGACAACTGAGAATTGAATCCACTTTGGTTTAATTCCAAATCAAGAGCTATTGCTCCTACACTTTCTGCCATAATAAACCTCCTTTCCTACTGCCTTGATAATTCAGAAGTATTTAATCCTGCCATTTCCCAAAAGACTTTCTCGAACATTTCTGAAGCTTTTTCTGCTTCCTTCTTATTACCTGGTCTCTTTGCCTTCTTAAGCCTGTACTCGTTTCTAATTCTCTGTTGGTCCTTAGTAAAATTCTTTAATACTTCACTGTCATCTTCTGCTCTTATTGAAACAATTCTGCCCAAAATGGTATTAGGCCCAGTCCGATCAATAGACTTTTAAATTCGCTCCAACGCATATCTTTTATGTCACGTATTCTTAATCCATACTGCGTTGTAAATGAAGCTACTATTAAATCAAAATCATCTATCAGGTCATAATAAGGATCTACTCCCCCGAATTTTTGTCAGCATCATCATTTCCTGATGCAAGTTCAACTGCTGCCATCACAACTTTCTGATAGTCAGAAAAACTGAGTTTCATTTTTGAAAGCTTTTCCTTTGAATCATCTGTGAAAATTATTTTGCAAAGTTCTTCAACATCCTTTGCGGTTGGTCTGTCAGACACCAATCCCATAACCTTCAACATATTTTCTGCTGTTGCATCGATCTCTAATTCTGTATCCTTTATTTTTAATCTTGGATTATCCTCAAACGCTAATTTATTTGTAATATCTATTATTTTTGACATTCTTATTCCTCCTAAAAAAATAGAGCAAGTCAACTAATTCTGCTGACCTGCTCTTGTTCAATATGATTCCAAATTAAACTGCCGGTGTAACGGTCGGTTTTCCATTTGACATTACATCAAACTCTAATGGTGCCACATTTGTGCTGTCTCCTGCACCTAATGCTGTAACATTGTATACTGCATTTTCAAATAATACTGTAGTACCATCCTTAAATGTCCACTGAAAAGCTCCTTCTGCATATCTTCCATTCTTAAACGCTTTCCCGGCAACATAATCATTACCAGTATCTCCAACATTTCTTTTTCCGGTTACTGAAATTGTTAATCCCTTGGATGTCATTAATCTTCTAATCCAGCCCTCTGTATCCATTGGAGTCCATTCTTCAACCCCATTGTCAAAAGATACAGAGTAAGATTCCATGTCTGCAATGCTTCCAAGGCTTGCCTTATCAGCTCCTACCTGAAACTGATTATCATATACCGGATATACTCCTGTTGCTTTTGCCATGTCTATTCTCCTTTCTCTACCTTGTAATAAAAATCTACTTCTATTACTCTTTCATATATGTTGTTATCATCAGTACCAACATCTATTGGCTCTGACGATAATAGACTTACATAAACTATTTCAACATTGTTGATAAGTATGTTTCTTGCTTCTGCCATTTTTCTGTACAATTCAAAAGCCTTTCGCTCTGTATCATCAGCATCATTATTCCAATGAATCAGTAATGATACAGGTTTAACCTCATAGCTTTTTAAATCACCATAGCAGATTCTTGGCGGATTACTTGTTTTTCGCTGATAAACACCCAGTGACTTGTCCTGTTTATTGTCAAGCTTGCCAATGTAATAATGTTCCGCAACATTAAATGTTTTCAGCCAGTCCTTAATGTCCTTTAAATAAAGCACTATCATAATCCTCCATTTCTTTTATATAATTTCTTAAATGTGTCTCTTGCAAAGTTCTGTTTTTTGCCTCCTGCCAAATAATCCTCAAACCATTTACCTCCGGCATTTGGATTTTCTGCAGTACTAAAGTTGTATTCAGGATGATAATAAAGTCTTCTTGCGTAAGGAGTACTTGAAACAATCTGCACCCTTCCCTGATTACTTTCCTTGTAATCAACAAATGTTTGCGTGTTTTGCAATGTTCCCTTGTCAAAGGGCATTACCTGTGATTGCTTTAAATCACTTTGAACTGCATCAGCAGTCTGCTCTAGTGAAGTAACAGCCGCTGTACTTAGTTTTTTTATCACTCCCATGTTTAACTTTACTCTTGATTTTGCCTTTATCATTTAATTCAACTCCAATAATGTAAAATTAACTGTCCCATCAGGGTTTCTTGCTTTTGTTCCCTGATAAATACTTCTCTTAACTCCAAAGACCTTGACATACCCACTGCTTATGACTGACTGTTTAGGACATATGTCTCCGTCAAAATAGGCTTTTCCGTCCAATGTAACAATCTTCTGTTCTGCAGTTAATTTTGTGTATGCCTTATCCTGATAATTACACTTTAATTTCTTCTGACACACAATAATGGGAGAGCCTGTTTCTGACAAGCCCTCTCCATAAATCACCACTTCCATTTCAGTGGTACACATTCTGTCTGGAACTAACTTGGGATATTTCATTTAAACACCTGCCAATCCTGTACATAATCCTGTCTGACAAAGCAGAGCATATAAGTCTTTGCTTATTGCCACTCCGTTTTGAGTATAAACATTCCATGTATTTCCAATGCTCATTGACACACCATTAAGTGAATAACTTGAAAGAACCGATTGTATTAAGTCCTCATTCTCATATTCAAAATCGGCAAGCCTACAAGTTACTTCCCTTATGATATCCTTCTGAAAAGTTGTCAAATTATCAAATCCATATCTGTTAATCCTGCCAAATGTTAATGAATCAATGTGTCTGCTTGCCTGTTTAAGCTTACTTGCAACTTTTGTCTGTTCAATGCACCTTGAATCAGAAATTCCCAAGTAATCGCTTAATGTTGCATATGGGAAGTAAGCCATAGGCTCACCCCCTATTCAGCTTCAGCACTCTTGATTTTCTTGATAATTCCTTCTTTTGAAGTTGCGTTACCTAAATCAATGCTGTGCTCAGTTGCATATGCCTGCAATTCTTCAACTTCCATCACAGAAAATTTATCACCTTTAACTTTTTCAAGCTGAGCTTTTAACTCATCTCTTTCTGCAACTACCTTCTCATATTCGGAGTATGGAACTGTAGCCTTAGGTGAACGTTTTAAAAGTTTTCCTTCCTCGTCAAAAATGTCATATCCCATTGCAAGATATGATTCCATTTCCACTTTGGACACTGTATAAACCTTATTTGCTTTTTTGGCTGTCATAGTTCTTCTCCTTTCTAGGCTGTCTTTGCGTGAATGATGCAGCCATCTTTCATAAGCTCATCAATTGCAAATGTTCCGTTTAATTTTCTGTTCTGATAAACATAATTGTCAGCTGTTCTTGAATCTGTTCCCGGTTCAAATACTGTGATGTAGCTATATTTGTCTCTTGATACCTGACACTCCGGATCAATTAAGATATAGTCCATCTGAACAGCTGAACTATCTGCAACACATCCATTTGTAAAGTTATAAGCACTCTTAAATCTTGCCGATGGAACTTCCTTAATCATTCCAATGTCATCAATGGAATGAACTCTTCTGTCAATTCCCTTTGCTCCACTTACTTCAAGTGTTCTCTGAATGCCCTCAGCATTCTTAAGTAACTTATAATAAGCTGGTGTGCAATAAAGAATAACTCTGTCAAGTGGAACACCTGCTTCTGTCATTGCCTCAAGGTTATCATCAAAATCAGAAAGAACATTAGCTGTAGTTAAAGCTTCTGTTTTAACTTTTGCTCCTACTCTTTTAGCTTCTGTGTAAAGCTTACTGAATGTGTAACAATCAGCCTCAGGAATAGCCTGAGTTGTCTCAAATCTTTTCTGAATGTTTGCTATTGAAACCACCATGTTTGTTTCATCAACATCCATTGGATCTATAGCAAACTCAATGTCTCTGTCGTGGTCCAATGTTTTTGTTTCATATTCATTTGAATATGTACCTGCGTTAAAACCTAAGTTGCCTCTTGAATGATCCTTATAACCACTTACTGATAACTTAGGAATCTTTAAGTTTTTTCCATTCACAATCTGAATGTCTGAATTTGAATTATACAAATCCACAGAAACCTGTGACTGACCATATAATTCTCTTAAAATGTTGCTGAAAATATCAGCGTACTGTAATGCTGCCATGTATTACTACCTCCTATTTTTTCTTTATTCCAAAAATGCCTCTTAACAAGTCATCCTGGTTCTGATTGTTGTTATTGTTTGGAGCACCAATGGGTTTAAATCCCTGATTGTTTGTTTCTCCATTTCCTGCCGGCTTTAATGCCGGAACATCTTCTAATACCTTGTTGATTGCAGCTTTTACTTTTTCTGCATCAACTGTTCCATTCTCTCCTGCCACATCCTTAAAATCAGCCATCTTGATTACATATGGAATCGACTTTGAATCAATGCCAAGTTCAACTGCCTGTAATGTTGCAGAATTTTCAATTGTGAGCTGTAAATTTCTGCTCTGCTCCTGTGCAAGCTGTGTCTGCATTCCTGCTACGTCAGGTTTATTCTTTGCTCTCTGTTCCTTGTAACTGTTAATTGCCTGTGTTACTTCATTTTCAGACATTCCCTGCTGCTGAAAGAACGACCTTAAAGCCGACTGCTCAGCTCTTGCAGTTCTGCTATTAACAATTCCGTCAAGCTGTTCCTGAGTGTATGTTGCACCCTGATTATTGTTTCCAGTATTCTGGTTACTGTTACCATTTCCGGCATTATTATTCTGGTTGCCGTTACCCTCTCCGCCTTCTCCTGAACCTTCTGCAAAAAATTGAAGGTTCATGGGCATTTTTCCTGTTTCTCTTGATCTCAACATCATTACGTATATTCCTTTCCGTTTTAGCTCGTCAGCTTATTCCGAGAGTTTTAAGCCATCACGTTTTGGGCATATAAAAAGCACCTACTTACTTGTAGATGCCTTTGGTTCGTCTTTTTCAATTACTGCGCCAATTCTTAATAAATACTCCTTGCGCTCTTTTGTTTTTGCCCTAACCTCATCCCCTGCTTTTACCAAGGCAAGGTTGTTTTCCTTGTCATAAAAATTGATTTTTGCGATTAACATTTGTTACCTCCTTATTACTTTCTTATTTTGTTGCATAAAAATACCACCTAGCAAAAACTAGATGGTATCTATGCCATTGGCCATTCTTTCATTTTTTTCATTTCTTCTTCAGATTTTTTTATTGCTTCTTCAATTTCCTCTGGACTTCTGTCTGTTTTTACAATATAATCTCTTTCCTTAATTATGCCAGTATCTCTTTCCATTCAATAAGCCCCTCCTTTGAAAGTTCTTGTAATGCCTTTTCTTGCGCTTCTAATATAGGTAAATTATAATTTTTCCCCATATATTTGTCAACTTTATTATCTAAATATGTAGCTGGAAATGGTTTATTTCCTACCTTATATTTAAAAACTTTTAAATCATGTGTAATTACTAATCCAAAATCATATTTTCGATATCCAGCAACTACAAAATCACTACCAGTTGGCAATATATTTGTGGGATGATTGTGTATTCCTATTTTTGATGGCATTTGCCTTATCAATTCAATTTCTTCTTTATTTAATTCTACTCCTAAAATATTGTTACTATTCGTTTTAGAAAATAATTTTTTTCCTGCCTTCTTACTAATAATATAAAGATCTTCTCCATCAGTTCCATTTCTATGAGTTAGCATAGCTTTTGCATATTTTCTTAGAGAATTGTTTGTTGCTGAATCATTAGTTAATTGGTTAAATTTCTTTCCAAATTCTTTCTTCATTTTAATCAAATCAACATTATTATTTCCAACTCTTTTACTATTAAATTTCCCACTTTCTGCAACCTTTTCTATATTTATGCCATTTGAGAATTCTTTTATATTATTCCATTGATTTGTTCTAGTCGCATACTTTTTCTTATTTTCTTCATCTAAAGAATAATTAGATAACCTATCAAACTTATCTACATTCCTTTGTATCAATTTGTCCCTGCTTTCCTGTTTCTCTGCAATAATAGCCTGTTTCATTTCTTTCTTTGTTACCTTTTCAGGCTCTTTAGAAATTCCAGGATAATATGTACTATGACCATCATTGCAGTTAGGATGATATAAACCTCCTGCTATCGCCTGAGACATTAACGGATATGGACCGTCACTTGCTTTTCCACCACTCCAAACATCATCTATCAGTATCTTTCCAATCCATTTTGCACATTTTGAACAAGGTAAACCTCTCTTATGGACCACAACTGTGGAAATTCCCCACTCCTTACGTTTTTCACCTTCACCCTGCAAGTATGCTCTGGTATTAGCTGTTCTTAATGCCATTCCCGCATATGAGGCTATGTTAACTCTTGCACCATTCTTGTACTGAACACAGTTAATGCCACGACTTAGAAAATCCTTTGTAGCCATGTCCACTGCCTTTTCATATGTTCCTGCTCCGGTGTTGAAATACACCTGTGCATTGAATATTGATTTTCTGTACTGGTCATTTGCCATTCTTAGCATTGCAGTTTCAGCTCTATGCATAGAACCATTTATTTCACTTAATAGCGCATCCAGTTTTCTATCATTGACACGAAAAAAAGCACCCTCAATGGTGCTTCCTGCTTTATGTGTTAACTTTGCCCCTTTTTTAATGGCTTTTAGAATGTCTATTTCCTGATCTGTTGCTCCTGCTTTTCTGTGCTTTATGATTGATTCAGTGATTTTTCTGTTAATGTCAGAAAATCTTTTTGTAAACTTCTTTTGATTTTCCTGTTTGTACTTATTCAGAGCTTTTAACTGTTCAGCCTGCCACGATGTCCAATTATATCCCTCTTTTGTTTCCTCTGCCCTATGATTTGACAGATTTCTCATCATTGAATCAATCAACTCATTTTCAATGGCTCTAAAAGCTTCCTCAATGTCATAATCTTTTGGCATTTCTAATCAACTCCGTTGGCATATACTCTAAAGCCAGCTTTCTTAAACTGTCTTTTCAAATTTTTTACCTGTGTGATTGAACTGCATTTATCATTACGCATTTCAATCACTTTGTCCTTTTCCAAAGCATATATACCTCTAGGTACCTGCTCACTTGCCAGTCTAAGCAAATTCATTGCCTTATTCTTCGACATCTGGTAAACCTTTTTCCCCACTATCACCTTCATCTGTATTTTCTCCTTCCAAATTTAAAGCCGGTTCTTCCTCTTCTGCTATTCCCTGCTCTGCTTTTAATCTTGCAACCTCTTCCTTTTTCCATTCCTCATCCTTTGTATCTCCATACAACTCATCAACGGAAGCTTCAACGCTCATAATCCCCTGTGTCTTAGCCTTTCCAACAGTCTCTACCTGACTTTCAAATGATGGATTTGCATACTCACTGAAGTCTATTGTACATTTAACTTCTGTTGGCACATTGTTCTGGCTGATACTAACAACGTTAAATACTTTCTGAATGAATAAAGGTATCTGATCTTGTAATATGTCCACTATGTTTCCTCTTGTGTAAAGAGTTGTTTTTTCCTTTTCTCTCTGTGCATCCGCATTATCCAGCTTCTTGACATCAATTCCCAATGTACTTGGACTGATTAATCCCTGCAGACACAAATCCAATGCTGTAATGTATGTGGCAAGATATGAATCGTGCGGAATTGTCGGCTGTGTAACCTCAATCTTGTTCTGTGCATTTTCAGATAAATCATCACCACGCTTTATGTATGAATTATCAAATGCATTTGGCTTAATTATTGCCCCGCTTTCCGGATCTCTTGGCAGTAATGATTCAGGAATCCATTCCTTGCTTCTGCCCTTTCTTAGAGCATCCATCCACTGACTCCAAGCTTCATCCAATGCGTCAAAATCATCTGTTTTCTTGTCAAAGATTGACTGTCCTCTTCCTTCCCACTTTGGATTTTCTCCAAATTTAATAGGATGTGCCATAATTAGTGAGCTATCGAATCCCACATCAACCAAATTGCTCAACACTGGAATAATTCCCAAAGGAACTTCCATATTGTCTGTTGCTCTGTAAAGCTTGTATTTAATGTACCCATATCCGTAGTGTTCCTTTAACACATACATTACCTGATTCTGCTCATATTCTGTTGTAAATACTACTTCTTGTATTCTTCCCCTGTTATAAACAAAATCAACCTTATCAGAACCATAAAACTCTATGATTGGATACTTACTTATGCTTTCATCAAGTGATATTTTAAAGGCACCATCTCCAAGAATAAGCATCTTTGACACTGCCTTTTTTAGAATGCCCTTAAAGTTATTGTCCTTCGATATTTCATTCCATTCTCTTTTGTCTGAATCCTTACTGAATGAAATCTGACTAAAATCATTAATGACAATATCTGTTAATCGGTCAACAATAATCCCTGGTAAGCCTGTATGTATTTTTCTTATCTCTCTTCCAACAGTTGAACGTGCAGCCCAAAACTTCACACCATCTGAACCACCTGGAATGTTTTGATAAAACTGTGTCAGTTCGTAGCTGTCACCACGATACCAAATAAGATTTTTCACACAATTTCCATCATAATTAAGTAATTCCCTAATGTTAAATGTCTGTTTTGGTGCGTCCTGTATTCTTAAAAAATGTCTTATTCCATCTCTCATCTTGTCCATTAACCTCATTCTTTGATTACTCCTATTTTCTTTCTGTAAGGAATCCAGTTATACTGAACAGAGTTAACCATGTGGTCATTTCCATCTTCCGGTTCCTGATCCTTTTCTTCCTTCCAAGAATACTTTTCCAATTCCTTTACGTATTCCTTACAATTCTCAACAATTAAAAAACTTGGTTGAATGTCCTTATTGTCATTAAAGTTCATCCATCCAAGTTGTAATATGATTCTGTCTATGATTTTCACAGCTTTATATGCAGCATTAAATACATATAGACACTGTGCATGTTCCCTTTTAAACTTATTTAATTCCGTGATTGTTGCCGCATCAGCAGAATCAATAAATGTATGCTTTGCAAGCCCCCATTCTTTCCTGTTTCTTTCCAAAAAATCATAATAATTCTTTGCAGTATCAGATGGAGCTACCGGAGTTCCAATTTCGGCATTGTTGTAAACTCTCTCATCCAGAAGAATGTATCTGCCCTTGTTTGTAATTCCTGCAAAACTCATTGCTATTGTGTCAGGGCTCTTTGTTGAATAAGCTGTATCCAGTCCACTTGTGAATATTTCAAACCATTCTCTCTGTTCCTTATTTGACCTGTTTCTGATGAATTCTTTTGCTTCATTAACTGTAATTACATGATGTCTTCTGTCAAATATGCTAAATACAAGTCCTGTAGCCTTTCCTCTAAGTCCCTGTATCTTGTTTTTGTACATCTTTGTTCCTACTGGAACTGCATCAATCTTATCCTGAATGTCCTGCTCTGTTAAACTGGCATTATCATAAAAAGTAAAATACCAATGAACCCAGCCGACTTTTTCAGGTTCATTTAACTCTGCCAACAATTCTTCCGGATAATCTTTGATATATTTCTTTAATGGTCTGCTGTGATTAATAAACTCCTTGTACACAAGCAAATCAGGACTATCCGGGTTTGATGTAGTCATCATATACTTACATCTATGAGATATTTCTCTTAAGAACTCCATATCAGCTGTATTAACTTCATCAATGTACACGCAACCCTGTTGTGAACCTAAGACCTTTTTCCAACGTGCTTTATTATCATAACCACACACATATATTATCTTTTCACCATTTGGTGTCTGATACTTGATATGTGAAAGTCCAATTCTACCCTGACCTTTAGGATAATATTCAGCCAAACCATTAAACTGATCTAAAAGGCCTCTTTCATTGTTGATTACATTCTTTTCAACTGTTCCAAGGTCCGCCCCGGCAATTACATGATACTTAATGTCACTCTTTGCCACCATGAGCATAAACTTAAATATTCCTACTGTAGTTTTCCTGCTGCAGTAGTACCTTCAAGAAAATCTCTCTTGGTTTCTGTCAGAATAAATTCCTTAAATTTAGGTGATAACTTTAACAATATTAATCACCCTCTCTTACAGGCTTAATCTGTTCCAATATGCTGGCTATGTTATCCAATTTCTCAGCTTTCTTTTCCTCTGCCTCATTGTTTACATCAAGCTTATCTGTATACAACCCATATCTCTTACCAAGAAGCTCAGCTGCTTTATTTGCATCTGAAACTCTTGTTGGTATTTCAATTATTTGTGGAATCTCTTCCTTTACTGTTTGCTTTCTCATAGTCCCTTTTTCATCAGGAACATACGTAGATGTTTCTCTGCTCAAAGTAACCACAACGTTTTCTTTATGTTCTCTTCTCATTACTGATGTGAGATATTCTAATACTTCTTGTGCATCTGCTGTTTTTTCATTATGCAATTCAGCCAACTGCTTTTCTATGTACTCTTTAATCTCCGGCTTATTCATAAGTCTTGAAGCAGCTGCAGCTGCAACATTATCATTCTTAACACTTGGATATGCCTTTTTGTAAGCCAATGTTTTGTTAAAGTCTGGATCCGATAAAAGTTCATCACAGAATTTTTGTTCTTTAATTGTCACCGCAACCGCTCCTTTCTTGATTTTAATTGTGTAGTCAACTTATTACACATTTTATTTTTCCCCACGAAAAAAGACAGCCTTTCGACTGCCTTTTCCTTGTTTTACCAATACAATAATTGGAGGATACTATTCAGATAACAGAAGTCCCTTCTGTTCAACTTCTTACTCTATCATTTTAGCACTGATTAATGTGACATTCTATGACACGTTTAAAACCGGCTCAATATCTTTCAATGCATAGCCATGTAGTCTTAATACATGCCTGTAAGATATATTCATTTCCAATGCTATCTCTTCCCACTTCTTGCTCTGGCAGTATCTCTTGTACAAAATCTGCTCGTATTCAGGATTGTTTAACTTCTGTATGTTGATTATTACGTTTGCTCTGGATAAAGCAAATTCACGCATCAAATCATTCCACTCACATTCCTTTTCATTAATCTTGCAGATTGTTTCTGCCATCTTATCCTGTGTTCCTGAAGACAGTACCCTCTCGCCCTGTTGGATTGCTCCAGTACTCACCACCATTTCCCTTAGGGTATCTATCTCTTCTTTTAGAATTTTCATCTTAGATTCAAGATTTCTAACCTGATTCAAGTATTCCTTTGCTGTCATTTCTTCCAAACTCTCAATCCTTTCTCTATTTTTCTGCATAAAAAAACCAACCACCGAATATTGGTAGTTGGCTCTTTTTACTAATTTTTAGTGTTTGATGTTAACATTTAAACAAATATCGTTCGTGTTAAAGTTAATTTTACTATAACCTTTACCATTTGTTCCATTGATATAATCATAATCAAATGAAACCAAATCATCTTCATTTGTAGTGTAAATGGTTATATTATTTTCACTAACCTGCACCTGTGTTATTTTTCCATTAAATGAAACATCTAAATTTTTTCCAGAAGAATTTCTTAACCTGAAAATAACAACACGCTCATTTTTCACTGCATCATCTAATAACTTTTTAGCTTCTACAATATTCATAGTGTTTGTCTCCTTTCTTTAGTTTTATACATTTATTGTATAACACCATTTTATCAGAAAGGATTTTGGCGCAATTTTTGCAGATATAAACTACCAATATTCAATTATCAATGTACCTTTGTTTCTAATCCTTATCCTGCAACTTACATATCGCCCACAAGACGAACACTGCTCCAATTACCATAATAATAGCTATTGTATTAATAATTGCCATCTAATCACCCTCTTTCATAAATACCAACCAATGTGTCTTTGCTCTTCTGTTTCCCAATATAGGTTTTTGTGAAAACAATGGTAGTATTTCCGATAGTTTTATTTGCTCTTCGTTCCACTTAAATATCAAAGTACCATTAGGCTTTAATACCCTCATACACTCTGAAAATCCTTTGCTTATATCTTGTCTCCACGTATCAGATAATTTTCCATACTTTTTGGCCATCCACGAATTTTCACCTATTTTCTGTAAGTGTGGTGGGTCAAATACCACCATAGAAAAACTATTGTCCGTAAATGGAATGTTTCTGAAATCACCTATTATGTCAGGTTTTATTTCTAATTTTCGGCCATCACATAAGACATCTTCTAATTCTCTACAATCCATAAATGTTACTTGGGGATTATTTTTATCAAAGTAAAACATCTTACTACCGCAACATACATCAAGTATTGGTGTTTCCATCTATTCCGCCACCTTTCACGATTTCTATTGCATTCTCTAAACCTAAATCATAAAATATTTCTTGAATTGTGCCTCCAAATCCTTTATTATTTTGTTTTTTACCTAATTGCTCCACCACCTTATCCACGTCATAGGCTGTTGGCTGTTCTTCAACTGCATTTATACAATCTTGAATCACTGCACTTACGTGTATACTTTCAATATCTTGTATATCAATAGGGCTTTGCTGTAACATAAAATCATTTAAATGTAAAATTAATTCGTCCGCATCTATTAATCTCATTCTAATCACCACGCTTCTATGTCAAATTCTTTTCTTTGAATTTTTGTATTACTAATCTTTTTATAAATATCAACATACATTTCATCCTTGTCTCTGTTGTATGTAACTTCTGCGTATCTGTCACCCATTGGCTGTCCCCAAATAGTACACTTCTTATAACCTAATTCGTGCGCAAACCACACTAGGTCTAATTCGCTAATGTTAATATTTTCGTTTAATACTTTAATCACTGCATTCTTTGCAGCCTTTTCAAATTCGTAACTTGTCATTCCTCTCACTCTCCTTATTCTGGTATTCCGAAGTTCTTATATGTTGCTGAAAAACTAAATTGTTTGCCACACTTATAGCAGGTTTCAGTTATGGTATACATTTTTTCTTTGTCGTTACAGTAAGTTTGTGTTTCCCCTGTTTTAAACTTATGTCCTCCTGTTAGCAAACACATTATTCTATTCATCCTCTTCTCCTTTTAGTTTCTTTACGATTTCTTCAATTTTTGTAATAGATATTGCATATTCATGATAATTTGTCTGCCCATTATCATTTAATAAAATAATCTCATTCTTTTTGATTTTAGCAAGCATATCATCAATTGCTTTTTTATATGCCTTTTCACAAAATTCTTCTGCTACATAATAATCTACATATTCATCATTAAATGCTGTTTCAACATTACTCCATAATTCACGTTTTAATTCTTTTAATCTATCTTCCATCTTCCTGCTCCTCTCTGTATGGCTCTGGTAATGGTTGCCAAGCAATAATATCAAATACACTTTCATAGCCATTTGACCAACCGTGATGATAATATGACACTCCTATCATTCCATCTTCATTAGTGGTTAAATATGCTTTTGCTTCTGGTTCAAAAGTTTCAGGTAATCTTTCATTACATAGAATCCAACTATTGTTTGCAGTTTTTTCAAAGTTAAAATCTTTTTTGCATTCTTCGTAACCTTCCTGATGAGCTTTGTATATTTCTTCTTCCAACAACTCTTTCACTGCGTACAATCTCCACTCATCACCATCTTCATACAAATCCATTGGTGCTTCTTCTGGAACATTAAATTGAATTAAATACTCTCCAAAATAGTAAGATTCTTCCATCGCTTCAAATGCTTCTCTAGCTGTAATCTTTCCACGCTTTTTAGTTAGTTTAAAATATTGCGCATTTTTAGAATCTAATTCTTTTGTAATTCTGACCTTTGCCATACTGTTTCCTCACTTTCCGCTAGTTTTGCGTAATTCCAAGAAGAGCAACTATCTTCACTCTTTACCGTAAATGACGTACCTCCATCATCCCACGCATATACTGTCCCATTTTCAAATTTTGCAAAATGACGAGGAACCCACGTTTTTTCGTCACCATTACTATCTGTTTCACAATCTCTTACATAAATCGGTGTATCAACCTTGACTTTCGACCAGTCAACTTCTGGCTCTTTGTATTCTGAGAATAGCCAATTTAGGGCTTCACCAGAACAAAAGTCAATATTGTTATTAAATAAACATTCGTTACACAGCAAACTACTATTACAGATACGTGGTTGTCCTTGTATTAGTGCTAATCTATCAATGTCTATAACACATAATTCCACTAATTTATCTTTATATTTCTCAATATTTAACATTTCTCTCACTCCTTAACATTTCTTAACATTTTTGTCCTTTAGTTCTAAATTAAATCAAATATATTCATCTGATTATCATCCTCATAGACAAGCATTTCATTCTTAGCTCTTGTATAGAAATTCTTGTCTATCTCGAATCCAAACGCTGACCTTTTCAGCTCTCTTGCAGCTCTTAGTGTAGATCCACTGCCACAGCAAGGGTCGATAACAACATCGCCCTCATCTGTAAAGATTTCTATTAATTGCTTCAATACAGTTACAGGTTTTTGCGCTGGGTGTATTTTGGGAATTTCCTTTCCGTCTCTTTCCCATTTAAACCAGTTGAATATCATACGACCTGTTCCTCTGATTGTCTTTCCGTTTTCGTCCGTCTGAGCTCCATTTCTGAATTTGGGCAATTTATCTCTATACAGCACTAATGCATATTCTGTCGCTCCAACTACTCGCATATTTGCTTTTAGTACTTGTGGACTGTAATTTTTGATGAATATCAACGGTATGTAGTGGATGAATCCGTGCTTCTTTGCTGCGTCTATCAGTATTGGCATTTGTTCAAAGCTGCAAAATACAATCATACAAGGGCTGTTACTGCTTCTTCCTCTGTTAACTTGCTTTTTATCGTCTTTCTTCAACATCTTTGAACAAAAATGGAAATATTCATACAAATTAAAATTAAAATCAGAATTAAACGCTGACTTACCAGCATATTTGCTTTCGCCATTTTTGTTATCTCCGCCTTTGTACCACATTGGATTACTACCATAAAAGTTATTTCCAACATTATACGGAACATCAGCAATTATTAGCTGTGCTGGCGGTATTGCGTATTTCTTGTAATTTTGCATATTGTCTCTGTAAATTTCACATTTTAATTTTTTTTTCATTTCTTCAATCGGAGTAAGAATTCTTTTATGTGCGCACAACTCTTCTCCTTTCGATTTTTTTATTTAATCACTGTTCTTAAGTCTCTTCTTTCGCTGTCCATGTCTATTCCACATTCTTCTGCAATTATGCTTATCTGCTCTTCCCATGTGCTGTAATCCTCTGCAATGCATTCAGCCTTGTTGTCGAATCTCTCAAACATCTGCTTTATTCTTTTGTTACCAAAACCAAATTCATCATGCATTGTTACAGCCATTAGGATTTTTACATACATTACTGTGTTGTACTTAACATTGTCACTGAATTTGTCTAAGTCTGCCTTTGATACCCTTAAAGGTAGGTCAATGGCATTTCTCATTTTCAGGTCTGCTTCCAAGGCATCCAATCCCTTTTCTCTTGCAAGCCTCAGAGCATATGCCATACCCTCACGTCTTGCCTGTTCCTCTTTTGACATTCTTGCCAATCTTACGTGATCATCTGCTGATAAGATTGAAACTGAAAATAAAATCTGCGATTCCATTCTGTCCAATTCCTCTAAGCGAATTTCTATGTCCTTAACTTTCATTTTGTTGTTTCCTCCTCTTGTCTCTGTTTTCAATCAGTCGTCTTTCCAATGCCTGATAGTCATATTGCCTTTGGTCATTAAATGTCTTCTTGTTTTGTTGCTCTTTCTTTACAGGATAAAAATTACTCCAATCACCTGCTATGGCATTCTTGACTGCCTGTATTTTCTCCTCGTCCGTGTCTGCCACCTGTTCAAGTCTCTCAATCAATGTCTGTATCTGATAGCCAACAATCTGTCTTCCCTTTTGTTCCCTAAGTTCCAGAAATTGTCTAAACACGTCATTAAGGTTTTCGTTGGAAAAATACTTTATATTTTCTTTACTTTTGTTTTCTTTTATTTTCTTTTGTTGTATTTCCGTATCATTTATGTTGGTTTCTGTTACATTTACACTTGTTTCTGTTACATTTATCGGTTTTAATGGTTCATTTAATAAGGGTTGACCTTTTTCATCAATCAACCTGTATCTTGTTTTCTGGACTTTGTTCCTAACAGTCACTGTATCGTAGCGTCGCTGAATTCCAACAGAGGTTATAACTCCTTGCATCAGGAGGTCATGATCAAACAGACCTATGTCCGCACAAGAGAGAATAACTTGTAACACAAAGTCTTTTTTGTTAACCCATCTGTTACCGATTGTCTTGATATTTTAACCGGAAGGTTCTTCTTGAGCTGTTCAAAGTTTTTAAACTCAAGAAAGTAACCCTCTCGGTAAACCATCGAAATGACTATGTCGTAAATGGTTTGACCCAATGGACCATATTCATTCATCAGGTCCATTATTTTAAAGTCTTCATAATAATCAACATCTTTTGGGAAATAACTAAGTCCTGCCTTTATAGGTCTTCCCATTTATTTCTCCCATCTTAATGTAGTTTCCTGCTTCATATTCCCTATATATCTGCATCCAATCATCAAGTGTCATTGTCACCAGAATGTCTGCATTGTTTTTCTTGTGAAACACTGCCGGAAGTTCATCCTGCCTTGAATCTCTTCTTGCCTGCTCCATCCAGTCATACAAGTGCATTTTTTCCTGATGTTTTGCTTCTATATGTATTCCCGGAAGTCCCACAACGTCTGCATCACCATTTGCCCCACAATACTGCTGACCTCTTCTGGTTCTGTATCCGTATTCCCTTAGATGCCTGGCAAGTTGTCTTTCAAACCTTGCCCCCTTCTGCCTTGCATTAACTGCCATTCTGTATCTCCCTTACTCTTTTCCTTGTTGCCAGCAACGACCAACCTATTCTCTTTAATCTGCTG
>ERZ791618.206-NODE-206-length-34811-cov-2.285907_pt1 | contig 34811 bp, 33 predicted proteins | sample MGYA00510059_ERZ791618 | MGnify/ENA primary metagenome ERZ791618 (study PRJEB30046, sample SAMN00715159) | human gut metagenome | study: EMG produced TPA metagenomics assembly of the A metagenome-wide association study of gut microbiota in type 2...
GGGGAGGAAACGACGAGGAGCCGGTGGCGTTCAAGCTGGATTATACCGACTTGCCCGGCGCTACGGGAACCACCTTCCGCCCCAAGGATGTATATGTGTACGGAGATACCCTGTATGCCGTGAACGATGCGGACAACCAGTACAGCGTAGAGGTGTTCGGCCTTGCCGGCGGCGGCAAGAAGCACTTGGGAAGCATCAAGGAATGGAAGCACGGAGAAGCTACCGGGAAATTCGGCGGCCGCCCGAACGGTATCACCCGTGCCAACGACAAGATTTATGTCACCCACGAAGGAAGCGTACCGAGATTTTTGATGCGAAGAGCCATCAGTTCCTTACCTGCATAGGCAATGGAAGCTGGGGAACAGGGCCCACGCAGACCGTACATGCCTTCGATGTGCTGCTCTACAAAGGGCTGGTCATGATACACGACAAACGCTACGTCAACTTTGTAGAAGAGCAGGCTATACAGTCCGGAGTGACTCCGCGGATTTATGTACGTTCCGAACATCTGGGCGAGACAAACGGCACTTACGGCATGGCGGTGGACGAACAGACCGGCCTGCTCTACTCCACCCATCCCGCCAAACGCATAGACCTGTTCGCCCCTGACGGGATACGGGAAGGAGTTTCACCCAAACGCACCGGGCAACTGGCTTATAAAAATGTACCCTACGACTTGGATTTCTACGAAGGAAGGCTGTTTGTAAGTTCCAACGGCACAGAAAAGTTCTGTGAGGTCAATCCCCGGACGGGAGAGATCATGAAGGACCATACCACCATCGGCGGCATCACCCTGCAAGCACCTGAGAAATTCTGCATCCGCCGCCACACGCTGTTCATCACCGACCGCGTGAAAAACGGGACATGCGTTTACGCCATCCCCATGAGTGAGCTGAAATAAATATATACCTATATAATATAGTAAGAACAACATGAAAATATACGCTTATATCCTGATTGTGCTGTCCGGAGTCCTGACGGCACAATGCAGCAAAGTCACCCTGGATGAAATCTGCGGCTACCCCTCCGCTCAGAGAAGGAAACGGGGATTATAACAGTTACTGGTATTACTCGTATGAGGCGGCGCAGCTGATTGATGCGGAAACCCTGGGTATGGAAACGGCCGAGGATTTCACCCCTTATACCGTCGCTCATCTGGGGGATACCCTTTTCATCTCAAACATCGGAAAGGCAGGCAGCAGCCTGTTGCTGTTCAGTATAAAGAAAGGTGAACGGCTGGGAACCTTGCAGAGCTGGCAGCACGACGGCGGGGAGAAGAGTTTCGGAAGGCAGATAGAAGCCATCGTGCCGTCGGGCAACCGGCTGTATGTGGCCGAACGCCAGTCGCGCATCCATGTATTCCGGTTGCCGGAACTGTCCTACCTCACCTGCATAGGCAACGGGCAATGGAGCGGCCCCGTATTCCAGGCACAGGCCATGACGGTAAAGGACGGGCTGATTTTCGCACGCGACAAGAACGGAATGGTCAGCATTTACAAAGAGGAGGATGCCACCCCGGAAAATTACCAGAAGGTGAACCGCTACCGCCGGGCATCCGGCAACGGCAGTCCGGGCAACAACGGCTTTGCCAGCCATTCCATGCAGCCCGATGCGGAAGGGCATCTGCTGCTCACGGATTATGAAGGGAAGAAAATACGGGTGCTCGATCCGGCACTGGTCAACGATGATATGGCAAACAACGCTTCCATCGATCTGGACGACCTTTCCCGTCGCCCGGCTTCAAGCCCAAGACACTGGCGTTGTGCGGCGACCGCTGGTATGCTACCGGTGACAATGATGCCATCAACATATACGAACGCCAGTCCAACGAATGGAGCAAGAAAATAAAAACTGTAAAAGGATATGCTTTTTCCCAGCCTGCCCGCATCTATGCGCAAAACGACTCTGTGCTATGGGTTTCGGACACGCACAGTTCCAAACGGACACTGGTGAAAATGCTGGTGCATAAGGGAGAAATACGGGAATAGAGGTTCTATTCCGTTCTTTATCCAGAATGTGAATGACACGAATGGCGCAAATTGGGTCTATATCTCTGATTGGCGTCATTCGTGTCATTTTCATTCACATATATCAACCTTGCCAATCTTTCAATGCGACTGTCAACAGGAGCCGGTCGTTCACTTGCCATATCGATTACGCAATCGGGGAAGCCATTCTTTTTATCTGGCCGCACTCCATCACAATCCCCTTTCAAGGCTCCCCTATCGCCCCCACAATCAGCTGTACCTGAGCCGGCATATAGGTACGGCAGCTCAAGCCACTGCCCATCTTCTCCAGTTGCTCCCTGAGGTGAGGATAATAGTCAATCCAATACTGCAACTTACGGTAAGCCACCTGCGGATTCAAATCCGGGAAATAACACAGGGCCAGTTCGGTGCGGCCATACGTGCGTATCTCAAAATTCTCCATACATTCCATACTTTTTATTTACTTCCATAAAAGTACGAAAAACGGACGAGAAGAAAGAATGTTTTTCCAACAATAATCAACTAGAATCAACTGTTATCAACTACAACCCACCGGAATCAACTTTCCGGAATCCGCACATCGTATCTTTGTAATGTCGGGACGATGAAGGCGAAAGATCTATAATCTTACAGCTGTAAGATATAGGATCTTACACGTGAAAGATAGGGTTCTTTCAGCAGTCGGCGACCAGTGGCTGACGGTTAATGGACAGTGACTGACGGCTGACTTGCTTCATTCCCCGGCAACAGTGTTTCTTAATTCTCAATTATCAACTTTTAATTTTAACAGACTATGGTAAATTACAGTATCGTTATGCGTAGCAATCCGATGGACGCGGATGCCGCCAAGAAGGCTTACGCCAGTGCACAGTATTCGGAAGTGATGGACATCAACCGCTTTGCCGAGCACATTGCCAGCCACGGCTGTGTGTACAAGCGCGCGGACATCGTGGCCATCCTCACCATGGCGGTGGACTGCATGAGGGAACAGCTTCTGGGAGGACAGAAGATACAGCTGGGCGACTTGGGGGATTTCTCCATCAGCATCAACAGTATAGGTGCGGAAAGCGCTGCCGACTACAATCCTGCCATCCACGTCAGAAAGCTGAATGTGAACTGGAGTGCCGGAACACGTTTCCAGAACTTGCAGGAGGAAGCCGTGTTCAACCTGGTGGCCACGCGCAAGGCGGCCCGACTGGTGGTGAAGGCGCTGAAAGCCGGAAAGACCAGTGTGGATCTTACCGGAGAGGCGAAGGAGCCGGAAAACGGAGGACAGGCCTGACGGAACCCCTGTATGACGGAAGCAAGGCACGACGCTAAAGGCACGACGCTAAAGGGCTGAATGTGCCCCTGTGACAAGCCGTTTTCATTGGGGTACATTCAGCCCTTGGCTTCCATTACAATTCACTTATTATCAACCTCTAAAACAAAATTCCAATGAGTTCAAGAACAAAGAAAAACACCTGGACACTGATTCTGAAAGTAATTATCCCCGTAGCCACCGCCGTTGCCGGCGCACTCGGCCTGAACGCCTGTATCTGATGATCATGAGAACCATTACCCTGATTATTATCCACTGCTCCGCCACCCCTGAGGGGCGGAGGCTGGATTTTGAGACTTGCCGCCGGGACCACATCCGCCACCGGGGCTTCACGGACATAGGATATCATTTCTATATCACCCGTGACGGAGAGATTCACCGCGGACGACCTCTGGAAAGGTGGGAGCGCATTGCAAGAACCATAACCGGCATTCTATCGGCATCTGCTATGAGGGAGGACTCTCGGCGGACTGCACACCTGCCGATACGCGTACTCTGATGCAGAAGGGAAGTATGCTGGCACTGTTGCGCGAGCTGCGCCTCCTGTTCCCCAAAGCGTTGATAGTGGGGCATCATGACTTGAATCCCGTGAAGCCGTGCCCTTGTTTTGATGCTGTGAAGGAATACCGCTTTTAAGGGAAGCTTTCTCCAAAGATAAGGTTTCCAATGAGAGCCGTTTGTTTTCAAAGAGGCTTCTTCAAAGATAACGTATCCAAGGATGATTTCTCCAAAGATAGGGTTTCCAATGAGAACCGTTTGTTTTCAAAGAGGTTTCTCCAAAGATAACGTATCCAAGGGGGCTTTCTCCAAAGATAGCGTCCCTTTCCTCCGCTTTGATTTCCTGACCCTTCATTCAACTAATCTTTTCATTTAACAATAATAAAAATGAACTATCTGATAAACCAACTCATGACCGTGGACAAAGCCTTCTACCGTCATTATCTGGAAATGCTGCTCACCCTGAACCGCATCCAAGCCCTCACCCCCTGGCAGATGTCCATGCTGCTGTGGAGAGCCAAGATTTTCCATATACAGGTGCTCTACCCCGAACTGCTGCGCATCAGCCTGTGCACGGAGCAGGAAAAGGACGAGATACGCTTTATGAAGGGATGGAAACTGAAAGAGCTGGAGAAAATAATGCCCGCATGGCAGCGACGGCAGTGCGAGGAGATAAAACGGGAACGGTGGAGAGGATTTTAGTGGCTAGCGGTTAATGAGGAATGAGCAGTGATCACTGAGGAATGACCAGTAATCAGTAAAGCCTGCCGGCAACATGATCTACTTGTAAGCAACTTTTAAAGGGGGTATGTCAAAATAAAATGACTACTCCGAGAAGTTACAGACTGTAACTACAAAACCTAAAAGGCGAATGTCAAAACTCAGTTTTTGAAAACATGAACTTACAATCTGAAATTTGAGCATCCTAAAAGACTAAAGAAAGGGTCGTATCATTACTCCATACAGAGCTTGATACGATCCTTTTACGTGTTATAATTACTATCTGTAACTTTTCGGGGTTGTCCTTTTTGTTTTGACATCTCCCTTCTCCTATCCCCAAGTTATTCAGGAACAGCAACATTCAACTACTTCATTCCCCCTCATTAAACCCCAGGCCCTGCTGTTCGGGCTTCAGCTTCTCTGTCAGGAAATTGGTATGCTCCCACTTCGGTTCGGGCGGATTATGATCCAAGGTCCTCTCCTCGGTAGGCGTGTAGCGTCCGTTGTAAGTGCTGAAGGCGAAAAAAGCATCTCCCGGTCCGCCCAGATGGTCGAAACGTACCTTGGCCACACGCACCAGCACCTGCCCCAGCTCATCGTTACGGTCTACCACCATTCCATAATCCGTCTTGTTGAAAAAGGCTGCCGAGCCGTTGATATCATACAGCGTGGGCACAGGCCAGCGTTTGCTTCCCGGTTCGCGGCGCAACTTGGTGGGGTGCGCCACCAAAATGAGCAACACCTTGTGCTTCACGGCAAAATTGGAGAACTCGTCGAAGATGCGGCTGATGTACTGCGTTTCCGTTTCCCAGTCGGGAATCTGATGCTCGAAGCGGTTGAAGGGGTCCACCACCAGCACCTTCACTCCTTTCCGGCTCACCAGTTGGGCGGCAATGGGAGCACGCTCTCTACCGAGAAATCCTCTTTCGGCATAATGGAGAAGACACTCTGTGCCAGGTAACGGATGGCCTGTCCGGCTTCCGGCAACGGCATCCCCTTGTGTTCGAAACGCTTGCCCACCACGCGGCGTATCAGCTTGCGGTAGTGATAGGCCAGCGGGGTATTCTCCGGGCTGAAATAGCCCACCTTCCAATCGTGGCGCAGGAGCAGGCGCATGGCAATTTCGTCCACAAACTCGCTTTTTCCGCTGCCGGGAACGCCTGTGACCGTGAGCACAAAACCACGCTCGAACTTGATCAGCCGGTCCAGATTCTCCAGTCCCGTATCGGCTCCTTCCGGCATTCCGTTGTAATAAATATCCATCAGCGTATCCCATTCGTCCATGGGGCAGAAGACTCCTTCCAACGGGATTTCCGCCGCCTGCTCCACCTGCTGGCGGAGCCTCGGAAGATCGTACTTCAACAGATACTCGTTGGCATCCTTGCAGCCTTCTCCCCAGGCCACCACCTTGCAGCGGTGCATGCCCAGGCGGCGCACCAGTTCGTCGCGCAACTCCACTCCGCGCTTGTCGGTATCCATGGCCAGGATGATTTCCGTCTTGTCATCGAAGTGCGACTCCACGAAGCGGTCCAGCCACTGAAGGTTCGCGCCTCCGGCTCCGTTGGGTACGGACACCACCTCTTCCAGTCCTGCGGCTATCAGGCTGAGGGCATCTATCTCGCCTTCGGTGATGTAGCACTTTTCCTTCCCTTTTATGGCGTCTATGTTCCAAGGAATCAGCTCGGCTCCTTTCACCATCTTGAAATGCTTTGCGGCATCCCGGAATTTCATGTTTTTCATTACTCCGTCCTCCAGGTAAGGGAAGCAGATGCAGGCTTCTTCCTTGCCGGTCTGCGGCAGGAATTCCAAGCGTTCCTCTATCTTCATCCTTGTCAGGACGTCCATCGGAATACCTCGTCTGTCGACCATGTATTCCATCATTTCTCCATTCATAATTTGTTTGTTTTTATTAATTACCGGGCATACGTAATGTACAGGCGGTTGCAGGGGGATGTGCGGCTTGCGTTGCGACCTGTTATGGTGCTGCGATGCTGCATCGTGGTGCTGCGACGTGTTACGGTGCTGCGGTGCATCCTTCTGCTGTTTCTGCCGTTCCCGGTCTTGTTGTTTCTGTTCTCTTTTCCACATCTCGTCCTCGTTCCACGCTATGGCGAAATCACAATGAAAGCATTTCGCCCATCCCCCTTCACGGGTGATATGCACACTGAACGAAGGATCTTTGGGATTGCTTCGCGTTGCGGAACATTCGGGACAAGGCATACGGAAATGGTCCTTTCTGCGCGGCAGGCTTTTCAGCCACCGCACATAATCTGCATGTTCTTCGCGCGTCATATCCAGCTCTGTTTCAGGTTATCCCAGGTGGCACGTCCGTTGGGGCGCGGGGGTGCATCGGCAGGAAGAGGAACTCCGCAATACGAACGTTCGCCGGTCAGCGGATTGTACGTTTCGTAGGGCGAGAGCGAAGTCGATTCATTCTGCATCCGGCTCCTTTCTTTCAGCTTTTCTTCCAGAAAAAGACGGGTGGGCCTTTCTCGGCGGATGTAGTTGGCGAAATAAGCTTCGGCTTCGGACACGGAAGTGATTCCTCCTGTGTTTCCTTGTGCCACGACATGTTTCTTGAACAGATCACGAATAAAAGAAAGATTGTTCAAAAAGAGTTCTTTCAAACCTGACATCATCCCCACAGCCTCCAGCCAACTCTGAGTAATGAAAGCTTCATTGATGCATTGTTCCCATCGGGGTATCGTTTCGGACAATTCGGAAAATCGGGGAAGTTTATCAACAGCAGCAACAGCAATTATTTCTTTTTCTTTGTTATTGTTGTTTTTCTTCTCTCCTCTATTCTTTTCTTCTCTTATAAAGCTTTGCTTAAAGCTTGCTTGCAAATTCTTTCCATAACACTCATTATCAACACTTTGAATCACATTTTTGACTGAATTTTCATTTGTATTTTTTGCAGTCGTATTTTTCATACTTTCCGCACTACTTTTCACGTTGCTTTCCGTGCTGTTTTCCTTGTAGATTTCCTTATTATAATCCGAATGGATTGGCTTGCTGCTCTCCATGCAGACAGTCTTGTTACTATCTACATTCCTGCTTTCCATATAAATTCTCTCCTTGCTATCCATACTGGGTGCACCACTGCTTTTCAGGTAGGCTTCCCCGTTATCATACACGCAGGGCGCATCATTACTTTTCGTGTAGATTTCCTCGTTACGATCCATGCAAGACGTATCACCGTTTTTCCCTTCATTGATTCTGCCCCTTCCTATTGTAGACGCAGTTGCTTTTGCAGATGCTTTCACCGTACTTTTCTTACTGCTTCTCCCTCCCTTACTGCCGGCAGCGGCACGTTGCTCGGAAAGTTTGCTCTGATATCCCATCACCTCGTCCAGATACAGACATCGGAAATACCCGTCCTCTGTAATGAGAAACAAATCGAAGTCCTTAATAAGATGTTGCAGATTTTCCACGGTAGCTCCCCACTGATCGGCCAGCAAATCCAGTTCGTTAAAATCATGTTTGTATTCCTGCTGTTTTCGCAGAAACAATATCGTTTCAAGATACAACCCCAGCCCCATGCATTTCATGTCGGCATTCAGCTTCATCATTTTGTAATCCGACATCAAGCTGCAATTCAGCCGGATAAACTGTTCGGTGTAATCCATTCCTTTGGTGTGTTAGTATATAAATAGATTACAAAGAAACAAAAAATATCAATAGGGTGTATAGATAATTGCCACCAATTATGACATTATTTTCATTTTTATCTCAAACAAATATAAACAACTAGTATACAAACACTTACACAGAATATTCAATTCAAGAAAAAAGTATAATTCTCCAGAAAAGATAAAGTTCTTATCCCCTGCAATTAATGAATATTTTTTATCGTCAGAATTCGGAGATAAATTCCCAATAAATGATCCTATGTTAAAACACACGCTATATCCGTCCAAAGGTAACAGAAGAAGATTTATGAATATTTATTTTGAAAATATACATAAAAGGATTATCTTTGCACCGCAAATGAATCAATGATATGAACCAATTACAGACTACATACAGCATACATCACCTTACATCGGGAAATACCCCCCTGTGTAATCACTTCATTGTGCATGTACATTGGTTCAGCGGCTTTGTTTAGATTTCCACTCACACGTAATTTATTACCCAACTTTCATCCTACCCACACACGTGCCCGATGAAAGATATATTGCATGATGGTTCTCATTCGGTGAAACCGTCGGGTTGTATATGTTTTACTATAAAAATTGATTGCTATGTTTACTATTATATCTATTATGTTTGTTGGTATCGGTATAGGATATGTATTGCGCAACTTGCAGTTTTTACAGAAAATAGAAAAGAGTACATCACTCACTATCTTCCTGCTGTTGTTTGTTTTGGGAATCTCTATCGGCTCCAACAGCTTAATCATTAACAATTTAGGCAGATTCGGATGGCAGGCGGCTATATTGGCTACATTAAGCATTTTGGGCAGTATGCTAGCTTCTTTCCTGGTATTTCATCTGTTTTTTAAGAAAGGAGGCAAACAATGAAAGGCAGTTTGGTTGTTGTCGCATTTTTTTGTGCAGGATGTATGATTGGAGCTGTCAATAATTTCCAGTATGACATGCACTCTGTTTCCATGTATGTGCTTTATGCACTGATGCTCCAAGTAGGAATCAGCATAGGCAGCAATAAGAAATTGAAAGAACTGATTAAAAGCTTACGGCTGAAAATGCTCCTGGTACCGATGGCTACCATTGCGGGAACCTTGCTTTTCTCGGCACTGGCCAGTCTGCTATTAAGCCAATGGAGTGTATTCGACTGTATGGCGGTGGGCAGCGGCTTTGCCTATTATTCACTGTCCTCCATTCTGATCACACAGTTCAAAGAACCGTCTATCGGATTACAACTGGCCACCGAATTGGGAACCATTGCGTTACTGGCCAATATTTTCCGGGAGATGATGGCATTGCTCGGTGCTCCGCTCATACGGAAATATTTCGGACAGCTGGCTCCTATCTCGGCTGCCGGAGTGAACTCGATGGATGTATTGCTGCCATCCATCACACGTTATTCGGGAAAAGACATGATTCCCCTGGCCATATTCCACGGAATACTGATTGATATGAGTGTTCCTGTTTTCGTATCCTTCTTCTGTAATTTATAAAAAAAGAGAAGCCCGCTGATTGGTTAAGCGGGCTTCTTTTTCATATATAATATAGGCGGGAATTATTTCGCAACCTTTTCCAGTTTCTTCATGATAGAGAAGATGAACAATGCGGAAAGCAAGCAGCACACAATCAATACACTCCATACCATCCACAACTGCATATCACCCCACAAATAACCGATGATAGCTACCAGATAGTTACCAATAGCAGTAGCCACAAACCAAAGTCCCATCATAGCGCCTTTATACTTGGGAGGAGCTACCTTGGAAACAAATGAGATACCCATCGGTGACAGGAACAATTCGGCAAAAGTCAATACCAGATAAGTCGAGATCAGCCAGTTGGGTGAAACCAACGCGCTCTCGGCAATACCATTGGCTTCTACTTCAGCAGGAGTAGGCAGACCGAATGAGCCGAATGCCAGCAACATGAAACCTACTGCGGCAATCACCATACCGATACCGATTTTACGCGGAGCTGATGGTTCTTTTCCTTTCTTTGCCAATGAACCGAATACTGCCAGTGATACCGGAGTCAGAGCGACAACGAAGAAGGGGTTAAACTGTTGGAAAATCTGAGGAAGGATAGGCAATGTAGGGTCCATAGTACCATAATTGACTCCTAAAACCACAAGAGCCAAGGTAACAATAACGCCTGAAATCAATTTGCCCTTGCCTGTCTTGGACTGGAACAGTGAGAAACCTGCATAAACGGTTACAATAAGAAGAGCCAGATTCCATACGCTGAAGCCAAGGCGATCCAGACCGGTTACCTCATGTGCCGTGTAGTCACGGGCGAAGAAGGTCATGGTAAGACCGTTCTGATGGAATGCCATCCAGAAGAAAATAACCACAGCGAATACCAGCAACAAAGCGACGATGCGTTCTTTGGTCTGTGCGGGAGTCAGCTCTTCTTCGTGTACATTGGCCGGTTTAGCCTGCTTGGAGTTGTAATCGGCATGTTTGAATGTAGAACGGAAAATAACATAAATAGCCATAGAGGCAATCAATGAGATACATGCCACACCAAAACCATAGTTATAGGCTTCTGACAATTTATCAATATAGGTAGTACAGAAATCGGCCATACTTCCTGTGAAATTCTGTGCGGTCTGCATGGCAGTCAGTGTGGCCTCGCCTTCGGCCGTTATCGTACCGTCCAGGAACTGGTGTGCCAAAGAAGGTATCTGGGGTACATAGCTGAAACCTGCTTTGCCCAACACATAGTTGGTCATGGCAGTAGCGGCAGTCGGAGCGAACAGGGCACCGATGTTGATTGCCATATAGAACAAACTGAAAGCGGTATCACGTTTCGCGCTATACTCGGGAGCATCATACAGATTACCTACCATTACTTGCAGATTTCCCTTGAAAAGTCCGGTTCCCAAAGCAATCAGGGCAAGAGCGCCGAACATGGAATACAATCCGATATTGGTTGCCATCGGGATAGCCAGCAGCACATAACCGGCAAACATGATAACGATACCGGTAGTAACCATCTTGCCATAACCGAATTTATCGGCCAGGATACCTCCGATAAGCGGCATGAAATACACTCCTGCCAGGAAACTGGCAAAGATTGTTGACGTCGTGGCGGCTGTAAAGCCGAATTTCGCTTGCAGGAAAAGAGTGAAAATAGCAAGCATGGTGTAATAACCAAAGCGTTCGCCGGTATTGGCGAGAGCTAATGCGTATAAGCCTTTAGGCTGTCCTTCAAACATAGTTGATAAAGATTTAATTAATAGTTAGTATTCTTTTTTTGCAAAGATATAACTTTTAGTCTATCTGAAAAAAAAAGAGCCACAAATGTGACTCTTTTTGGCATATTTATTCGGTGAAAAGGGAACAAATCTCTGCTTTCGTTTCTTTTATCAGGTCATCGGCCGCTATTTTTATCTGTAATCCGCGGATACCGGCACTGATATAAATGTACGGGAATGCGGTGCAAGTCTCGTGTATATAGGTGGGGAAATGCTTTTTCATGCCGATGGGAGAACATCCTCCCCGGATATATCCTGTCAGGGGAAGCAGCTCTTTCATGGGAATCAGGTCGCATTTCTTGTTACCTGAGACTTTTGCCGCCATTTTTAAATCCACCTCGTGCTCGCCGGGTATGACACAGACAAAATATCCGGATTTATCCCCATGAAGCACCAAAGTCTTGAAGACTTGTTCTATGTTCTCGCCCAAACTGGCGGCAACGTGAACAGCGCTGAGGTCATTCTCGTCTACTTCGTATGGAATAAGCTCGTATGCTATCTTGGCCTTATCAAGCAGACGGGCTACGTTGGTTTTAGCTATTTTCTCTTTCATTGCTGGTATGCCGGTTAATTTTCCAATTCTTCTTTTATAAATTTCGGGGTATATCCTTTCTTGCTTCCGGCCACTTCCTCAGGAGTTCCGGCAGCAAGCACCTGTCCTCCGCCCCTTCCGCCTTCGGGACCCATATCGATGATGTAATCCGCCAGTTTGATCACGTCCAGGTTATGTTCGATAACCAGAACGGTATTGCCTTTCTCCACCAGTTTGTTCAATACATTCATCAGCACACGGATATCTTCGAAATGAAGCCCGGTAGTAGGCTCATCCAGAATATATATTGTTTTGCCGGTATCACGCTTGGACAGTTCCGTAGCCAGTTTCACACGCTGGCTCTCTCCGCCCGACAAGGTGGTGGAGGGCTGTCCCAGTTTAATATATCCTAACCCCACCTCTTGCAGCACTTTGATTTTATTCAGAATCTGAGGCACATTCTCAAAGAACTCTACAGCACGATTGATGGTCATGTCCAGTACATCGGCTATGGATTTACCCTTATAGCGCACTTCCAGCGTCTCGCGGTTATATCGTTTACCGTGACAAACCTCGCAAGGTACCAGCACATCGGGCAGGAAATTCATTTCGATGGTCTTGTATCCGTTACCACCGCAAGCCTCGCAGCGTCCTCCGGTTACATTGAACGAGAAACGCCCCGGCTTATAGCCACGGATCTTCGCTTCGGGCAGACCGACAAACAGATTCCGGATATCCGAGAATACTCCTGTATAGGTGGCCGGATTGGAACGCGGTGTCCTGCCCAGCGGCGACTGGTCCACATTCACCACCTTATCTATATAGTCCAGTCCTTCCACACTGTCATAGGGCAGAGGTTCCTGCAAAGAACGGTAGAAATGCTGTGACAGGATGGGCTGCAAGGTATCGTTTATCAGCGTGGATTTGCCACTGCCGGACACCCCTGTGACGCAAATGAGTTTTCCCAAAGGAAATTCCACATCCACATTCTTCAGGTTGTTTCCCTTCGCCCCTCTCAGCCATAAGGATTTCCCGTTACCGGGGCGGCGTTCGGCCGGTATCTCTATCTTCATCTGTCCGTTTAAATACTTAGAGGTAAGTGTTTCTGTCTGAAGCATTTGTTTCGGAGTTCCTTGAAATACTACTTCCCCACCCAAACGGCCTGCCTTCGGTCCCATATCAACCACATAGTCTGCCGCCAGCATCATATCCTTGTCATGCTCCACCACGATGACAGAGTTACCTGTGTCACGCAACTTCTTCAAGGAGTTGATAAGGCGGAGGTTGTCCCGTTGGTGCAATCCGATACTCGGTTCATCCAGAATATAAAGCACGTTCACCAGCTGGGAGCCGATTTGAGTTGCCAGACGGATGCGCTGGCTCTCGCCTCCCGAAAGGGATACCGAGGTGCGGTTCAGTGAAAGATAATCCAGTCCCACATCCAACAAAAACTTAAGACGGGTACGGATCTCCTTCAAAATCTCGGCGGCAATCATGCGCTGCTTGTCTTCCAGAAAAGGATCGACCTGTTGCAACCAGTCATACAGTTCGTTGATATCCATGCTTGCCAGTTCATAGATGTTCTTGTCGTGGATACGGAAATGCAACGCCTCCTTGTTCAGGCGCGCGCCCTTGCATTCGGGACAGACATCGGTCTTGGCAAACTGTTCCGCCCACTTCTGGGCAGTGGCCGATGCATCTTTCTCCTGCATCATCTGGATGTACTTCACAATCCCTTCATAAGTTACAAAGTAATCGGAAGAGGTATGAATCAAGGTGCTCTTTATCTTGATACGCTCATCCGAGCCATAGAGTATTTCGTCTATCGCATCATCCGGCATATCCTTGACCGGTGTCTTGATCGTAAAATCATATTTTTCAAGCAGGGCCTCTATCTGCCAGAAAATCATGGCATTTTTATATTTGCCCAAAGGAGCGATGGCTCCTTCGTAAATGGAAAGATTCCTGTCGGGAATCACTTTGTCCACATCAATCAGATTCACATACCCCAGCCCCTTACAACGGGGGCAGGCTCCCTGCGGAGAGTTAAACGAGAAATTATGAGGGGCAGGCTCTTTATAAGACAGTCCGGTGACAGGACACATCAACCGCTTACTGTAATGGCGCACCTCCCGGGTATCGGCATCATAAATCATAATCAGCCCCTCACCCTGCTGCATGGCAGTGGCAACACTCTGTTTCAGCCGTTTGTCGTCCTTTTCCGATACGACCAGCTTGTCTATCACGACTTCGATATCGTGGTTCTCGTAACGGTCCAGCTTCATGCCGTGTACAATTTCGCGCACCTCGCCGTCCACGCGGACATACAGATAACCTTTCTTGCGCACTTGTTCGAAAAGTTCTTTGTAATGCCCCTTGCGGGTACGTACCAACGGGGCAAGCATGAATATCTTCTTACCCTGATAATCCCGGTGAATCAGACCGATGATCTGTTCCTCGGTATATTTCACCATTTTCTCTCCCGAAAGATAAGAATAAGCAACTCCTGCACGGGCATAGAGCAAACGGAGATAATCGTATATCTCTGTCGTAGTTCCCACGGTAGAGCGGGGATTCTTGTTTGTCGTTTTCTGTTCGATGGAAATTACCGGGCTGAGTCCTGTAATCTTATCCACATCCGGGCGCTCCAACCCTCCCAGGAAATTACGGGCGTATGCGGAAAAGGTCTCAATGTATCTCCGCTGCCCTTCGGCGAAGATGGTATCGAATGCCAAAGACGATTTACCGCTTCCGCTCAATCCGGTTATCACCGTCAGGCTGTTCCGTGGAATTTCAACATCTATATCTTTCAAGTTATGTACACGGGCACCGTATACATTAATCAGTTCTTTTTCTTCACTCATAGTCTTCTTACTCTGCGTAATCTTTGCAAAATTAATGCTTCCCGACGAAATATTTAATTAAAAAGCCTAATAATATTTTCTATTCTTTCTATATAATGTGAATAAAACAGTTTTTTTTGTACTTTTGCCACTCAGTTTAATCAACACACTGCAAATGAAATTTATTCGAGCATTATATCTTATCGCAGCCTTGTCTGCCAGCAGCACCGGAATGATGGCTCAAACACAGTCTTCCGGCTATTTCCTGCACACCATCACCAAAGGGCAAAGTCTTTATTCCATAGCCAGCATGTATAATGTCACTACCGGTGATATCGTTAAAATGAACCCCGGCAGCGACCAGAAAATTAAAACCGGTGAAACATTGAAGATTCCACAAAAGAACATCGGAACGGAACAGCAGATGTTCCATACCATCCAGTCGGGTGAAACCTTGTACAAGCTGACACAACGCTATGGAGTAACCGCACAACGCATCTGCCAGGCAAATCCCGGACTGAGCGCGGAGAATTTCCGTATCGGACAGGTTATCGTAATTCCCGCCAAGGTGACGGACAGCGAGGAGATAATCATGAACGAGGTGAAAGCCGCACAGACTACCAAGCCGGTCACCACTTCCACCCCACTGAAACCCAATTGCAGGGATATGCATAAAGTGGAACGCAAGGAAACGATATTCAGCATCAGCCGCCTGTATGGCATCACAGAAGCCGAACTGATTGCCGCCAATCCTGAACTGCGTACCGAAAAACTGAAAAAAGGAAGGTTCCTTTGTATTCCATATCCTAAGGATACAAAGACTGAAACGCCTGTGGATAATACGCCTGCCGTAATCCCCACGGACGACCAGCTGTTTAATGAAAGCAAGAAGGAGGCACGCAAAATATCTACCATCAAAGCTGCCGTAATGCTGCCATTCATGACAGACGGCAAGGGCAACCGTGACGAACAGACACGTATGGTGGAATACTATGAAGGCTTCCTGATGGCAGTAGACAGCTTGAAGGAAAAAGGAGTATCCATCGACCTGTACTCATACGATACCCATAACAATACTTCTTCCATCAAGAACATTCTGGATAGAAGTGAATTGAAGAGCATGGATATTATCTTCGGCCCGGCTTATCCCGACCAGGTGAAACCGGTTGCGGAATTCGCCAAGAAAAACAATATCCGGCTGGTAGTACCTTTTACCTCCAAAGGGAATGAAGTTTTCAGCAATCCCGCCATCTATCAGATAAATACTCCCCAATCTTATCTGTACTCGGAAGTTTACGAGCATTTTACCCGCAAGTTTACAACCGCCAATGTTATCTTCCTGGATGCAGAAGATGGTGACAAAGACAAAGTGGATTTTATAAAAGGACTGAAAGAGGAGTTAAAAACCAAACGCATTCCTTTTACCGAATTAAAAGGGGAAAATATTACTCCGGAATCATTGAAAGGCGCGATGAACCATAGTATGGATAATGTATTCATCCCGACTTCCGGCACCAACGTGGCATTGATAAAACTGTTACCACAACTGATTGTGACCTCCCGTGACAATCCCGACTACCGTATGCAGTTATTCGGCTATCCGGAATGGCAGACCTATACCAACGACCATCTGGCCAGTTTCTATGAACTGGACACCTATTTCTATTCTTCGTTTTACACAAACAATTTATTTCCGGAAGCCGTTCAGTTCTCATCGGCTTACCGCAAATGGTACAGCAAGGATATGCTCAACTCATTCCCTAAATATGGTATGCTGGGATTCGATACAGGATATTTCTTCCTGAAGGGCCTGTCCCAATACGGCAACAAACTGGAAGACAAACTGGACAAGGTGGCTGTCACCCCTATCCAGACCGGATTTAAATTTGAACGCGTAAACAACTGGGGTGGATTTATCAATCGTAAAGTGTTCTTCGTTCATTTTACCAAGGACTTTGAACTGATTAAACTTGATTTTGAATAATGAAAAAGTATAAGAACTTCGGGCTGCTTGTACTGGCATTGCTCTTTGCATTGCCGGCAGCTGCACAGTTGGGTGAAGAACGTCATAATTTTGCCGTCGGCATCAATGGTGGTCTGAACATGAGTTCCGTCAGCTTCAACCCGAAAATCAAACTGAACACCTTGAACACCATGTCTATGGGGGTTACCATGAGATATATGTCCGAGAAATATTTCAAGATGATGTGTGGCGTGCAAATGGAAATAAACTATTCACAACGCGGATGGGACGAAAAGATAGAAGATGATTCCGGCAATTCTTACAGCCGCACCATGAATTATCTGGAAATCCCTTTCATGGCACATCTGGCATTCGGCAAGGATGCATTGAACCGGGGAGTGAAGGTCTTTTTCAATGCAGGACCACAAATCGGCTTTTTCCTGGGTGACAACGAAAAGATAAACTGGACTACTTCTACAACAAGACCGGAACACGGTAAAGAGGTGGAGAATAAATTTGATTATGGTATCACAGCCGGCGCCGGTCTGGAAGTAAGTACCGGTATCGGACATTTCCTGCTGGAAGGACGTTACTATATGGGATTGAGCGACTTTTACAAGAACTCGAAAAGAGATTTCTTCGAAAGATCAGCCCATTCATTCATAGGCATACGGCTGAGTTATCTGATAGATATTACTAAATAAAAAAAGGACTCTCTCTCATAATACAAAAGCCTGCAAGATGAATCTTGCAGGCTTTTTATATCATACATAATAATTCCCTCAGCTTATCTCAAACGGTCGTATGCTTTAACCAATACCTCATCCTTACCAATGGCGCGGATGGCAAGCCAATTCAAAATGATGGCAACCAACGGCAGACACACAGTCCATGAAGGAGAAAATGTCATAGACTCTTCTTTCAACATAAAAATAAAAGTGACCAATGTGGCATAATACCCGATCAACAAAATGGTGCTGAAAATAGTCAGACGGATTTGCAACATGCGTTTTTTGAACAAGAAGATAGTGCCGAAAGCAAGAACCGCAACAACCAGCAAAATCACAAACAAGGCCCATGGAGCATAATCTTTAGTACCATCCGCCATAGTAAGACACAGATTTGTTAAAGCGGAAACACTATAATCACTTCCTATGTATGAGCCTACGGGACTACACAGGCAAATAATAATCAAAATGGTAACAACAAGTAAATAAACAGATTGAATGCGTTGTATCATAGTCTCTTTAATTTTAATCATACAACCCGTCATTCTAAACGCAGTGAAAAACCTGAAAACACAAAGTGAATGGTTATCAGATTCCTCACTGCGTTCAGCATAACAGGGCTAATATAATGTGAGGTGCATCAAAATGTACCACAGATTACTCAGATTGATACAGTTTCCACACGAAACGACTCATGTTTCAAAATAGAACGATCCGTGTAACCTGCGGTAAAGACCTTTTGCACAGCCCCAAATGAAAAATCACTGTAGTTTCTCTTTTTCTTTAGCAGGATTACGGAAATAAACCTTGCCTTCTTCATATTCCTGAGCAGCGATCAATGTCGGTTTCGGAAGTTTTTCGTAATAACGTGAGATTTCGATCTGCTCTCTATTTTCAAAGACTTCTTCCAGGTTATCGTTGTATGAGGCAAACTCCTGCAATTTCTTTGAAAGATCATTCTTCATCTCAACACTAATCTGGTTGGCACGTTTGCCAATGATAGCAACAGTTTCATAAATGTTACCTGTGTCTGCACATAAATCCATCATGTCACGGGTAACAGTATTACTTGGAGCGTTTGTCTTTTTGTAATCCATAATTTCTTATTTAGTTTTATTCATTAAATTCTTTTACGTACTTATTGGCATCCTTGTAGATGCTCTCCACTTCTTTAGTATACTTGCTGTCGGGAAACTCGTTCTTGAAAGAATAATATTCATCTATCGTTTCACGCATACGCTCTTCTTTCTTTTCTTCCACGCTCGCTTTCGCCATATCATATTTGGCACGCAAGACCAGGATAGAAAGATCTTCGCGCATCTTGGTATAGGGATAGTCTTTCAAAGCATTCTGGGCGGTAACGATGCAAGACAAATAGTTGTTACCGGTAGTGCTATAAGTACTGTTTCCTGTATAAGAGCCCAAATCATAATACAATTTCGCAGCCAGATAGTCTTTCATCACCAGCTTGTCCTGCAAATCAAAAATCATTTGCTGTGCATCCTGCCGACGGCTACTGGTAGGGAAATATTCCATAAACATCTGCAACTCCTGAATAGCCTTATAGGTGCTCGACTGGTCCAAACGAGGTTCCGGAGTATCCAGGAACAATGCTTTTCCTGAAAAATATCTGGCCTGTTCCGTATAGACCCCACGCGGATAAGTATTATAATAAGTGGTGAAATAATGCGAAGCTGTGATGAAGTCACCCTGATTATAGTAGGTCATACCCAACATATAAAGTGATTCCTCAGCCTTATCCGTTCCCTTCATGATGGTAATCAATTCCTCCAGAATGGTGGCCGCCTTAGTATTCTGCCCTTTGCCAAAGTAACTTTTGGCCGCTTCGTACTTGTATTCGTAGTCCGTGCTTTTTAAAACTTTGTTATACTCTCCACAAGACGTTAGAACCGTACCGGAGACAAGAGCTATAATGATATATTTTTTCATCTTATTCAAATAATTGCGCAAATTTACGCCTTTCCACCGAATAATGCAATATTTCCATGTTTTTAAATGCTAAAAAGTCGACAAGAGTCTATTTTTTAGAGATGAATAGATAATATCTAAGGAAATAACTGTATTTTTACATCTCATTAAACCAAACATGCTATTATGAATTTTGAATTGATTTCCGAATACCAACCCACCGGCGACCAACCGGAAGCTATCGCCCAGCTGACCGAAGGGGTGCTGGAAGGAGTCCCCGCACAAACTTTATTGGGGGTCACCGGGTCCGGCAAGACTTTCACGATTGCAAATGTAATTAAAAACATCAATAAGCCCACCTTGATATTAAGCCATAACAAAACATTGGCAGCCCATTATACGGAGAGTTCAAGAGTTTCTTTCCCAATAATGCTGTGGAATACTATGTATCTTATTATGACTATTACCAGCCGGAAGCATACTTGCCGTCCAGCGACACCTATATAGAAAGGATCTGGCCATTAATGAAGAGATTGACAAATTGCGGCTGGCTGCCACCTCTGCCCTGCTGTCGGGACGGAAGGACGTGGTGGTGGTGTCTTCCGTGTCCTGCATCTACGGTATGGGGAACCCGTCGGATTTCTATAATAACGTAATCGAGATAAAAAAAGGCAAACTGCTGGACAGGAATGTATTTTTACGCCGCTTGGTGGACAGCCTGTATGTGCGTAACGACATAGAACTGAACCGCGGAAACTTCCGCGTAAAAGGTGACACGGTAGACATTTACCTGGCATATAGCGACAATCTCCTCCGGGTTATGTTTTGGGACGATGAAATTGATGCCATTGAAGAGATAGACCCTATTTCGGGAATCCGTCTGGCAACTTTTGATGAATACAAAATTTATCCGGCCAATCTTTTTATGACCACCAAAGAGAGCCAGTTGAGAGCTATTCATCAGATTGAGGACGACTTGACGAAAGAGGTGGCCAAATTCGAGGAGGAAGGAAAAATGTATGAGGCGAAACGACTCTATGAGCGCGTGACATACGATATGGAGATGATTCGCGAACTGGGGCATTGTTCGGGCATAGAAAATTATTCCCGCTACTTTGACGGGCGTAATGCAGGTACCCGTCCTTACTGTCTGCTGGACTTCTTTCCGGATGATTTCCTGATTGTAATAGACGAAAGCCATGTCAGCGTACCGCAAATACGTGCCATGTATGGTGGTGACCGGGCCAGAAAAACCAATTTGGTGGAATATGGTTTCCGGATGGAGTCGGCTTTTGACAACCGTCCTCTAAAATTTGAAGAGTTCAAGGAACTGGCCAAACAAGTGATTTATGTCAGTGCCACACCTGCCGATTATGAATTGGTGGAAAGTGAAGGCATTATCGTTGAACAGGTTATCCGTCCTACCGGATTGCTGGACCCGGTAATTGAAGTACGCCCCAGTCTGAATCAGATTGACGACCTGATGGAAGAGATACAGCAACGCATCGAGAAAGAAGAACGTGTACTGGTGACCACGCTTACCAAACGCATGGCAGAAGAATTGACCGAATATCTGCTGCGCAATGACATCCGCTGCAACTACATCCACAGCGATGTGGACACTTTGGAACGCGTCAAGATTATGGATGAATTACGTCAGGGCGTTTATGATGTACTGGTGGGTGTGAATTTGCTTCGTGAAGGTCTGGACTTGCCCGAAGTGTCTTTGGTCGCCATTCTGGATGCAGACAAAGAAGGGTTCCTCCGCTCCCACCGTTCGCTGACCCAGACAGCAGGACGCGCCGCCCGCAATATCAATGGAAAAGTAATCATGTATGCAGACCGCATGACGGACAGCATGAAAAAAACGATAGACGAAACCAACCGCCGTCGTGAAAAACAGCTGGCATATAACGAAGAGCATGGAATCACCCCCAAACAGATACAGCGTGCGCGGAATGCTGCCTTGTTGGGCAACAACAGCAACGAAGTTACCGGAACCACTCAAGGCCCCAAGGCATACATCGAGCCATCTTCCGATACAACGGCTGCCGACCCGATTGTTCAGTATATGACCAAGCCACAGATGGAGAAAACGATAGAACGTACCCGGAAACTGATGCAGGAAGCTGCCAAGAAGCTGGAATTTATAGAAGCTGCACAATACAGGGATGAGCTGCTGAAACTGGAAGATATGATGAAAGAGAGGTGGGGATAGACTTGCCCCCTTGGCGGAAGAAGGCGCACTGCCTGTCGAGGAAAAGCCTGTTACCCGAAGAAATATCACGGATATGCCGGTGAGTTCCGGAATAAAGGCAGGGATGGAAAAGGAAAAGACAAGAAGGACAAACAGCAAAAAAGCAGGGAGTGTCCCCCTGCTTTTTTCAGAACCGTACCATTAATTCCATCACAAACTTGTCTTGTTCGGACTCTTTTGCCAAAGATAGTTTATCATAGAAATATTTCTCGTAATTAAGACGCAAATCCGCTTGAAAAGCCTTTCCAAAGCTTAATGTCCCCCCTCCAGTCACACGCTGGCGGGAATAATCGGTAATGTAAAGCTTACCATCCTCATCCGCATTACCGTTACTATGATCTCCCATACTGTCATAACGTCCTAGAAATGAAATTTTCCGGAACAGGCCTTTCTTGATAAACAAGTCGTAATTGACAAAGGCGTTGAAAGCATGTACATCATCAAATGAGTTTTTCGCATAAGTTTTATAAAGGTATTCGGCTTCTATATGCCAATTATCAAACTCGTAGTAAGTACCGATATCATACATATAAATGCTGATTTTATCGGGATGTATTTTCTGGGTACTCAAAGTCAAGTTATAATTTTTCCACGGCATCAATTGAAGCTTAACAGAATAATTCAACGTGTTGTGCCACTCTTTCTGATTGGTGAGTCCGGAGCCGTTGAACAGTCCGCCTTCCAGTTTCAACGGCAGTCCCTCCTTTAAAGAGAAAGCTCCGGTAGCACCCACATCACGCACATTCCCCACCTGTTTGGCTATGAACGAACGATTGGCAAAATATTGTTGGTGGGGAGATCGATGAGCGTCTATGGTGAAAGGCACACGCATCTGTCCTAGTGTGACATTCCATGTATCATTGGGGACAAAGCGGGCATATGCATCCAGCATCTTGATGCTTCCCTCATCGGACAAGTCTATTTCAGCCTTATAAGCAATTACCGGAAGAACCTTCCCGTCCAGACTGACACGGGCGTTACGTACCTGGAACCGTTGCATTCCGTTAGTGGTTTGAAGTTCATATTTACCGCGGATCGTTCCATGTACTTCCGGCAGATATTCTTTAGGAATAGTCAACTGTGCGGAAGCAGTTGCAATACTCAGCATTGTAAAAGCAGACGCTACAAGTGTATTTCTCATTTTTATTAATGTGACTTTCTTTGTTTACGGCTGCAAAGATATAGGTTCGGTATATCTGTAATATTTCATCCATATTACAAATATGTTTCATTTGATATGGGGAAGACATTTTACAGCCACATTCCGTATTCTTCTCATCTGCTGTGAACGCAGTGAATATGGCCCCAAAAATATCGACGTACCGACAGAGTTATTCAATAATACGGGCAGTTTCCACCTTCTCCAGACGTGCACGGAGTTTTCCCATCATGGATTTACGTATCCGGAGCCTCATCAGGCAATCCATATCATATGATTGCTCCAAGATGGCAGGCTCATCTTCTTTCACAATGCGCATGATATCATTCATAAAAGGATATTCAAAGGATACGGTGATTTCTTCATCCACTGTTCTTTCCACTATATCAGCAGCAGCTATTGCTTCGGCAGCGGCTGCCTTGTAAGCGACAATCAGTCCGCTGGTTCCCAATTTTATACCTCCAAAGTAACGGACCACTATAATAAGGATATCCGTCAGCTCATTGGAATTTATTTGCCCCAAAATAGGCTTTCCTGCAGTACCCGAAGGCTCTCCGTTATCATTTGCCCTGAAATCCTTCCTTTCATGCCCCAGCATATAAGCGTAACACACATGGCGGGCATCGTAATATTTCTTCTGATACGTGTCAAGATGCTGCTTTATTTCCTCTATGGTACGTACCGGAATGGCAATAGCTATAAATTTACTCCGTTTCTCCGTATATATGCCTTCGGCAATGTCTGTAATGGTTTTATAAGTATCTTCTTGTATCATGGGTTTCAGAAATCATAAATCTTTAATTATAACTCACAGAATCTGTCTGGCAATCCATGCACACGCCTCAGCATCAGCCAGCGCATGATGGTGATTCTCCAATTCAAAACCAAAAAAACCGGCCACCGTATGTAACTGGTGGTTTCTCAACCCTTTCAGCTTCCGGGAAGCCTGATAGGTACAATAAAAGTCATAATCAGGATAATCCATACAATAAGTACGGAACACGGCTTTCAAACACCCCTCATCAAAGGCTTTGTTATGCGCAACCAGCGGAAGCCCCTCTATTTTAGGGGCAACCTGCTTCCATACTTCCGAAAAAACAGGAGCATGGGCAGTATCTTCCTGTGTCAATCCATGAATACGGGTGTTCCAATACAAATAGTAATCCGGTTCGGGATGAACGAGGCTGTAGAACCGGTCGGCTATCTCACCATTTCTCACAATAACCACCCCTACACTACATATGCTGGTACGTTCATTATTTGCCGTCTCGAAGTCTATTGCTGCAAAATTATCCATACTTTTTTTCGTTACACAGACAAAGGTACGACAAAAAAGCGATATACAAAATTCTTTTTTCCGGTACAATTCCCTATCTTTGAAACCTCAGCAGCAAAATAGACCAATATCTATGACAATCAGCACTTGTGAAAGCTGAAAGATTAGACCATCTTTGCACTGTTTTTGTTTTTTAACTTAAACTAGATTTATAGTAAAATGAAAAAAATGAAATTCCCGACCCTGTTAATAGCAGCAGGGTTACTTTGTATCTCCGTTCACACAACGGCCCAACCTGGTCCCCGAAAAAAAGTGGGCGTTGTTCTCAGCGGCGGAGGAGCCAAAGGAATGGCACATATAGGTGCTTTGAAAGTTATAGAAGAAGCGGGTATCCCTATAGATTACGTGGTAGGGACCAGTATGGGCTCCATTATAGGCGGACTTTATTCCATCGGTTATACTCCCGAACAGATGGATAGCATGGTTCGCCGGCAGGATTGGTCCTTTCTGCTGAGTGACAAAATACCACGCAGCGAACAGAATATGGCGGAACGGGAGGCTTCCGAAAAATATGTATTTTCCCTGCCATTCGGTAAAAATGCCAAAGCGCAAGCCGTAGGAGGATTGATAAAGGGACAGAACCTGGCAAACCTGTTCAGTGAGCTGACCGTAGGATATCATGATTCCATCGATTTCAACAAGTTACCTATTCCCTTCGCCTGTGTTTCCGAAAATATTGTAAATGGCAACGAGGTAAATTTTCACAAAGGTGTATTGGCTACGGCCATGCGGGCCAGTATGGCCATACCGGGAGTATTCACTCCGGTCCGGCTGGACAGTATGGTTCTAGTGGATGGAGGTGTGGTAAACAACTACCCTGTAAATGTAGCGCGTGCCATGGGGGCGGACATTATTATAGGAGTGGATGTTCAAAATGACTTGAAACCCGCCAACGAACTGAATAGCACCGGCAGTATCTTGGGGCAACTCATCAATTTAATGGGACTGGAACTTTATAAAAAGAATCTGAAAGAAACCGATACATATATAAAGGTGGATGTGGAGGGGTATTCTGCCGCCAGTTTCACCCCCAGTGCGGTGGACACACTGATTCGTCGGGGAGAAGAAGCGGCATTGGCACAAAAAAACTCCTTGATAAAGCTGAAGCAGGAACTGGGGCTGGACAGTACCTATATGCCGAAACCCCTTCCCAGCTATCCGTACTCCCCCAACCGCAAAGTGTATATAAAAGAAATCACCTTTGACGGATTGGACGAAAAAGACAAACGGTGGCTGTTGAAGCGCTGTGATTTGAAAGAAGACTCCGAAATAAGCCTTCGCCGCATAGAAGAAGCAACAGCCATACTATGCTCCAATCTGGAATATTCCAGCGCCACTTACAATCTGCCCGAAGCCCCCGGCGGAGGTTATAACCTGCATTTTCTTTTAAGCAAGAAATATGAGAATAAGCTGAACGTAGGAATCCGTTTTGATTCGGAAGAAACAGCCAGTCTGCTCATTAATGTCACCAGTAATTTCCGGGGAAAAGTACCCACTACGCTGTCACTGACAGGACGATTGGGCAAACGTTATGCCGCCCGCATAGATTATGGATTCGAACCGGCTCCATTGAAGAACATCGGACTGGCATATATGTTCCAATACAATGATATAAACTTTTACCATCATGGAGATAAATCACATAACTCTACCTACCGCTATCATTTGGGAGAATTATCCTTTTCGGATGTTTGGTACAAAAACATACGCTTTGCCGTGGGGCTGAGGTATGAATTATATGACTACGACAAATTCCTATACCAGGAAGGGAACCAAGGTTTTGACGTAGGAACAGAACACTTCTTCAGCTATTTCGCACAAATGCATTACGAAACTTTCGACAAGGCATATTTCCCTACCAAAGGCATATCAGCACGAGCGTCCTATGCACTTTATACGGATAATTTCACCAAATATGACGACCACGCTCCTTTCTCTGCCATAAAAGGCTATTGCCAGGGAGTGATTCCCGTTACACGCAGATTCTCCATACTGCCTGCCATATACGGACGTTTGCTGATAGGGAAAGATATTCCTTACTCCAAACTCAATGCGATGGGGGGGGATGTGCAAGGACGTTTCCTGCAACAGCAACTACCATTTGTCGGGATAAACAATGTGGAATTAACAAAGAATGCGTTACTGATAGGAAGCATGAAATTCCGCCAACGGATGGGAAGTGTGCATTATCTGACGCTAACGGGAAATTATGCGCTGAGTGCAAGCAAGCTGAGGTACCTGTTGGAACAGGATACCATGTTCGGCTGTGGTATAGGCTACGGTTTGGATAGTATGTTCGGACCCTTAGAGGCATCACTAAACTATGCAAACCGAGCCAATAAAGTGAGTATGTACGTCAATCTAGGATTTAAGTTTTGATTCCTCGTTGATAACCGCCATCATGCCTTCTATCTGAGCCAAGGCCATCATACGGCCATGAAACGAATAACCCGGGTTGTATCCTTTGCCGGCATCATCCAGCATCATGCGCCCATGATCCACACGCATCGGGACACCCGGACGTTCTTTCTCAAAAATACGGATCAACTCTATCACATGAGCACGCCCTCCCAAATGAGATGCTTCTATAAAATTCCCGTTGGGAAACGCATTGGTACTGCGCAAATGTACAAAATGAGTGCGGTGTGCAAACATACGTGCAACAAAGGTACGTTGTTATGCAATCCGGCGCTGAGCGAACCGGCACAGAATGTCAGCCCGTTATGCGGGTTATCAACCGCATGGAGAAGCCAGTTGATATCTTCCTCACCGGTCACAATACGCGGCAAGCCCAATACCTGGAAAGGGGGATCGTCCGGATGGATGCACATATTTATACCGTACTCATCACACACCGGCATGACAGCCTGCAAGAAATAACGTAAGTTTTCACGCAGGGCATCACGGTCTATCCCATCATACAAAGACAAAAGACGGCGGAATATGGTTACCGGATGCCGGTCTCCCTCCTTTATATTACCATTTACAAATCCCTGCGTCTTGACTATAATGGTATCGACCAATTCGTTTTTCTCGGCTTCGGTTATAGTCTTATCCAATTCACGCACCTGTTGTAATTCCAAATCGGTATAGTCTTTCTCCGCCCCTTCACGCTGAAGAATCATACAGTCAAAATAGGCGAACCGGATCTTGTCAAAGTACAAAGAACTGGTTCCGTCCTCCCAAGGATGTTCCAAATCGGTACGTATCCAATCAATGACAGGCATGAAGTTATAGCATACGGTCTTGATACCCGATTTACCTAGGTTGGCAAGGCTTACTTTGTAGTTTTCTATCAATTGATCCCGTTCAGGACCGGCATATTTGATAGCTTCACTTACCGGCAGGCTTTCTACCACCGACCAGCGCAATTGGTGAGATTCAATGTAATCTTTTAAACTTTTGATAGCTTCCAAAGCCCAGATTTCACCGTTAGGTACATCGTGAAGGGCGGTCACGACTCCTTCCACCCCGATTTGCCTAAGCATGGGAAGCGTTATCTTATCTTTCTTCCCAAACCATCTCCATGTCTTTTCCATTCGTATTATGTGTTTTAGTCTGTATGACAAAGTCTTTATTAATCTTCTTTGAGCCTTCTATTGATGTATAATCATGGCAGAACGTGCCGGTACCATAAGCTCATCACCTGAAACCTGTCCCAAGCCTTTCATGTTTATTTTACCATCCTTACAGATTACAGTGTATTTACCCGACGGAATGTCCAGCTTGACAGGCTCTGCACGGCTGTTCAAAGCCACGATGATATTTTTCCATGAGTCACCATTTGCATTGTCTTTCAAGATAAAGGCAACCACATTCGTATTTTCTACAGGTAAAAACTCCAATTGCCTACGTACCATATCGGCATCCCCCATACGAAAAGCGGGATGTGCTTTACGCATAGCTATTAAACCTTTCACATATTCGAACACATCTTTGTGTGCGGTCTTATTTTTCCAATCTATCGTATTAATACTGTCAGGACTATTATAAGAATTATGAACTCCTTTCTTGTCACGCATCATCTCATCCCCTGCAAATATAAACGGTACTCCTTGTGAAGTAAAGACAAATGTTTCCGCTAACTTCTGCAAAGCCGCCAGTTCCTCTACCGAAGCATCCGGCATGGTAGCTTTCAGACGGTCGGCAAGACACATGTCATCGTGGCAACTTACATAACTTATCATCTGGGTAGGTTGTAAAGCCCAAGGTTTCTTACTATAATTCACAGAATCACTTATAACCTGCGGATGTTCGATGGCTCCCACAATTCCAAATTTGATACTCATTTCGTGTCCAGGCTCCCCTACTAGAAAAGCTCCTTTAGTATCATCATCCCAACCACCTCGCAATCCATCACGCATTTCATCTGAGAAAGCGGCGATACGGGGCATCTTTTCCACATTGGCTTTCATCGCCAGCCTGTCTGCCTCTAATTGAGGAGAACTGGCAGCCCATCCTTCACCATACATAAAAATAGACGGATCTATCTTATCAATAGCCGCACGTATCTCATTCATGGTTTCAATATCATGTATCCCCATCAAGTCAAAACGAAAGCCGTCTATGTGATATTCATTAATCCAATATAGAATAGATTCTATCATATATTTACGCATCATGGCGCGGTCGCTTGCCGTTTCATTTCCACATCCCGAACCATTTGCCCATTGCCCGTCCTTCGTCTGGCGATAGAAATAACCGGGAACCGTACGTTCGAAATTGCTTTCGTCTGTATTGAAAGTGTGATTATACACCACATCAAGCACCACTCTGATTCCCGCCTTATGTAAAGCTTGTACCATTTGTTTGAATTCCCTGATACGGACATCGGGTTTATAAGGATCTGTAGAATAAGAACCGTCAGGCACATTGTAATTTTGCGGATCATACCCCCAATTATATTGGGCTTTGTCCAGTTTTGTTTCATCCACCGAGGCATAATCATACGACGGCAATAAGTGCACGTGGGTAATTCCCAATTCTTTCAGATGGTCAATACCTGTCTTCTCGCCTGAAGAACTGGTAGTACCCTGCTCCGTCAAAGCCAGGAACTTGCCTTTATTTTGAATTCCGGAAACAGAATCCAAAGAGAAATCGCGATGATGCATCTCATAAACCGTAATATCAGCATAATTCTTCAAAGGAGGACGCACATCGTTCTCCCATCCTTCCGGATCTGTAGAACGGAGATCAAGCACAGCTGCCCGCTTACCATTTACCCCTACGGCTTTTGCCATAATTCCCGGAGTGTCTCCTAACCATTTCCCGTTTACCTTCACATTAAAGGTATAGAATTTACCCTTCAGATCCTCTTTTATTGAAATATTCCAAGTACCGTTCTCTCCCATCTCCATTGGAAAAGTATTAGAAGCTGAACCTTCATTACCCGATTCAAATAAAAGGACACGCACCTCTTCCGCTGTAGGAGCCCAAAGTGAAAACTTGGTTTCGGCAGGCGAGTACTCCATTTCAGTCAGCGCATCTTCACGGACAGGATATTCATCAAACGAATTATATTCTTTTTTCACAGACTGACAACTAATAGTAGTAGAAACAATTGATGCCCAAATAACATGTCTCACATTCATAATCTTATCTTTTTATTTTATCAGGATTCTTATTTATAAAATCTTTCCAGCCGGAATATTCTTTAGTCAATGTCGGTCTGCCCATTTGTAAATAATGACAATAAGCAGCCGCCAACCCATCTGTTGCATCCATAAAAGGCAGCATATCACTCTCCGGTATATGTAACATCCTTTTCAACATATCAGCGACCTGTTCCTTGCTGGCTTGCCCATTACCGGTTATCGCCATCTTTATCTTCAACGGCGCATATTCTGTTATAGGAATATCACGGCTCAAAGCAGCAGCCATAGCCACTCCCTGTGCCCTCCCTAATTTCAACATCGACTGCACATTTTTTCCAAAAAAAGGCGCCTCAATAGCTAATTCATCAGGTAAATAAGCTTCTATTATACCAACCACCCGTTCAAAAATACGGCGCAGTTTTAAATAATGGTCACCATATTTACGAAGATCAATGACCCCCATAGTCATTACCTGCGGTTTAGTACCTACTACTTTCAGCAGGCCATACCCCATTATGGTTGTTCCAGGATCTATACCCAGAATGATTTTCTCTTTTACCGGCTGAATCACTTAATCACCTCCATCAAAGTGGGAAAGCCAACCACCTTATCTTTAAATATCTTCATCATTTCCTCATTCAGATGCATCCCTTGCTGAGTATGCCAACGATGCAAGGCCGCTGTATCTTCCACCTCCCATTGCAATGAAAAACATTCTGAATCCTGCTCTTTGTGACTAAGGATGTGCGTAAGACGGGGATTTTGCAATATTCCCGTCTTTTCCACTTCGGGAATATAGCTTTCACTAAGCCAAATGACAAAATTACGCGCATCGTCAATGCCTGTTTGATAAGTTGTATTATAAATTAACATATCTATAGTCTTTAAATTAAAAAAGGCCTGCTTCGCAGACCTTCATTTTATCATCAAAAAAGTGGAGCATGCGAGACTCGAACTCGCCACCTTTAGACTGCCAGTCTAACGCTCTAGCCAGATGAGCTAATACCCCGAGAAATAATAACGATGCAAAGATACATAGAAAATCAATAATACAAAGCTTTTGGGAAAGTTTTTTTTCATGTGAACAAAAAATTTATTTGCCACTTTTACTCCAAAGAGTTACTGTTGCGTGAAATTGTTAACCAATAGCTGACCAAGTTTAATAGCATAACAAGCGGATAACCCCAATTTGTGACAAGTCGGAGCTATCTAAATCATAAGTTAAAAGTTATTATGAAAAATCATTGTTGTATCAATACTATACCCCATCGGCATAATAACAGTCACAATAGTTACACGAACACCAAAGGGATCCCCACAGAAAGCTTCATTGGGAATACGGTGTATTTAGCTATGAATAACAACTATATGTCAAGAATGGATAGGATCGGAAAAAAGTCATACTGAAGCATCTTAGTAAAAGAACAATCATCGTCCTATCAAGTGCTACCCGGCATTATCTATATCAGTCCGGCAAAAGCATGAAAGGAGAAATATACCGAATATCCTAGAAGAGAAAGAAATATTCATGTCCGCCAATAACAAATCCACCACAAATACAACCAAGGGTTGCTGCTATTAACGGCTACGTACCATTTCAATTACAGCACTGTATTTCACAACTCTATGATTGGCAGGGCAAAAAAAGATGTAAAAATTGCATTAAACCTCCCCTATCGGCTTGGACCAAACTTCCTCTTTCGTTTCTTTACACATTACGGAAATAGTTCCTCCAACAAAATCCTTCACATATCCTTTGCGTTCAGCCAACATATCTTCCGCCATTCTAATGGCCTTAGCCTTATCTTTCAATGAAAATCCTTTATTAGCAAAATCATTACCTTCTTTAAAATATATATCATAAGTTTCCATTGTATCACCTTTTTAAATTTGAGTGGCAAAGATAAAACCTACAATTATTATGCACAAGAGATTTCTTAATTATTTTTCGAATATTGTCAAGAAACAATTTAACTAAAAAAATTCCCGACTTATCACAAGCCGGGAATTCATGTAAAAGCACTATTATAAATATACTAACTATTGCAAAATTTTACCATCTTCACCTAAGAACAATGTCTGTTCATGAGCATCACTTGTCAACACATTAATTTTATAAATACGGCTTCCATCAATGCCATAGGCCATAAAAGCCTGCTTTATCATAGCACCTTCCAGTGCAAGCCTGTCCATCACAGCTTCCGGCACATCATTCATATAGATTTCCGAGAAAACCAACTTCTTAGATTGTTGAGGCTTTTCCACTACCGGAACCTCTACCGGAGCCGCTTGAGCAAAAGAAACAGACACGCCTAAAGTCATCACTAATACCAATGTTACTAATACCTTTTTCATAATTACTTTATTTTTTATTCATTTTTACCGACAACAATAAAACAAGAAGCGTGCCACAAATCTGTTCATTTTAATATCTAACTAAAAATCAGTCACATACATATATACTTTTTCTTTTCAGGAGTGTAGATTCCTGTTGACAACACCACAAAAGTGTGGAAAAAATCCACAAAATCAGGTTTTATACCGACGAACAAAAAGTATAGCCAAGCTGTTTTATCAACCTCATCAAAACATTTAAATACCATGAAGAAGAGATGTTATTCTATATGTGTTATATTATGGGTACTGATCACCACCTTGTCTGCTACCTCTCCCACTACATTTCATATAGCACTGAAAAAGATATATCCACATGCCACGAACGTAAGCTGGAGCCAACAAGGGAATTATTATGTGGCCTCTTTTACCCAAAATGGTTTTGAAAAAGAAGTATGGATGAACGGTAATGCCCAATGGGTAATGACTAATACCGATTTACAAACTACAGATCAACTGACACCTAACGTATATAATGATTTTACATTGAGTCCATACGCCATGTGGACTGCCACCAATGTAAATCTCATAGAATTTCCTAAACGAACCACTCTGTACGTAATTACTGTTAACCTAAACAATTCGTCGGCCACCAAACAATTATTCTACACACTGAATGGCAGGCTATTGCAAACACGTGACGTCAGTTATATCAACCCTACATTATCCCCCGGAATCTTTGAATTCTAATACTATTATGACTGAACAAATAACATTTCCGGAAAAGGGACACATCAACAATTGGCAAACGATTATAAACTAGCATTTTAAAGTAAAATAATAAAAGAATCTACATTTTCATGGCGTTAAATTAATGTAAAAAACTGTTTCATTTCCCATCCCCCTTACCTCATTTTACTACTTTTGCGCACACTCAGCCTATAAATGTGCAAAAGTTATCATGGAACTAGAACAGAGTTTTATTGCTCTTATCGAGCAAAGTATAAAAACAAATTGGTATTTAAACGCTCTTACAGACTATAAAGGCATCACATTGCAATACAGAGATGTGGCCCGTAAAATAGAGAAAATACATATCTTGCTGGAAAATGCCGGCATTGAGAAGGGAGATAAAATAGCCATCTGCGGGCGTAATAGCGCTCATTGGACAGTAACTTACCTTGCCGTCATCACCTATGGTGCCGTAGTAGTACCTATCCTACATGAATTCAAAGCCGATCAGGTACACAATATTGTAAACCACTCTGAAGCCCGCCTGTTGTTCGTAGGCGATCAGATATGGGAGAACTTGAATGAAGCAGCCATGCCTCATTTGGAAGGTATCATAGAATTGAAAGATTTCGGTGTACCCGTATCCCGTTCGGAAAAACTGGCTTATGCCCGCGACCATCTGAATGAGATATTCGGGCACAAATTCCCTTGCAGATTTCGTCCCGATGATATTTCTTATGAAAAAGAAAAATCAGAAGACCTGGCCATCATTAATTACACTTCAGGTACTACCGGATATTCCAAAGGCGTAATGCTGCCTTATCGTAGCATACTCTCCAACGTGCTCTACTGTAAAGAAAAAATAGGTCTGAAAGCAGGTGACAGCGTCGTATCCATGTTACCTTTGGGACACGTATTCGGCATGACTTTCGATTTTCTTTACGGTTTCACAGCAGGCGCCCATCTATGGTTTCTTACCCGCATGCCATCGCCCAAAATCATAGCCGAATCATTTGCAGAAATCCGCCCGCGCGTCATAGCCTGCGTGCCACTGATTGTGGAAAAAATATTCAAGAAAAATATTCTTCCCAAGGTAGACAACAAATTAGGTAAACTGCTATTACATGTTCCCATCATCAGCGATAAGATAAAAGAACTTATCAAGCAGAAGGCGATGGAAGTTTTCGGCGGAAATTTCATCGAAATCATCATCGGAGGGGCTCCTTTCAATGCCGAAGTGGAAGCCTTTCTAAAAATGATAGATTTCCCATACACCATTGCATACGGAATGACTGAATGTGGTCCCATCATCTGCCATAGTCATTGGACAGAACTGAAACTGGCATCTTGCGGAAAAGTTGCCGCACGTATGGAAGCCAAGGTACTGTCTCCTAACCCATCAGCCATTGCAGGTGAACTGGTATGCCGTGGAGCCAACCTGATGTTGGGCTATTATAAGAACGAGGAAGCGACACGGCAAGTCATTGATACTGAAGGATGGTTGCATACAGGCGATATGGCGACAATAGACGAAGACGGAAATGTTTTTATCAAAGGACGTTGCAAAAACCTGTTACTCACTTCTTCCGGACAAAACATTTATCCGGAAGAAATAGAGTCCAAGCTAAACAATATGCCATACGTGTCAGAGTCACTGATTATTCTGCAACAAGACAAACTGGTGGGCCTAATCTATCCGGATTCCGATGATGCTTTTGCTCACGGCTTGAGCCAATCAGACCTTGTACGGGTAATGGAAGAAAACCGCCTTGAACTGAACAAACAATTACCGGCATTTTCCCAAATAGCCCGCTTCAAGCTATATCCTGAGGAATTTGAAAAAACAGCCAAGAAAAGTATCAAGCGCTTCTTGTACCAAGATATAAAAGAATAAATCAAAAAAAAGCTCTCTTCATAATATGAAGATGTATCAAAAGTAAGCAGTCAAAAATTGGCTCATAATTGAAATCT
>ERZ791618.207-NODE-207-length-34763-cov-2.387490_pt1 | contig 34763 bp, 16 predicted proteins | sample MGYA00510059_ERZ791618 | MGnify/ENA primary metagenome ERZ791618 (study PRJEB30046, sample SAMN00715159) | human gut metagenome | study: EMG produced TPA metagenomics assembly of the A metagenome-wide association study of gut microbiota in type 2...
TTTAAGGTTAACAAAGGTTGGAGTACAGCGGTACTCCTTTTTTTATGCCCATACCTCACAGAGATTTTTATAAAAATGCCATTTTGATTGAAGTATTGCCAATAATACCCTATTTTTGCAATCGCCACCAAAGAAAATACCTTGTAACATTATGGAAAACAGAATTCATCGTACAAAAATACAAAAATACGTATATCCTTTCCTCATTATTGCCTTTTTGCTAATAAGCATTTCCTCGCGTGCACAACAGATAATAGCCAAGCAAATGCCTTTTCTGGAGCAATTACCATCCAATGAAATCATAGACTTACATCAGGACCAGAGCGGATTTATCTGGTTAGGAACCAAAAATGGTTTGGGACGATATGATGGATACCAACTCCAAACCTTTAAATCAGATTTTAATCAGCCGCATTTATTAACCGATGACTTCATCTGGTGTTTTGCTGAAGATGATGATTGCCTATTGATAGGAACAAGACAGGGAGTTAACTTACTGAATAAAAGCAACTATCAGATACGCCCATTTCCCGATAAAGAAATCCAAAATACATGGATAAACTCCATGTTGGTAGATAGTCGGAAAGAAATATGGATATGCTCTAATTATCAAGTCTCCCACTACAATTCCAACTATTCTTTAAAAAAACGTTTTGGAGCTTCAGACAAAACATTTCACAATAAGGGCATAAGTTCAATATATGAAGATTATTATGGAAATATCTGGGTATGCTCATCAGGAGGAGGTTTATATAAATACTTAAAAAATACAGATACATTCATAAGTTTCCCCGCAATAGGAGCAAGCAACAATCCTTTCAAAATATTTCAGGATAAAGATGGTCGATATTGGGTTTTGACATGGGGAGATGGTATATATCGCTTTAATCCGAATGCAACGGAAGACAAGATGTATACACGACAAGAAGTTTTCAATGAGAAACTACACTTTCCTGAAACTATATTTTTCAGTGTGGTTCAAGATGATATTTATGGCTATATCTGGGTATTTAGTTATCATGAACTATATGCTTTCAAAGTAGTGGACGAACATCTGGAAAAAGTGGATCTTAGTTCATATATGTTCGATTACAACAAAATGTTCAGTCAGATCATTAAAGATAGAGAAGGAAATCTCTGGGCCGGGGCTTACGATAGTGGATATCACTTACTGATGGGAAATCCTGCCGTAACTAATAACTTTCTACCCAAACTGAAAAAGCATGTGGGATTCGACACAAATATAACAACTTTGGGCATTGACCCCAGCAACGGGCTCTGGTTTAATCAAGAACGTTGGGGACTCTGTTGGTACGATATAGAACAGGACAAGTTCTATGATTACTCAAATACAAATTCCGGAGTACAAAATGTAGGATATATCCTACGTTCAAAGCAACCGGGAGAATTCTGGCTGGGATGCAGAGATCAACCCACTCTTTATAAAGTGAGACTAAACAGTAAAAGAGAAATTGAATATCTGCTGGCAAAAGACTTATATACACCAAAGGGAAATGCGGGCAGAATTACATTCATGTACGAAGACAGTAAAGGGAATTTATGGACTGCTACCAACGAGCAACTCTATTTAAAGCCGACCGGAAAGGATTTCATTATCCCCGAATTCTCGCTCCCCAACATTACATCTATTGCAGAAGACAAGCACGGTAACATCTGGCTGGCAACTGAAGATTCCGGTTTACATGAAGTTTCTTTGGGAGATAAACTGAGGCCGATAAAACAATACTCAACCCGAAATTCATCATTACCCAGTAACAATATCGATAAAATAGTAATTCAGGGAAACCACCTATGGATTGCCACTATCCAAGGTTCAGTCCTGAAAATGGATCTCGATTCGGAAGAAATGAAGGATTTCAGCAGTTCATGCGGAATGACCGGGCAGCCTATTTTAGGGATGAAACAGGATAGAAATACTCTTTGGATATTGACAAACCGACAATTGACAGCCTACGATATCCAATCTGATAAATACATCCACTATTCAAACTCAGACGAATCTATTCAGATAAACTCTTTCAAGAAGGATGTGATAGACTTATTCAACGGCAAGCTCTATGCCGGCGGGCACGGTGGTTTTATATCTATGGCCTCATCAAAATTTCCTTCTCAAAAGGTTAATTCCAATCCGGTCATCATTACAGATATTAAAGTATCCAATAATTCCTTCTTCTTCAATCCCCAACGCCAATCGGAAGAGTTATCGACTCGCAGTATTTGGCTGGAACCCGAAGATAACAATCTTGAAATCTTCTTCTCTGCCCTTCAATTTACAGCAACATCAAGAATAAGATACGCCTACAAAATGGATGGTGTGGATAAAGAATGGGTATACACCGAAACCGGTAACCGATCAGCTTTCTACAACAAAATCCCTAAGGGATACCATACTTTCAGAGTGCGTTCCACAGACGAATATGGTTACTGGAAAGACGATGTCACAGAGCTCCGTATCTATAAAAAGCCGGCATGGTACGAGACATGGTGGGCATACGGTACCTATATAGCCCTCACGATTCTGATCCTCTACTCCATCATGTTCTATTATCTGTACAAGGTAAGGCAGTCTGATCAGATCAGGTTCCAGAAAGAACTGACAAAGACCAAGTTGGAATATTTCACCCATATAAGCCATGAACTGCTCACCCCGCTCACTACCATCAGTTGCGTAGCAGATGACCTGGAAGTAACAAAGACATCTCTGCAGGAAAATGTACATATATTGAAAAGCAATGTACTCCGTCTGAAACGCTTAATCCAACAAGTACTCGATTTCCGGAAAATAGAGAATGATTCGTTTGTACTCACCCCTACCTATGGTAATATAAGTTGCTTCATTCAAGAAATCTACTATACAGGAATACGACCAATTATTGAAAAGAAAAACCTTCATTTCAACCTTAATCTGGAAGAAAAAGACATTTGGGGATATATAGACTTTGACAAAATTGATAAGATCCTGTACAACTTGCTCTCAAATGCAGCCAAATATACACCTGCCAACAAAAAAGTAGAGCTGAGCGTATCGACTCTGCAGAAGAATAACTCCCGCTTTCTCAAAATAGAGGTACAAGATGAAGGAATAGGTATAGACCGGAAAGAAATATCCAAGATATTCACCCCGTTTTATGTGAACAAAACAGTTTATGCACCCCAGTCAAACGGCGTAGGGCTTTCATTAACCAAGAAACTGGTCACTTTGCATAAGGGAAACATCCAAGTAGAAAGCAGCATTGGAGAAGGTTCCAGATTTACCGTTTTAATCCCCATCGACCGTGAGTGTTATCCGGAAATAAAGGATATTATCGAAACCACAGAAACACCGTCAATAGTACCAAACGAAGAAACAGAGGAAAGAGAAGAGAAAGAAGGTACCATATTACTGGTAGATGACAATGAAGAATTCCTGCTACTGATGAAAAGAAAACTGGCAATGCACTATAGTGTACTCACCGCTACAAATGGGAAAAAAGCACTAGAGATTGTAAGGGCCGAAGACGTAGATCTGATGGTCAGTGACTATATGATGCCCGAGATGGATGGAATCGAACTTTGTGAAACTATGAAACAGGACATCAACACCAGCCACATACCGGTACTGATGCTCACAGCAAAAAATTCAGTAGAAGACCAAGTGAAATGTTTCAATGCGGGAGCAAACGGATACCTGACGAAGCCATTCGATATGAAAATGCTCAATGCACGTATTGACAATCTGATGAGATCCAATCAGAAACGGCAAGAAAAGTTCAGAGTCGATACAGAAATCAACGTTGTAGCACTAGAATATCAGAGTACTGACGAGCAATTTCTGGAAAAAGCCATAGAATGCATTGAACAGCATCTGATTGAAACAGAATTTGACATAGATACCTTTGCTTCGGAACTTAGCGTATCCAAGTCCACCCTAAACAGAAAGATGAAAGCGATGACCGGGCTCTCTCCGGTAGAATTTATCCGCAATATCCGGCTTAAGCATGCATGCATACTCCTAAAAAAGCCTTTCATCAACGTGACGGAAGTGGCCTATGCGGTGGGATTCAGTAATCCGAAGTATTTCACTAAATGCTTCAAAAAGGAATTTGACGTAACCCCTACCGAGTATCAGAAAAAGGAAGAAGAGAAATAGTTCATTCCTCTTGTTGCTGACTCAGCCTCCACTTGTTGCTGACTTGACGTCGTCTTGTCAGCGACACGACACAGCCTTGCCAAATACGTCTGAAAATACAGTAATGAGTAAATATCTTCCCCGTCATTAAGTGTATTTTTGACGCAATTAAGGTATAAATATAACGCATTTCCCTCCCTGTACCCCTTTCTGCCTTATTTGAATACTCTCCTCACATCTTTTCTATATTTATTTGCACCGATCTTAAAATCTTGTAAGAATACATATAGGTAATAAGATGGTTTCTCAAGGTAACAAACATCTTTATATTATTAAACTAAATTTATTCAAGTAAATGGAAAAACACAAATTTCTAATGTGGTTTACCTTCCTGTTTATAGGAATGGTAAATGTGTATGCTCAACAATCCACACTTAATGGCAAAGTGCTGGATGGAAATGGAGAACCATTGATAGGGGTATCTATCCAAGTGAAGAATACTTCTCGCGGAACCATTACCGATTTTAACGGTAATTTTTCAGTTGAGGTGATTTCCGGGGAAACCTTGATCATATCCTACATAGGGTATCTCCAGCAAGAAATTGCAATTACCAACCAAAAGACCTTAAACGTTACCATGGCAGAAGACAGTCAAACACTGGATGAAGTAGTTGTTGTTGGTTACGGTTCTCAATCAAAAAGGAAAGTTACTACAGCTATCAGTAATGTGGATTCTGAAACGCTGACCCGCTCCGCATCTACCACTACGGCTGGGGCTCTCTCCGGTAAAATGTCCGGATTATCTACCCGTGCTAAAGATTCACGCCCCGGAAGAGGTATCCAATTAGAAATACGCAATATGGGAAAACCCTTGTACGTAATTGATGGCGTTCCTTATGGAGGAGAAGCAGAAAGAGATTGGCTGGGCTTAACGCGCATATCCGGTGAAGACGCCTTCAATGCACTGAATTTGGAAGATATCGAGAACATCTCTATCCTTAAGGACGCTTCGGCAGCTATCTACGGTTTGCGTGCTGCAAACGGAGTTGTATTGGTAACTACCAAAAAGGGACGCAAAGATGAAAAAGTTTCGATCAACATTAATGGATATTATGGCTGGCAAAATCTGACCCGTTTCCCCGAAATGGCAAATGCAGCTCAATATGTACGCGGCAGGGTGGAAGCCGAGCAAAATGCAGGAGCTAACCCCAGTCTGCTTTACTCGAAAGAAGAATTAGCCAAGTGGCAGGCAGGGACAGAGCCCGGTTATCAGAGTTACGACTACTATGACCTAATCATGAGAAAAAATGTGCCTCAATACCATCTTAATGCAAATATAACGGGAGGCTCTGCACGTTCAAATTATTATATGTCTCTCTCCCGTACAGGGCAAGAAGCACAAATGGAGGATTTCGATTACAACAGAACCAATTTTCAAGTTAATCTGTCAAGCAATGTTTATAAAGGATTAACTATAGGAACACAAACATCTTTAAAAATGGAAAAAACAAGAGATGTAGGATTAGGAGATAGCGACAGTTACTTCGGCGCTGTGTTAGCTGTAATGGCTAACAGGCCAACAGCAGGCCCTTACGCAAATGGAAACCCTGATTATATCAATAACACTCCCAACAGATCAGACCTAAACCCTGCCTTGTTTTCCAGAGACAAAATGGGATATAAGGATTTCCACACTAAAGAAGCGAATGTTAATCTTTTCGCCGAATATAAATTTGATTTCGGATTAACTGCAAAGTATACTTATTCGCAAAATTATACAGACGTTATGTTCGACGGATTTCGTTATTCCTATGATCTGTACACGTATGATTCAAATAATGACACGTATAATAGAAGTGGTGGTTTAAGCGCACCATGGAGATTCCAGAATAAGGCTAAATCAACATCCCATTATCACAATTTCCAAGTGAACTACACAAAGACGCTCTGGGAAGACCACTATATATCTGCCGTTTGGGGATATGAAAGGAGCGATTGGGAAAGAGATCTAACCTGGCTGCAAGGAGCACCCGATAACAACTTTATCCCTTTGATTACAGGTACCGATAAACTTACAGGTTACGGTGATGAATGGACCTATCAGGCAAGAGTTGGCCATATCGGAAGAATCAACTACAGCTATAAAGACAAATATCTGTTAGAATTACTTTGCAGATATGACGCTTCCTATTTATACGCTCCCGGCAAACGCTGGGGATTCTTCCCGGGAGTTTCTGCCGGATGGCGTATCTCTGATGAGAAATTCTTCAAAAGACTAAAACCTGTAGTGAATGATTTGAAGTTAAGATTTTCTGTTGGACAAACCGGTCAGGAAGCTGGAGTAAGTGCTTTCGGCTATTTAGTTGGATATGACTATGGGCGCTTCACCAACAACGCACTGGTTGGAGGCACGGTTCTGGATGGTGAGTACGTAACAGGTATGCAACCCAAAGGTCTTCCTGTAACTAACCTATCGTGGGAAAAACATACTACTTGGAATATCGGTTTTGACGCTAAACTTTTTGATAATAAACTATCAGTCACAGCAGATGCCTTTAAAAAAGTTATCTCAGGCATCCCGGCCGGACGTTATGATGTACTCTTACCAAGTGAAGTAGGATATAGCCTACCAAATGACAATCTGAATAAAAATGAGTACAGAGGGTTAGAAGGTATGATTACCTATATCGATAAAATCGGGGAACTAAATTATACTATAAGTGCCAATATCACCTACTCGAGATTCAGAGACATGGAAAGATATAAACCTCGCTATGGTAGTTCCTGGGATGAATACCGTAATGCCCCCTTAGATCGCTGGGGCGGTATCTTATGGGGATACCAAGTAGTGGGAAGATTCCAATCGGAAGAAGAGATTCGAAACTATCCGATTAATAATGACGGACAAAACAACCGGACACAACTCCCCGGTGACTTGATCTACAAAGATGTCAACGGTGATGGTATGATCGACTATTTAGATGAAAGACCTATCGGATATCCGGACAGTTGGGCTCCCATGCTTTCTTTTGGAGGCAATATAGGTTTGCAATGGAAGAATTTTGATTTAAACTTGGACTTTGCAGGTGCTGCCATGCAATCGTGGAATCAAAATTATGAATTAAGAAACGCTTTCCATGCCAATGGAAACTCACCTGCTTATCTTCTGGAAGACAGATGGCACCGAGCCGATCCGTATAATCCCAATAGCGAATGGATATCAGGTTACTACCCCGCAATAAGGTATAATACAAGTTCAAACAATGGAAAGACATCCGATTTCTGGATACACGATGTTCGTTTTCTTCGGCTAAAGAATGCAGAACTGGGATACAGTTTACCTCAAAAGATACTGGAAAAAGTCAGTATCACCAAAGCCCGTTTCTTCGTAAGTGCTTCCAACTTATTTTCAATCGACAATGTAAGCAAGTACGGTATAGATCCCGAAATTCAAGCAAGCGGGGGAGCTGTGTATCCGCAACAAAGAACAATCATGTTAGGATTTAATGTAACCTTTTAACGTAAAAAACAATATGAAAAATAAAGTATATATTCTATCGCTTGTACTGGCAGTTCTGACTTCATTGGCCGGTTGTGATAATGATGCATGGCTGGAAAGAACCCCTAAGAATAGTGTTACTGATGATCAAGTATGGGATAATCCTACTATGATAAAAAGTTTATTGTCCAACTTTTACAACAGATTGCCTGGCCCGGTATTCAATAGTGGAGCAAGTTGCGAGGCAGATGATGCTATGTGGTCGGGGCATGCAGATCAAGATCCCGGTAAGAACAACCGTATAGAATATCCGTTTGATTACGCCAGGAGTTGGGAATATGGATTAGTAAGAGATATTAATTTAGCATTAGAAAAGCTAGAATCAGAATCCAATCTTTCGGAAACACTAAAGAAACAATTTAGCGCTGAATTCAGATTTATCCGGGCTTTTCATTACTTTGATATGATTAAACGCATGGGAGGAGTACCCTTAGTCACCCAATTGTTAATCTATGACGGCAGTGGAGACCCCACTCCCCTGCAAACTCCTCGCTCCAAAGAATCGGAAGCTTATGATTTTATCTATAACGAACTTCAGGAAATAAAAAATGAGTTTTCAGAAACAGGAAACAGCAGGACCCGCGGTAATAAATTTGCAGCATTGGCTTTACAAAGTAGATCGATGCTTTATGCTGCCTCGATTGCCAAATACAACAATCTAATGAGTTCGCCTATTTCTACCATCGGAGGAGAAGTGGGTATTCCAGCAGATAAGGCAAACGATTATTATCAAAAATCGCTTGCTGCATCAAGAGAAATAATAGAAAGTGGCAATTTTGAATTGAGTACCAATTTTTATAATCTCTTTGTAGACAAAACTCTGAAAGAAGTGATATTTGCCAAAGATTTTATGAGTGCAGCTGAAAAGCAACATGCCTTTACTTATGACAATATCGCCAGAAGCTTCAGCTCAAGTGCTTCAGGTTCCTCTATATCTCCCTCGCTAAGTTTTGTGGAATGTTTTGATTATTTGGATGGAAGCAAAGGCACTTTAAAAGATAAAGATGCAAATGGTAACTACATTGCATATGCAAATCTACAAGACATTTTTGCTAACAAGGACGCCCGCTTATACGGAACGGTCATTTATCCGGGAAGTACATTCCGTTCGCAGCAGATAGATATCCAAGCAGGAGTTGCCATATGGAACGGTACGAGTTACGAATTTCGGACAGGAGAATTGGGAAGTACTTATAGCGATGGTGGAAAGTTAACCGGACATGATGGTCCACGAAATGGTGAAACATATGTCAGTAATTCAGGTTTTTATCTTCGGAAATTTGTATGCGAAGACCCAGTAGCTGCCGTACAACCAACATTGGCAGAAAATTGGTGGCCCTGGTTTCGTCTGGGTGAAATCTACCTGAATGCAGCAGAAGCTGCCTTTGAATTAGGCGAACCAAGTGCCAAAGACTATATTAATACCTTAAGGGAAAAACATGGAGGATTTCCAGCTAATAGTATATCGGTACTTACCAATGACATTATACGCAATGAACGCCGTATAGAACTGGCATTCGAAGATCATCGCTTCTTCGACCTGAAACGATGGAGAATAGCACACGAGGTATGGGATGCCGATCCTAATGATTCAAATGCCGTAATCCATGGCTTGTACCCGTACAGAGTAATACGCCCAGGGCATGCAGACGATGGAAAATATATTTTTGAAAGGGTACGCCCTACTCGATTCTTATATCCCAGATACTTCAGGATGGCTAATTATTATTCATCCATAGCCGATAATGTATTGAACAATAACCCTAAACTTGTTAAAAACCCATTCCATTAAAAAAGATATGAAAATGAAATTAAAATCAATATGTCTTGCAACCATTGCAATTTTATTACTTGCCAGTTGCGAATATGATAATTATGATATGCCAAACGCAATACTTTCAGGCAGAGTTGTTTACGAAGGGAGTCCGGTAGGAGTACGAGCCACGGCCACCCGTTTGGAATTGTGGCAGGATGGCTATGCCAACAGAACTAAAATAGATGTAAATATAGCACATGACGGTACTTATTCGGCAGCCCTGTTTAATGGACGATATAAAATCGTCAGAGTTGCCGGAGCTCCTTGGGAAGCACAGCCATCTGATACAATAGTTGTTGATGTGAAAGGCAACACAACCAAAGATGTTGAAGTAAGTCCGTTTATTGCAATTAGCAATGAAAATATCCATAAGGAATCCGGCAATACAGTCCAAGTACAATTTACAGTCAAAAATGTAGTTCAAGGTTCGAAGTTGGAAGAAGTGAAACTCTTCTTCAGCAAAAATATGATACTGGACAATAATTTAAATGATGGAACAGAAAGCTTAGATATTTCAACTATCGAGTCCAGCCATGAAACAACTGCTACAGTGAATATTCCTGTTGCATTAGTTTCAGAGAATTATATTTTTACAAGGCTTGGCGTGCGTTCAGATAAATCAAATGAATTCTATTATACGCAAGTGCAGAAATTACAATTAAAGTAATATTTGTTTGCATATACATTGGATTTCATTATATTGCGGTGGGGAGCGTTTAAAACTCCCCCCCGCTATTTATCCATAAGCTAACTATCAATTCAATAAACTATAATGATACATCGCCTAATTTCAATTGCTATAATTTCCCTTTGCGCAAATATAGCAATCAGTGCACAAAACTCATCCAAAAAATCGACCTACGAAGGCTATCTATTCGCCTATTTCGAAGGTTCAGGAGAACTTGCCAAACAAGAGCAAATACGTTTTGCCGTAAGTGCCGATGGTATAAACTGGAAAGCTCTCAATAACAATGAGCCCATAATTTCTTCAGCAGATATATCACAAACCGGTGGAGTGCGCGATCCTCATATACTCCGTGGTGAAGATGGAGAAACATTTTATATGGTTGCTACAGACATGTTTACGAGAAAGAATGGCTGGGATTCCAATCCCGGAATAGTATTGTTGAAATCAGGAGATCTAATTAACTGGACTCATGGAATAATCGATCTTGAAAAGACCTATCCTGAACGATTTGCAAATACCAAATGGGTATGGGCACCCCAGACTATTTACGACCCTACCGTAGGAAAATACATGGTTTACTTCACCGTCAGGTTCCACTATAACGAAAAGCTTGATTTTTATTATGCCTATGCCAATAAAGATTTCACCGCCTTTGAAAGCGAACCTACCCTTATGTTCAGTACCAAATACGGAGCAATTGACGGTGATATTATCTTTAAAGACGGAATGTATCATCTTTTCTATAAAGGTAATACCAAGAATGAGCAAGGAGAGGAGGTCATCAATGGCATTCAGCAAGCTACAAGCAAATCATTACATGGTCCATGGACAGAAGATCTTATATACCTTGACGCTTATGCCGGTACCCGTACCCATGTAGAAGGTTCCAGCATATTCAAACTAAATAATTCGGAAGAATATATCCTTATGTATGACTTGTACAGTAGTGGCCGCTATGAATTCCAACGCAGTACGGACCTCTATAACTTTACCAAAACACCCGAATCATTTAGCAAGGACTTCCATCCGCGTCACGGTTCTGTTATCGGTATAACCCGCAAAGAAGCCATCCGCCTGAATAAAAAATGGGGCGGTACTCCTTTATCTACCCAAATGGATAGCATTTATAGTTTTAAGTCCGATGGCAACCCCATCATCACCCATAAATTTACAGCCGATCCGGCTGCATTGGTAGTGAAGGATACACTTTGGCTTTTTACCGGACAGGATGGAGGACCTGATTCACCAAGATACAATCTGAAAAACTGGTGTGTGTTTTCAACTACCGATATGAAGAATTGGACCGAATATCCTATTCCTCTACGGATAAGCGACCTATCCTGGGATCGCAGCAAGAACGCTTATGCCTCGCATGTAGTCGAGAAAAACGGTCTTTATTACTGGTACATCAGTACAAACGGTTCAGGTATCGGCGTAGCTGTAAGCCATCGCCCCCAAGGCCCCTACAAAGATGCCTTAGGCAAACCTTTATTGACAAGAGAAGATTGTTTTGCTTCGACACATGGCTGGGCCTGCATAGACCCTGCCATATATATTGAAGATGATGGACAAGCATGGATTTTCTGGGGAAACCGGGAATGTTACTATGCAAAACTGAAAGACAATATGATAGAAATAGATGGTGAAATCAAGCAGCTTAAATTTAATGGCTTCAGCTTTACCGAAGCCCCATGGGTACATAAATACAAAGGCAAGTACTACCTGACTTATGCCACTGATTTTCCCGAAAAAATAGCCTATGCCATGGCTGATAATATAGAAGGACCATGGGAATACAAAGGTCTTTTGAATGAAGTAGCCGGCAATAGCACCACCAACCATCAAGCCATTATTGAATACAAAGGTAACTGGTATTTTATATATCATAACGGTGCATTACCCGGTGGTGGTGGAGCAAGCCGTTCTGTCTGTATAGACCATTTATATTACAACAAAGACAAAACATTGAAACGTATCATTATGACTTCCGAAGGGGTTCCTGCTATAAAAAAGAAATGATAATCACGAAAACCAATATTAATTATATAAAAACGATAGTTATGAGAAGAAATTTAAAAAGTATTATTCTGACTGGATGCCTAATGACCGTATCTCTACTAAATTCATTTGCGCAATCCTACACTTGGGTCAGCAGTACCGAAGACGACACTTGGAAACAGTCAAAAGTAAAATTACAATCGAGCACTGGCCAAACCCCGCTTTTAGATATTAGCGGAACGGAAGAAGGCACCACATTCAAAGCATGGGGAACCACCTTCAACGAACTGTGCTGGGATGCCTTGAACATGCTCACCCGTGATGAACAGGACGATCTGTTGAAGAAAATGTTTTCCCCTGAAGGAGAACTTCGTTTCAACAGAGGCCGTATTTCGATGAATGCCAATGACTATGCCCGCGACTGGTATAGCTGCGACGAAGTATCAGGCGACTTCCAACTGAAGTATTTCAATATCAACCGTGATAAACTGGCTATTATCCCCTTTGTCCGTGCAGCGCAAAAGTATAATCCGGATATGACTTTCTGGATGTCTCCCTGGTCACCTCCCAGTTGGATGAAGGTTAACAATGACTATCCGGTTCGCAGTGACAGGACTAATAAGATGTCGCCCCTGTCTGATGTAGTACTCTATGAAGACAACACGGAGAAACGCGGCGATGTTTTCCCCCGACAACTCGCAGTGAATGACTACATGATTCAGGACCCGCGCTACCTGCAAACTTATGCCAACTTCTTCTGTAAGTTCATTGATGCTTATAAAGAACAAGGAATTCCCATCGATATGATCATGTATCAGAATGAAGCATACAGTTATACCCCGTATCCCGGTTGTGCCTGGACAGCTGAGGGTACCGTACGTTTCAACGTAGAGTATCTGGCGCCCACATTAAAGAAACATCATCCGGAAGTAGCTCTCTACCTTGGTACTTTCAATACCAACCGCTATGACTATGTTGATGAAATACTTTCCGATCCACGCATGCCGCAAAGCGTTCAGGGAGTTGGCTTTCAGTGGGAAGGAGGACAGATACTGCCTAAAATACGTGCCAAATACCCCCAGTACAAGTATATGCAGACAGAAAGCGAATGCGGTGGGGGCACCTTCGACTGGAGAGCGGGCGAACACACCTTCCATCTGATTAACCACTACCTGGGTAATGGCTGCGAAGAGTACACCTTCTGGAACAATACGCTTTGCGATAACGGTGAAAGTCCATGGGGTTGGAAACAAAATGCTTTGATACATGTTGATTCAAAATCCCGTACGGCAACTCTTACACCGGAGTATTATGCTGTAAGACATTATAGCCAGTTCGTAACACCCGGTTCACGTGTAATAGCCTACAAGCCTTCAACAGAAGGAAGAACACCGGTCTTGGTAGTGGAAACTCCAGAAAAGAAAAAGGTAGTGATAGCCGGAAACTTTAATGATGAAGCTAAAAAAGTAACCGTGAAGTTGGGGAATCGTTACCTGAACATTGAACTTCAACCGCACTCTTTCAATACATTCGAAGAGAAATAATTTTTTGAAATAAGAACCCATTGAAGAACCTGCTTATCTTCCCTGTAAAAGATAGGTAGGTTCTTCAATGATATAATAAATCTCTTAAACACATAACGTATTATTCAGAATAAAATAACTACTTTTGCAGCCTCCCTTAGCACTCATTATACACAAACAGACACACTAAGGAACAAACAACTTACAGTCATGAAAGAAGAACATCACTTTTCAGAAATACCTCATAATTATCCCCTATGCCTCAACCGTCAGTGTCCCAAGGCATCCACTTGTCTAAGGCAGCTGGTGGAACAGGAAATCTCAGATGACATTCAGTTTTGGGTAATTATCAGCCCCAAACACCAGGCCACACTGGGAGATAATTGCCCCCACTATCGTTCCAGTACCAAGGTGCGATATGCCAAAGGTTTTATGAATATTCTGGAAAACCTCCCGCACAAGCAAATGAAACCGGTTACCTCTCTTTTAATAAACCGGTTTAGCCAACGAACGTATTATCGTATTCGTAAAGGCGAACGCCTCCTTAGTCCCCTCGAACAAAAAAGCATACTGGATATACTCAAGAAGTGTGGAATTACAGGAACACAAGAGTTTGATGGATACGTTGAGGACTATGAATGGTAGCCCAATATATAGATGTATTCTTGCCAACTAAGTGGCAAGACTTTGCCAGTTCGATGGCAAGGCGTTGCCAATTAAGAGGCAAAGTTTTGCCAGTTAGTTGGCAAGAACTCTTCCATACGATAATAACTAACTGCCCTTTTCTTGTGTATCAGTATCTGCAAAAGATTGTGCCTGATAGTCTGAGGGAGTCAACCCGAAAGCCTCCTTGAAACACTTGGAAAAGTATTTGGGCGAGGACAGTCCGATGGAATAAGCAACCTCAGCCACACCCATCCGTGTTTTCAGCAAGGTACAGGCATGTTTCAACTTAATATTGCGTACAAAATCAAGAGGCGTTAAACCTGTCAATACCTTCAGCTTACGGCTTAATGTAGAACGTGACATACAGAGTTCTGAGGCCATTTGTACAATATCAAAGTCCGAATCCTGAACATGCTGTTCCACACAATGGATGGCTTGTTGAAGAAACTCTTTGTCAGGGGTTGGATAATCTATCCCTTGCAGGCTCATTTCCGTATCAGCTTGGAAAGCTTCCCTCCTCTGTTTGCACACTTGTAGCAGATTGTCAATACGAGCCTGCAACACTTTCATATCAAAAGGCTTAGTGATATAACTATCTGCTCCCATACGATAGCTTTCTATACGATCCTCAGCACTATGCTTAGCAGTAAGCATGATGATAGGAATATGTCCCGTTTGTGGATTTTGCTTGACCGCTTCGCAAAGTTGCGTCCCACTTATTCCAGGCATCATCAGGTCACAGACAATTATATCCACACTATAAATACCGAGCATAGCTATGCCTTCTTCTCCGCTGGTCGCAGTCAGTACTTTCTGCTGCTCACTGAAAAGGCTGTTCATCAGTTCCAGCAAATCGGTATTGTCATCAATGAAAAGTACGGTAGGCTTTACCACTGCCGTAAGCTGGGTAGATTCATCGGAATGAGCTGTATGAACCTCAAGTTTGGCAGGCCGTTGCTCGTCAATCACAGCATTTCCACTACGCTCTTCGGGCAAATAAGCCTCCGGAACAATAGGTAATTCTACTTGGAATATACTCCCTCTACCTGGATCACTTTTCACCTCTATAGAGCCATGGTGAAGAATGACCAATTCCTTTGTCAGAGCCAATCCGATGCCGTTGGACTCATATCCTTCCCGGTTAGGATGATTATAGAATTTGGTGAAGATTTTCGGCAACTCATCAGGCTCTATACCTATACCCTCGTCGGCTATACGGATGTTAAGACGCCGGTTTGCTCCTTGATCAAATGTTGTTTCTACAATGAGATGCACCCGTTTGCCTTCCGGCGTGTACTTGATTGCGTTGGAAAGTAAATTGAAAAGAATCTTGTCCAACTTGTCACAATCCAGATAGCCATAGATACCCTCTTCAATCTGTGTGATAAGCCGAATACCTTTTCTATGAGCCAACACTTGGAAGTTACCTGCTACAATACCTTGTATCGTAGTGGAGATATTTACATTTTTGACACAGAGTTTCATCTTGCTATTTTCCATCTTCCAGAAGTCAAGAACCTGCTGTATCAGCCTCTTTAAGCGACTGACATTACTTTGTAAAATACCTATTTGGTTGTCTTCGTCAAGTCGTCCCATTCTCAAGGCATCACTGGCACAGGAAATGACAGTCAACGGCGTGAGCAGCTCGTGCGAAATACTTGTAAAGTAGTTAATCTTTATTTGCGCCAATTCTTTCTGTAGCCGTATCCGGTTGCGCACTTGCAAATTACGGGAATAAGCACGGGAAGCTATAACAATGAGAAACAATACAAATAGAGTATAGATTGTATAGGCTACCCATGTCTCATACCAAGCCGGTAGGCGTACGAGTGTAAGTGTCTGTTCATTATCCACCCAACGCCCAGAAGCATCGGTCGACTTGACGCGAAAGGTATAATGTCCTTTACTCAATTGATTGTAGAAAGCAATATTCTTGCCCCCCTCAACAATAGTCCACTCACGGTCCATCCCATCCAGACGATAAGCGTATTTCACACGATGAAGTGCTTTGTACTGGAAGGAACTAAAATGAATTTCGATATTCCTCTGATTTGGCAGAATACTGACCTCTTTACATGAGTTTTCCGTTACAGGTTCAAAAAGCAAAGAATGGCCCGCTGCCTTAATATCCGTAATACAAACTTTCAGAGCCGCTTTTTCTTGTTGTTGGCTACTTCCATTGATTTTAATGAATCCCTTGTGCCCTCCGGCATAGAGAAAGCCGTCAGCATCGACAAAAGCTGCACCATAACGGAAAGAAGTGATGAATATATTGGCATCCTTGACAGAATAGACAAAATTTTCATATATACCTTCCAAATGACGCCGGACAATGTATTTACTACAAACCACGTATAGCCATTCTTTCCCGTCAGAGAGAATTTTCAGAATATCATCTCCCGTAAGGCCGGATGCCTCAGTTTGATCCGTTACCTGTCCATCAGTAGGGTTGAGTAGCAGCAAACGGCCTAATGTGGTAGCTATCCAAAGTTGCCCGTTACAATCGATACAAGAGGATTTGAGTTTCTCACCCGCCAATAATTGGGGCTGTAAGTCGAAGTTCAACCCATCACTCTTTTTCTTTAAATCCTCATCTTTCACCCAATAGACTTTTTCTTTGCAGCAGACAAAAATGTCACCCTCCACATTCATACTCATATCTACAATATACCTGAGGGGATAAGGAAGCGACCTCATCTCTTTAGCTCCTGCCGGACGATACAAGAGGTGATTAGTGGTGGCTACATAGAGATTGCCTGCTGTATCCTCCGCTATTTGCACCAGCTCACCTGCATCTTCTATCTGTTGATTCAAGTCTATCTCTTCGAGCAAAGAAATATTCATATCTTGTTCCGTAGCACGCCATACTTTGTTGCTATAAGCCTCACGCCCACCCAGCCACATGAACGAACCATCTCGCGAAGGCAAAATGGCACGTACATCAATATTATAAAGTGAGCTGTTCTTGACTATACCATAGGTAGCCCGCCCTGTCCGCTCGTCATAAAGACTGAGGCCGAACCGTGCTTGATCAAACCAAATAATCCCCTGCGCATCCTTATTCAGATAGATGATATTGGGATCCAGCCCCAGTATCTTATTCATATCCTTGATAACAAAGTTCTCTACCTCTTTTTGTTCAAAGCAGATAGTGTATCCTTGATCAAAAGCTCCAATCCAAAGGCTACCAGCGCGATCTTTAATAATTTTACTATATGTCTTATAAGGATCGATAGGCTGATTACTTTGCAAAAGTCCCCCATCTTTTACCTCTTCTAACTCTCCACGTTCATTGACTCGTAAAATGTAAAGACGAAAGTGAGATAGCGCCCAAAAATAACCATAGGTATCATCTTGCATAATGTCATAAAATACTTTCTCCGGTAATCCTCTGACGGGATTAATAATAGGTTGTTCTTGGAACATGGAGGCTTTATCAGTAGATTGTGGATTGAAACTCCATAAACCATCACCCCAGGTCACTAACCAATATCGTCCCTCATGATCTTGTATCATACGATAGATATTGCTACTACCACATCGGGGCAAGCTAATAAAACGGTCGCTTGCTCATCACAGTACAATATATAGCCCTCTGTTCCTACCACCCATAACTGCTGTTCACTATCTTCAAAAAAAGTATTCGAACGACATGGCAAAGTATAACTCATTTCCACTCCTTGCATGGAATTACAACGATAAATGATACTTCCGCCACCTACCCAAATACGTCCCTGGTGATCACGAAAAAGGTCACGTACCACTTCTCCTTGTACCTTTGAATCCGGAAAAGGAAGAGTATGGAAATTCTGCTTGTCAATAAGCGTAATTCCCTCTGTAGTACCAGCCCAAATATAGTAATCATCCTCTGTAAAGCAGCGTATATCGTTATTCGTCAGCAGTGCAGGCTGCTTAAAATTATTAGAGAATCGTTGTAGTGAATAGCCATCATAACGAGTAACACCGTCTGATGTTCCTATCCAAATATACCCTGACTCATCTTGATAAAGTGTAAATATGGAATTGAGCGACAAGTCATCCAAAAAGGGCATAGGCTTACAGATAATCTGCTGTCCATATAGAACCGAGTGAAAAATGAAGCAAAGAAATGCTGATAAAGTAAGGGTAATACAAGAATGGTGTTTCTTCATATTAAAAGATTATTTTGAATAACATTACGTAAGGTTCACTTTATAGTGCAAAATTAATAAAATATTATTTTGTTCATCTACAATCCTTTACCCTTTATCTGTGAGGATTGGGTACAATTTGTTCATTCAGGTAATACAATTTGTTCATGTACCCAATTTAATCACAGAATGAATATTTTGAGTACTTCCATTAAGTGTAAAACGTACATCTTTGCCGCTGTATTAACCCATAAATTTAAGAATATGAAAAGTTATGTGAAGAAAATCCCAAAGAGGACTATTCTATTCTCGATGGTAATGGTTTCTGCCTTGTGGGGTGGAAGTCCGTTAGAAGTCCACGCTGCCGATATCCATACCATGAGCAGTGTACAAGTAGCCACAAAACAAGTAATAGGTAAAGTAGTAGATTCTACAGGGGAATCGGTCATTGGTGCCAGTGTTGTGGTCAAAGGAACGACAAACGGTGTCATTACCGATATTGACGGTAACTTCATTTTAAAAGATGTACCGGAAGATGGCATAATAGTCATCTCTTATGTAGGCTATCAGACACAAGAAATCAAAGTAACAGACAAGAATATTATCAATGTGACTTTGACAGAAGATACCGAAATGCTGGAGGAAGTTGTGGTGGTAGGTTACGGATCTATGCGTAAGAAAGATCTGACTGGCTCCGTGGTACAGATCAATCCTACCAAGATTGCCGACAGTAATCCCAGCAATGTACAAGACCTATTACGTGGAACAGCCGGTCTGCAAGTAGGATATGATGCATCAGCCAAAGGAGGTGGTACTATGCAACTGCGCGGTCAGAACTCCGTCTATACCGATGGCAATCACAACACACCGCTCATTGTGCTGGATGGCATGGTATTTTATGGTGAATTATCTGAAATTAACCCCGACGACATCGGTCAGATTGATGTCCTCAAAGAAGCCTCTTCTGCTGCCATTTATGGTGCGAAAGCCGCCAGTGGGGTCATTATTATCACTACCAAGAAAGGTAAGCAAGGTAAACCCACAATCAATGTTTCCGCCAACTTTGGTCTCGACACCAAGAGTAATTTCCGCAAAGTCTATAATGCAGCAGGTTACTTGAAATATCGCGAGGACTACTACAAAACTGCTACTCTTGGCTTCGATGCAAATGGTAATTACACATATTATGCTAAAGGTAACTTGGGTATAGGTTATTATGACAACCCTAATAACCTTTCGCAATATGGCATAACAACAGACCAGTGGGCTGCCTATACCACTAATACCGATGGTGAGTCTCTGGAAAGTATTTACGCCAAACGTATGAATATGTATAACTACTCCAAAGATGCGTATGAGGGCTTTCTGACAGGTCGTGTGACAGACTGGGAGGATGTGGTCTTCCGCACCGGTATGCGCTAGGACTATAATGCCAGTATTAGTGGGGCTACCGACCGCGTCAATTATTATCTTTCTTTTGGTTACTTGCGCAACGAAGGTGTTACGACAGGCGATGACTACAAGTCCTTCCGCTCTAATGTGAAGATCAACGGTAAAGTGACTGACTGGTTGGAAATAGGTGCCAATATCAACTTCCAGGATCGCTCGGACGGAGGGCTGGCCATTGACCTTGACACCGAGCAAGATCCCTATTCTTATGTCACTATGCTACGTCTCAGTCCGTTTGCTTCGCTCTATAACGAGGATGGCAGCTATAAACAGTACCCCATGGACAGTAACCTCCATTATGGATACAACTATTTCTTCGACAACCAATATTATGACTTGGAGAAAGGATATACCGTATTCAATACCATCTTCAACGCCAAGGTGAAGCTCCCTTTCAACATAACGTACGACTTCAACATCGCTCCACGTTATCAGTTCTTCTACGACCGCTACTTTATGTCCAACGAACTACCTAACAGTGATGCCAAGACGAAAGGTGTAAACCGTGGATGGGGCAAGAATTTCGACTACTCGCTCAACAACACCATTAATTGGGACTACACCTTTGCCGACAAGCACCATGTCATGGTGACTTTGGCGCAAGAGGCCGAAGAACGCCGTTATTGGTCGGACAACGTTGAAGCACGCAATATCCTGCCTTCTGATGCACTGGGTTTCCATAATACGCAGAATGCCTCAAAAGAGGACAGCAAATTCAGCACTAATGATACACATGAAACGGCCGCAGCTTATCTGGGACGCCTCTTTTACAGTTACGATGACCGATATATGTTCACCGGGACTGTCCGCCGCGACGGTTACTCAGCCTTTGGATCATCTAACCCCTGGGCTACCTTCCCTTCATTTTCCGTAGCATGGACTTTCAGCAATGAGAAGTTTGTTAATATCCCCTGGCTGGACAATGGAAAACTTCGTCTCTCATGGGGACAGAACGGCAATCGCTCGCTGGATAATACCTATCTCTCACTGGCCAATCTGACTGCCGGAGCCGGTGCCACAATGGATTATCTCAAGGCTGACGGTTCACTGGCCACTGACATGAAGTATCTTATGATGGACCGACTGGCTAACCCTAACTTACAATGGGAAAAAACCGAAGCCTACAACATTGGACTGGACTTCGCCATTTTAGGCAATCGTTTAAGTGGTAGCATCGACTATTATATCAAGAAGACTCACGATATGATTATGGCACAGCGTTTACCAAACTTTTCAGGTTTCAGTTCCATTTATACCAATCTCGGTGAAGTACAAAATACTGGTATGGAACTTATGTTGAACTCTGTCAACTTTGATACAAAAGACTTTCGCTGGACTACCACACTAAACTTCTCCTACAACAGTAACAAGATCAAGCATCTTTATTACGACTACAACGAGAACGGTGTGGAAAATGATGACTCTTCCAACGGTTGGTTTATAGGTAAACCTGTAGATGAGATTTGGAACTTCAAAGTCATCGGCACATGGCAGGTGGATGAAGCCGGTGAGGCAGCACTGGTCAACCAAGTACCCGGTGATCCGAAGGTTGCCAACACCTATACGGAGGATGACATAATCAATGCAGACGGTACCCGTATCCCCGTGTATAACGATAAGGATAAGGTATTCCAAGGTCGCAAAACCGCTCCCATTTACTGGAACCTGCGTAACGACTTTACCCTCTGGAAAGATTTCGACATTTCGTTCTCACTCTACAGCTATATGGGCCATAAGAGTACCTCTACCTATTATCTGAATAAAGCTAATACCGCTGACTGTATGACACGTGGTTATAACCAGTATATTCAAGGCTATTGGCTACCGGAAAATTCCTCCAACAATTATGTACGACTTAATGCGGCAGGCCCATCGGGTGCATCCGATCCCGTCAAAGTCTATAATCGCTCGTTTGTTCGTTTGGACAACATCACCCTGGGTTACACCCTGCCAGCCTACTGGACTAAAAAAGCTCTCATTGACCGTGTTCGTATTACTGCTTCCGTACGCAATGTAGCTGTCTTTGGCGGCAGCAAAACATGGGAGTTCGGTGACATCGAAACCGGTGGTTTAGCTACCCGTACCTATAACTTGGGCTTTAATTTTACATTCTAAAAACAAGAAAACATTATGAAACATCTGAATAAAAATCTCTGTAAAAGCATTTTCAGCATAGCTTCAGTTGCCATGCTGATAGGGTGTTCAGACAACTACCTCGGACAAGATCCGCTATCGTTCTATGAACCCTCAGCCACATATAGTACGGAATCCGGCCTGCAAGCTGCTTTAGCCGTATGTGATCGCCATCTTCGTTACATGTACACCTCCGGCAATACCAATAATGCCCCTATTGCATCAGACTATATTTTCTCCGATATTGGTATCTATGGAAAGACTGATGCTACCGCTACTGATTTACAGGATGATCTCGCCACCAAGATTCAACCAACTTCCGGCTTGCTGGACAACGGCGACGGTAACCACATTATGACACTTTGGAACGAGAGTTTCAATGGTATCAAGTATGCCAACACCGTACTTTCTTATATTGACAAAGTAGAGACACTGGGTGATGAAGTCAAGAATGCCTACAAGGGACGCGCTTACTTCCACCGTGCCATCAAGTACTATAACCTTGTCTTTTGGTTCGGCGACCTGCCACTGGTAACAAGAATTATTGATGTACCTAAACAAAACTATAAGTCAACCAAAAAGGAAGCCATTTTGCAAATGCTGGTTCATGACCTGGAATTTGCCGTGAAATACGTCCCCTCCCAAAAAGACATGACCTATTATGGTATGGTGAACCAAGAGGCCTGCATGCAACTACTCATCAAGTGTTATCTTGCTGTAGGTGAATACAGTAAAGCCGAGCAAATGGCTACCGACCTTATTAATAACCATGGTCTTGCCTTGATGACAGAACCTTTTGGTACAAACAATCCTGGTGGTAACTCGGAGACATGGAAAATTACGCGTAACGTCATTTGGGATCTCCACCGTGCCGAGAATAAAATTGGCAGCTTCAACAAAGAGTGTATATTAGGCATTCCAAACATGTCCACACAAGCGCTCGTGGCCTTTACCGCCATGCGTATCTTCGGTCCCTTCTGGAACAATGGCGGCTTGGTTGACCCCTCCGGTAAGTCTGCCGGATTGCGCCCGGCCCGTAATGCATCTACCTACGACCCTACCGCTTCTTGGGTTGAAGTTTTAGGACGTGGCATTGCCACCATGCGCCTGAGCAACTTCGCGCAGAATGGTTTATGGGTAGTGAACGGTGAAATGGATCGTCAGGACTTACGCCACAATAGTGAGGTAGGCAATTGGGTGAACATGACCGATCTTACCTATAACAATCCTGATTCACCCGAATGGTATGGCAAGCACTACCGGCTCTATCACCCGGAAACCAATGCATTGCTCTGCCCCGATACTATCCGTAGTTGGTTCGATCATCCTCTGTATAAGGTTTTCTACAACGATGCTGTTTCTGATGCCAACCCAAGTGCAAATGAATGGCAAGGTGCGCGTAGTGGAAGTAATGGTAATTTATACCAGTTCCGTTTGGCTGAGACATATCTGCTTCGCGCTGAGGCAAAGCTCTACCAAGGTCGTGCTGATGAGGCTGCCGAAGATGTGAATATCATTCGCCGTCGTGCCAATGCTAAACAAATGTACACCACAGTCAATATTGGTGATATTGCCAACGAACGTGCTCGTGAACTATTCCTTGAAGAATTCCGCAAAGTTGAACTAACTCGTATCTCCATGTGCCTTGCCAAAAGCGGTGTGCCTGATGAATGGGGCAATACCTATGGCACCGATTGGGATAAGCAGAGCGGTACTACCCTTACAGGTGGTAGCTATTGGTACCAACGATGCGTGAAATACTCCATCTACAACCGTGGTTATACTATTGCTTCCGGCAATGCAACAGCCTTGAATTACACGATAGATAAACGTAATCTCTTTTGGCCTGTTCCCAACTCGGCTATAACTGCCAATAACAAGGCCGAATTGGCACAGAACTACGGTTACGACGGTTACAATACTTCCATTCAGATATGGGATAACTGGCAGGATGCCGTAGCTGACGAGGAAAAAACAGAGTAAAAACAATTAATTCTTTCTATAAAAACATGAAATCAATTATAAAGAAGATATTTCCCCTGGCCCTCTCATTGATTACACTGAACGTAGGCGCTACAAATCAAAATAACGAGTCGCTTGAGCAAATGATAGAGCGTGGATTAAACCGGGCAACCAGCCAGTCACTCCTACTGGCCAAAACACTGGAAAGCCAGTCGGGTATACTACCACGTACCTATGAAAAAGGCTCTGTACAGACTATTCACTATGACCACTGGGTGTCGGGGTTCTTCCCCGGCGTACTGTGGCAACTCTATGAAAATAATGGCGATAAACAACTTCGTCGATACGCTGAAATGATGACCGACCGTGTGGAACCAGCCAAGAAGATGACTGTTACACATGACCTTGGGTTCATGCTCTATTGCAGCTTCGGACAAGGTTATCGCTTGACGGGCAACAAACACTATCTGGATGTTATCAACGAGGGTACACAAAGTTTATTGACCCGTTGGAACCCTAAGTTAGGTGTCATAAAATCGTGGGAAAGTGGCGGTCACTGGCAATACCCCGTTATCATCGACAACATGATGAATCTGGAGATGCTTGCTTTATGACCCGCGAGTTCTCCGACCGCCATTATATACGCATAGCAGAACAGCATGCACAGACCACCATGAAGAATCATTTTCGTCCGGATTACAGCACCTATCATGTAGTTTCCTACGACACCATCAGTGGGCAACCACATGCCAAAAACACAGCACAAGGCTGGGCTGACGAAAGTTCATGGTCGCGCGGGCAAGCTTGGGGACTTTATGGCTACACCATGATGTATCGTGAAACACTGAACCGCCAATATCTGGAACAAGCGTGTCACATCGCCGATTTTCTGCTACGGCATCCTCGTATGCCAAAAGATAAAGTGCCCTACTGGGACTATGATGCACCCGATATTCCTAAAGCTAAGCGTGACGCTTCAGCTGCAGCGGTTATGGCATCAGCACTTATCGAATTGAGCCAACTTGATCCCAGTGACAAAGCTGCTGAGTGGCTGGCTTTCGCCGAAGACCAACTGCGTACACTTTCATCAGCAGATTATCTTGCTGAGGAAGGAGAAATAGGTGGATTCATTATCAAACACAGCGTAGGGCATCTGAAAGCCAAATCCGAAGTGGACGTACCCTTGACTTACGGAGACTATTACTATGTGGAAGCTTTAATGCGACTAAAGAAATTACTGTCGAAAGGAGACGGAAAGACCGACCGTCGTGTCTGGGTACAAACAATGACTCGCATTGCTGCACCGGTATTGGAGAATCTGGCTGCCGGTACGCTGAAACAAAATATGCCCTTCGAATCACTCTCTCTGGAGCCATTGCGCCGGGAAGTTTCTTATCTGGAGGCTGTGGGACGTACTATCTGTGGTATTGCCCCATGGCTGGAATTGGGACCGGATAATACTGAGGAAGGTCAATTACGAGCACATTTCATTAACCTGGTAGTGAAAGGGCTAAAAAATGCCGTTAATCCACAGTCTGCAGACTACTTAGTATTTGACAATCGTTTCCCTCAACCACTGGTAGACGCAGCATTCTTGGCCGAAGGCATATTACGTGCCCCTACACAGATTTGGAATCGTCTGGACAAACAGACACAAGAATGGCTGGTGAATGAGTGGAAAAAATCACGTAGCATCAAACCTTTTGAAAGCAATTGGTTACTCTTTGCCAGCATCATTGAGACTGCACTATTAGAGTTTACAGGTGACTATGATGCCGAACGGCTAAACTGTGGAGTGCGCCGTTTTCGTGATGAGTGGTACAAAGGGGATGCTTGGTACGGTGACGGAAAGTACTTCCATCTCGACTACTACAATAGTCTTGTTATCCATCCCATGCTGACAGAAGTCCTGGCTGTTATGCAAAAACACGGACTACAAGAAGCTAACTTTCTGCCTCAACAACAAAGACGTCACGGACACTTCGCACAACAACTGGAACGCATGATTTCTCCCGAAGGCAGCTATCCCGTAATAGGCCGTTCCATTGCCTACCGTTTAGGCTCATTCCATGCCTTGGCCGATGCAGCCTTACTCCATTTACTACCTGCCGAGATTAATCCGGCTCAAGTACGCTGTGCATTGACTGCAGTCATGCAACGTCAGTTCAACCAACCTCATACGTTTGATACTAACGGCTGGCTCCGTGTAGGTTATGCAGGAAGCCAAATAAACATGGGTGAGGAGTACATCAATACTGGCAGTATCTATCTTTGTATGGCCGCTTTCCTACCCCTCGGTTTACCTGAAATGGATGCTTTTTGGACTAATCCCCCTGTTGACTGGACGGCATTAAAAGCTTGGCATGGTGTGGATGTAGGTTCCGATCACGCCATTTAACGTAAAGGAGTTCTTGCCACCCAATTGGCAAGAACTCCTAAGATTGTTTCAGATACTCCGAAGGCAACACCCCGAACTCCTCCTTAAAACACTGCCGGAAATACACCACACTGTTTAGCCCCACTTTGAAAGCAATTTCCGAAACATTATATCTTCCTTCCAGTAGCAATCTTTCGGCATACTGCATCTTTATCTTACGGACATATTCATTGGTAGACAATCCCGTCAGTGCTTTCATCTTCCGGTAAAGTGTAGATTTACTCATACACATATTATCAGCCAGATAACCGATATCTATCTTCTCGGATGACAAACGGGCTTCTATCAGCTGGTTTATCTTCTCGATAAACTCATTATCCAGTTTATTCAGGGATTCTGCCAATAAAGCACGCTTATCATCCATATTATGATGTAGAGTGCCGGTACTAAAACGCTCCGTCAGCCGCTTGCGCGACTCAAGCAGATTATGAATACGGCTGTGCAGAAGAGTGGCACTAAAAGGCTTCGTCAGATAAGAATCAGCTCCTACCTGATAGCCTTCTTCCTTATCCTGCAAAGAGTCCTTAGCTGTCAACAGGATAACGGGTATATGACTGGTACGCACATCTTCCTTCAGCATTTTACACATTCTTATTCCGTTCATTACAGGCATCATGATATCGCTTACAATGATATCGGGAATACAGCTTAAAGCCTGCTCCATTCCCTGTTCGCCATTCGCCGCTGTCTTTACTTCAAAATCATCAGAGAAAGACTCAACAATGTAATTGCAGATATCCTGATTATCTTCCACTATCAACAAAATACGCTTTCCACTGGAAACAGACTCCGGCACTTCCTCTTTTTCTTCCTTTTCATCCACAGTTCTTTCCGGCGAATCGGCATGCAATACGTGAGGATAAGTATTGTCCGTCAATAAGCAGATATAGAAAGTACTGCCTGCGCCCAAAGTACTCTCTACCCTTATCTCTCCCTCGTGCAACGCCACCAGATTCTTCACCAGCGCCAAACCGATACCTGTACCCGAAGCCTGATGATCGCCTCCCTCCTGATAATAACGGTTGAAAATATTGGGTAATGCCTCAGGAGTAATGCCAAAGCCTGTATCACCTACTTTTATCTCGGTATAATTGATATTATTCCGCACTACATTGTGCAACCCCAAACTGATAGAGCCTTTCTCAGTATATTTAATGGCATTTGAAATCAAATTATCCAGAATAATAGTCACTACCTCTTTATCAAAGTACAAAGGCATATCCTCTTTCTCAAGTTCGATATGGAATTCAATATCCGGCTTACGATTCAGTTCTTTATATTTAAGCCCTATTTCATACACCAGATTGGCTATATTATCATGGGCCACACACAACTTCTTGTTCTGTGTTTCCGTCTTCCTGAATTCCAGTATCTGATTGATCAGGTTCAATAACCGTATCGCACTCTGGTGAATAACCGATATCTTCTGGGCATCTTTATTAGAAAGCGAATTAACCTTCTGCATATCTTCCAGCGGTCCCAATATCAAAGTCAGCGGCGTACGCAGCTCATGTGTAATATTGGTATAGAAACGTAAACGTTCCTGGTTCAGTTCTTGCTCCTGCACATGATTCTTCTTTTCCAGATCGTACAGGACCTCCATATCGAGCTTCTTCTTGTAAGCATAGAAAATAAGGAACAGAATAGCTCCACTCAGTAATACATAGCAGCATTTCGCCCACCAAGTCAACCACAAAGGAGGAACAATATGGATATCCAGCGTTGTAACCTCATCCGACCATTCCTGATTCCGGATACGGGTTTTCACCAGAAAATGATAGTCACCGGGAGGTATGTTACGGAAAGTAACGCTATTAGGGTCCGTTACTGTATACCACGCATCTTCGAGCCCCTTCAGCATATAGGCATATTCTATTTGGTTGACGAGTGCATAGTTCTGTATATTAAAAGTAATATTGAAGCTATTCTGCATATAATTCAACTTTACTTTCGACTGCCCGCTAATGTTTACCACTTCTTCATTACTTCCCGCATTCCCTAAAGGGGCAAATATCTTCATTTCTGTGATAACCGCTGCAGGAGCTTCACGCTTTGCCAAAACAAAATCCGGATTAAAATGGCACAGTCCATTGACAGAACCGAAATAAATCTCCCCATCCTGGTCCTTGGCTACACTGCCACTCATAAAGTTTCCCATCGGTACGTTATCCCAATGGTCATAGTTATTGAAAACGCCTTTATCCCGCAAAAAACAACTGATTCCCTTGTTGGTGCTCACCCAAATATTACTGTCAGCATCTTCCGTTATGGCAAGTATATGTGTATTGGCCAGCCCCTCTTCACGACGATAGACTTTATATTCCCAATCGGGCAGGGAGAAGAAACACACCAGCCCTTCTCCTGTTCCAATCCATACATTATTCCTGCTGTCTTCATAAATTGCGTTGATTGTATTAGAAGGAAATTGATTCTTAGTATTGAAGAGCTTGACATCCTGCAACCCACTATCGCCCATTCCTAATCCACTTCCAAAAGAACCAACCCACAGACGACCTCGGGAGTCTTTCATAACACACCGCACCAAGTTGTTCTCAAACTCATAATGTCCTACGACCTTCTTATCCGCCAAATCCACTTTATAAATACCCCGACTGGTACCGATCCATAGCATATGCTGATTATCTTCATAAAGTGAACGGATATCTTCATGCTCCATTTCTTTAAGAAAATTCCGGTGGAATATCTTTCTCTTCGTATCATAATAGCTCACTCCACCCATAAACAACCCAAACCACAAGTTGTCTTCCGAATCACGCAATGAAGCCAATACGGAATTTCCACCCATATTTTCAGTATTCTCCTGATAAACGGCTATCCGTTTACCTTTATCAAAAACATTGATTCCGTCTCCATCCGTTCCGATCCACAATTTGTCCTGCCCATCCACACAAACACTACTTACCATTTTATTATTCAAGCGATTCATTGAATTCTGATTCGAAGAATAATTATAACCGTTAAACAGTGGCGGCTCATAGCTAAGGAAGTTTATGCCACCACCCCATATGCCTGCCCAAATATTCTTGAATGAATCCTGGAAAATACACCGTACACTTGGATTGGACAGGCTATATCCATCATCTCCTTCTTTGATATAACTAAATTGAGTCTGTTCGGGTAACAGGAACAGGCGCTGCGACAAGTCCATTATGGCTATTCCGCCAAATTCCATAGCTATCCATAGTTTATTCCCATCAAGTTGCCGGATATCATAGATGTAACGCGAAAGATTTCCATCTGTAGTAAACCGAATAAAATTCTGCATCTGCGGGTTAAACAATGCCAATCCCTTGTTTGTGCCGACCCAGATATTATTATTCAAATCCTTATATATGCATCTTACTTCATTCCCCGGCAAGCTGTTCCGATCTTTCGGATCATGAACGAAGTTCTTCACCTTCTTATCTTTAATCGAGAGGATGCTGAAACCATGGTGTACATGTCCTACGTACAACTTGCCATCGCCCCCATCGGCAACTGTCCAGACATGATCGCTAACCAATCCAGGTACAGTCCCCGTATTATAGTGAGAAAAGCGGCCTGTCTTTTTATCGAAGTATTCTATCCCTTTCCAGTAAGTCGTAACCCATAGATTCCCATCGGCGGCGGCAACTATATTCGTTACATCATCTGTACTGATACTTTCCGGTGAAGCCTCATCGTGCCGATAGAATGTAAATGTATCGTTCATATAGTCGTAAGCATTCAAACCAGACCGTTGTGTTCCGATCCAAAGGATAGAATCTACTGAATCATCAAGCAGGCAGTTCAACTCATTGCCTGTGATACCATAGTCATTCGGTGTTTCATTCTTATAGTAGGTAATGAAGCGCGTACCATCGAATTTATTCAAACCTTCCTCAGTTGCAAACCATAGGAAGCCTGCTTTATCCTGGGCTATACTGATCACATAGTTGTTGGAAAGTCCCCTTTCAATTCCCAATTGCCGGACAGCATAAGATTGTGCCGACAAAAGTGCAGGCAGTAACAGGAAGTAAAGTAAAAACTGCTTTTCATAATATCAGCTTTCTATTGCAAGCCAAAAATAGAAATAAAATCTCTATTCCGAATGCACAAATCCAGGTATTGCATGATTTATACCCCTAAGCTGAATGATTTATGCCAGGCATGAGAGGTCGATATCGCTTATATTTGCAACAATGAATCTAAATAATCATAACCCCATGAAAAATGCTCTTACACTGGCTGTTCTCGTGGCAGCCTTTCTGGTAGCCTGCCCAGCTCAGGCACAAGTCTCATTCGGTGACGCCTCTAAGTTCAACGACGGATGGCTCTTCCGGCTGACTGACGACTCAACCATCGCAAATCCCACCTTCGACGACACTCAATGGCGCAAACTTACGCTGCCGCACGACTGGTCCATTGAAGGACAACTGTCGCCCTCACTGGCCAGTTGTACGGGCTACCTGCCGGGTGGAATAGGCTGGTATCGCAAGCATTTCAACATCACCGACAATGCCGCACGCCATTACATCTACTTCGAAGGAGTATACAACCGTAGTGAAGTTTATCTGAACGGCCACCTGCTTGGTAAACGCCCCAATGGTTACATCTCGTTCCTTTACGATATGACCCCGTATTTGAAAGAAGGTGACAATGTATTGAGCGTACGTGTAGACCATAGCCGTTATGCTGATTCCCGTTGGTATACAGGGTCGGGCATATATCGTGACGTATGGATTATTGCTGCACCCGAAATACATCTTGCACAATGGGGCACAGGCTGGTATACTACTTCTCTGACTGACCGACAGGCCACCATAGCCGTTGATATGGAAGTACAGAAACATATAGCTACCCGTGAGAAACTGGAACTCTCGGCCACACTATACGATGCTGTGGGCAAGCAAGTAGCACAACGTCGTACTCGCGTTTCCGACGGGAAAGAAGGTATCACCAAAGAAACCCTCACACTGAAAGTAACTAAGCCTCACCGCTGGAACCTGAATGATCCCTACCTCTATACACTGAAAGCTGAATTACTCAGTAATGGAAAGCGAATTGACGGCTGTGAAACCAAAGTAGGACTCCGCACACTGGACTTTGACCCTAATAAAGGATTCGCACTTAACGGCAATTGGATGAAAGTCAAAGGTGTATGTCTGCACCACGATGCCGGTGTACTTGGCGCCGTAGTGCCGCCTGAAGTATGGGAACGCCGCCTGAATAATCTCAAAGAAATAGGTGTGAATGCCATCCGTATGAGCCATAATCCGCAAGCTCCCGTCGTATACGACCTATGCGACCAATTAGGTCTGCTTGTCATGGATGAAGCTTCTGATGAATGGGAATTCCCCAAACGTAAATGGATCAAAGGATGGAATAAAGGTGAACCGGGCTTTGATGGCTCCTTTGACTTCTTTGAAGAATGGATAGAGCAGGATGTCACCGATATGGTACGCCGTGACCGCAATCATCCCTCCATCTTCCTGTGGAGTATCGGCAATGAAGTAGATTATCCGAACGATCCCTATTCCCACCCTATTCTCGATGGAGCACAAATCAACCAACCTATGTTTGGCGGCTATAAGCCCGATGCACCCGACGCCATGCGTATGGAGTGATAGCCAAACGTCTGGCAGCCCGCGTACGCGCTGTCGATACTTCTCGCCCTGTAACAGGAGCTCTGGCGGGTGTCGTGATGTCCAATGAAACAGAATATCCCGATGCTGTTGATGTAGTGGGATATAACTATACAGAAAACCGCTACGATGAAGATCATGCCACTTATCCCAAACGTGTCATCTACGGCAGTGAAAACGGTTCCGGCCTTGATGCCTGGTATGCAGTGAAGAACAAAGAATTTATCTTCGGACAGTTTATCTGGACAGGTACGGATTATCTTGGTGAATCGGGACATGGCCTTCCCGAGGACTCTACACCGGATTGCTCGATTTCGGTAGCTTCCCCAAGCCTCGCGGACATTTCCGTGCTTCACTGTGGAGTGAGAAGCCGGTTACTTATATCGGTACCTATCCCATACAAGCCAGATTCAAGAACTCCAAACGCACTTTCCTGTCACCCGATGCATGGGACATCTGGAACTATGATTCCGGTCAGGAGATACGTGTAGTTTGCTATACCAATGCACCGCAAGCGCGTCTGTTGCTCAACGGGAAAGTAGTAGGCGACATGAAGCCCTATGACGAAAAGAGTGGTATTATCTACTGGGATATTCCCTATCAGGCAGGCGAACTGAAAGCTGAAGGTTGCGATACCAACGGAAATATTGTTTCAAGCTATTCGATTCAATCTTCCGGTCGTCCTTATGCCCTTCGGGTCAGTGCAGACCGCACTACTCTTTCCTGCGACCGTGCCACGGCGCATCTCATTGTAGAAATCGTTGACGAAAATGGCACAATCGTGAAGCTTGGGGACAATGATATCACTTGTACTATCGAAGGTCCAGCACGCCTGTTAGGGCTCGAAGGTTCCGATAACAGGGATATGAGCGACTATACCGACAACCACCACCGTGCTTTCCACGGCCGTTTGCTTACTTATGTACAGACTACCGGTGAAAAAGGTCAGATTCGTGTAAAATTCACTTCACCGCTCCTGCAAGGAACAGAAGTTCTTTTGAATGTTGAATAACCTCTAATATATAAAACAGAAAATGATGAGATACAAAGTATTATTACTCGCTTTAGCAATAACTACTTCGTGTTCGCCACAAGCAAATATAAACTATCAGATTATTCTGGACCAGCCACTGCAAGTCATGGAACATTTCAGTGCTTCGGATGCCTGGAGCATGCACATCATAGGCAAATGGCCCCAGGAGAAGCAAAACCAGGTGGCAGACTGGTTATTCAGTACAGAAAATGATGCTAATGGAAAGCCTATGGGAATCGGGCTTTCCCTGTGGCGCTTCAACGTAGGTGCAGGAAGTACCGAACAGGGCGAGGCGAGCCAAATAGGTTCTCCCTGGATGCGCACCGAATGTTTCTTACAGCCGGACGGAAGTTATAACTGGAATAAACAGCAAGGGCAGCGCAATTTCCTGCGGTTGGCAAAAGAACGGGGAGTCAATAAATTCCTGGCATTTCTAAACTCTCCCCCGGTCTACTTCACCCAAAACGGGCTTGCTACCAATACCGGACGCGACGGTACACTTAACCTGAAAGAGGAACATTATGAAGACTTCGCCCACTTCCTGGCAAATGTGATAAAAGGAGTGGAAGAGAAGGATGGCATCAAGTTCGATTACCTTTCGCCTTTCAATGAACCGGACGGTCACTGGAACTGGATAGGTCCGAAACAGGAAGGCACCCCAGCCACCAAGAAAGAGATAGCACGTGCCGTACGCCTCATCAGTAAAGAGTTTGTGAAAGAAGACATCGATACGGAAATCACCATTTGCGAATCATCGGATTACCGTTGTATGTTCTCTACCCACATGACTAATCACGAGCGCGGATACGAGATACAGTCTTTCTTCTCACCGGACAGTGTGGATACTTATCTGGGAAATACCCCGAACGTATCGCGCCTCATCGCAGGGCATAGTTACTGGACAATACACCGCTCAATAGCCTGAGAAATTACCGTCGCCAGTTGCGTGATACATTAGATAAATACAAGGTTGACTTCTGGCAAACAGAAACCTGCATCATGGGAAATGATGAAGAAATTGGCGGTGGCGGCGGGTTCGACCGTACCATGAAGACAGCACTTTACGTAGCACGTATCATTCATCATGATATTGTTTATGCAGGGGCGCGTAGTTGGCAATGGTGGCGAGCCATAGGCGGGAACTACAAAGATAGATTGATACGGGATAACACGAACCCGGATTCTCAGGATGGAAGAGTAGAAGACTCTAAATTGATGTGGATATTAGGGAACTACAGCCGCTTCATACGCCCGGGTGCCGTACGCATGACGATTGCAGCAACTGATAAGTCCGGACAGATTATTCCTGAAGGAGATACCGACCAGAAAGGTCTTATGTGTTCCGCCTATAGAAACACGAATGGGCAATGGGTGATGGTAGTCATCAACTATGCCGATCAGGAACAAGAGTGCACGTTCCGCGTGAATGATCCGAAAGTCAAGTCATGGCAAGGTTACCGTACATCCGATACACCGGGTGAAGACTTGTTGCCCATTAAAAAACTGAACAAGAGACAACCAGCAGTTATCCCTGCACGTTCTGTCACTACTTTCGTTTCCGAAAATTGAGAGAAGCTACAAGCTACGAGCTACAAGCTACAAGTGCCTTTCGGCGA
>ERZ791618.208-NODE-208-length-34537-cov-1.661476_pt1 | contig 34537 bp, 38 predicted proteins | sample MGYA00510059_ERZ791618 | MGnify/ENA primary metagenome ERZ791618 (study PRJEB30046, sample SAMN00715159) | human gut metagenome | study: EMG produced TPA metagenomics assembly of the A metagenome-wide association study of gut microbiota in type 2...
GCCACCGATTTTACCGGAAGTAGCAGAGACCTTGCCACGGATGTAGACGCTGCCATCATCGATATCGAGATAGAAATTTGCATTCTGAGGCATCCCGTCATCGTCGAACAGAATATTATCACGGCTGCGTCCAAGACTAATAAATGACGGATAAACAGTTGTGCCATCTACGGAGTACAGGTCGCCTGTGCCTGCGGCAATACCATACATAGGGTCAATGAGAATCTTGCCGCCGTTGTCCTTTTGGAGAACAAACGTGGAGTTGTTCAACCATGCGCCGCTTGAGTCCACCTTGAACTGCATGACACCGTCGTCGGTCTCATTCTCAATAACAAGATTGTTGCCAACAATAAGCTTACCGCCGATAACCTCTGCGTTCACACCAAAGTACGTTCCAACCTCGTCGGACGCAAACAGACCAATAGCAAGCTTTGCGGTCGCCCAGTTATCGCGGTCATAGCAATCATGCTATCTACAATGCGAAGCTGATACTTGGAATCACCTCCGACATGGATACCACTACCGTTGATAACAACACTCTGGTTCTTGGCGGCAATAATTGTATTGACTGCCGCATCCAATGAGCTCTTCATAAACTTCGAGACTGATGCAGCTTGATTTGCAGCCTGATTATACAAATACTTGTTGGCATCGAAGCTGCGGCTGGTAGAGTAGCTGGTCTCTACCATATCTTTCAATGTATTGACATAGTCTTTTCGCTTGAAACGATTTGAGAAGACAACCGAGAAATTGCTGTGCTTTTCAAAATCTAACTCAAACTCGATGATATATGGCGTGATTGTCTGCTTACCGCCGACGTTGAGATACACGCCCTTACCCAGCTTCAAGCGGTTTCGAAACGGTGCGAATTCTTGGGCAAATACGAAGTTTGCAGAGTCAACCGAAAATTCATATGTAGGTGTAGCCAAATCTGCAAGAACATCCAGCGCGTAGTCATACAGTTCCAACTGCACAGAGTATTTTTGGTAATCACTGACATTTGCTGTCAAATACATAGAGCCAGTGCCGCAGACAAACGAAATCTTGCTGCCTTCCCGTGTAGTTACCTCATCGATGGTCACATCTCTAATGTCAGATGAAAAAGATGACAACGAACCGACAAGCGTGATTGTTCCGCTTGAAGCCTTTGTCGTATTGACAGTGATTGACCCTGCGTACAAACTCAGCACATACTGGTTGTCTGAACCAACCTCCAGTGTGCCACGAATAATATCGCCAGTGATATTGTAGCTTCCACTGAAAGCAAAGTTGCCACCAGAAAGTACATACATTTTCTTTTGAAACTCGTTGTCAAATCGACCTCAGAAATTGAAGAGGCATCTACGGAAACTCTTTCGTTTACCAGTGAGTAGGAACTACCAGATACAGTCGTATCAACACTCGTGGCAACAAAAGTGTCTTCGGTAATATCCTGCTCAATAATGTACTTGCGCAAAATTGCGTACTCTTCTTCTGAAAAAAACTTACTGATAGATAGTTCGTTGACAACAGCTTGAATCTGCTCTGCATACGGCTTGATGTTCGCTTCAAGCGCAGCAATCTCATCTTCTTTTGCAGCAATCTCAGCTTTCTTCGCGGCAATTTTTTGATTGATTTCATCAAGCAACTTTTGCTGGTTAGCCTTACCGGTTGATGTGGTTTCCATTGCAAGCGCCTGAATCGTAACGCTTTGCTGTGCAGTAAGCGTATCCAGCTCACCCTTCAAATCTGCGAGTGCAGCTTGCGTTGCAAGTAACGTGGAAGATGCAGATGCCTGTAACGCTACCAAACCTTTGTAGTATGTTTGGCGATTGAGAACAGTACGTTGCCATGCCTCCCACTTTGCAGCAAGGGCATCAGGAAGGTCGCCGTTTGCAATGAAATAACTAAGGTCATAAATCCAGTTAGAACCAATGGGGTTGACCTCTCGGATATCTACATCATCGCTGCCATACGGTCTGATTGCAGTAACCAATTCATCGGTCACCTCTTCGATATCAAGGCTCTCAACCAGATTATCAAAGTCCAGATAAATGGGAAGCGTCTCTAATTCGATATCGGCGTCATAGACATTGATACTGCGCTCGTAAGGGTCAAACACGAACACACAGCGGAACTTGTCTTGGCAGTCGCCATACAGGAAGGACATAAGGTAATCGTCATACCCATCGAATGTACGATAGCGCTGGGCAACAGACGGAGCAACATAGCCCATATGCCAACCATCGGCAACCTCAAGGACTCTACCGATGATAGTGTCCGGGTCGTTATGGTTTGTCTGATTGAAGAACTTGAATGTACTACCGTCATCGCCGTCTTCAAGAAAGAATTTCTTTGTGTCGAGAACTTTTTCCAAAGAGTAGCACTGAACGTGTTTCACATCGGAAATACCATCAGCGCTTGTTGTCGGGTTCATAACAACGTAGATACCATAGTGTTCGGTGTAGATGACCTTATATCCAACAAGCTCGTCATAAATCCAGTTCTTCTCGCCATCAAGGATGGCAGGAACATCGAATGTCATTTCGCTTGGTTCTGCAAACTTGACGGACAGCTTTAGGTTATAGACACCGGGGATAACTCCAATAGTCTCCTCATGCATCGTCTTCAGGACGAGCGTAGGCGTTTCGGGCGTGCCGTTTTTATCAAACGCCAATTTGGAATAATCAAGATACAATCCGCAACACCTCCTTATCCTGCAACATTGTATAAGAACCTGCCAGAGATGGTCAGCACGCCATCACCGGTTACTTTGATATTATTGTCTCCGTGAACCAAGCGGAAGAAGTTGAGATTGAATCCATCGTATAGGTTGTAACCACTTGAGAGCTCTTGAATGATGCCGTTGCTGTTGTTGACGAAAACAGATGCACCGCTTGGAATGCCAGTCAACTTGAACTCTCGGTTGTCATCATTCAGATTTACAAGAGACAAAGTTCTTGTGCTGGATGCAGGTGCGAACGAAATCTCAGGCTTGAGATATTCACGCACCGAGCTTTCGTTGCGGAACAGAATGGTAGTCTCACCGGAAATCGTGTACTGCTTTTCAAACGGGTAGCTATACGCATAAGGGCAATCGCATTGAATGGTCGCCTGAAATGCGACGGGCAACCATCCATGTGAGATGGGGGTCAACTCAGTGACCATGCAGCGAAATTGAAGCTGCTCCATGTCCTGTTGCCCGATGGAAAGCCACTTGTACTCTTTGCGTCCAGTCAACCAATAAGCGATATCTTCAAGCTCATACCGGTCGAGCTCGCGCTCGGCACCAAAAACCAACTTGAATTCAAGTGGCTTACTGTGGTAATTCGTTCCAAAGTAAATTGGCTGAATCCGATTGTTTGTTCTCGTTTCGACGATGGATGCTTTGTTACCAAAGCTCACATCGCTTTGACCTCTGCCACCAATGTCATAGACCATAAGCCCATACATCGCAGAGGACTCTCCGTCAAAAGTAAACTCATAACAGTTAAACATGGTTTACCGCATCCATCTCCTTTCATAAAATATCAGTGGGAGGGAGACAGAAGCTCCCTCCGCACCGTTAACGTTTTATATTCAGTTGTTTGATGACATCATTGGTGAACTGTCGATTGATTTCACGATGTTTCTCAACCGTTTCTTCATTTGCTCCATAAATGATAACATCGCCAAAGGACACGCTGGGTGCCTGTGTGTTATTGATTGGAGCGAAAGCAGAAGCAGCATTCGTAACATCACCTTGCATCTGACCGAACATACGGCTCATATCCGTAAGGGTGAGCAACTTGCTAAGCTTGTCCGACAGTGCGGTAGTGAAATCAATAATGCGATAGAGACCGGCTTCTTTCTTCGCGTCGAGAACCGCCTCACCCTTTTCGAGGACAGCGAGAATCTCATTTTGCTTTAGAGTCGGCTGGTCGCCTGCGATACCACCAGTGTGGTAAATGTACTTACGATACTTCTCATAAAGAAGTGCACCACCATCCACATACCACGTTCCATTTTGGCGGTAAGCATTCACGCCGTACTGACCGAGCATTGCGCCAAGGGTCAGGTTGCGCTTGTCGAGCCGCGCTTTCTCTTCCTTACTGGCAGTATGGTGCGCTTGGCTATTCGCATACATCTCCTTGATGATAGCATGAATCATTTCCTCGTTGGAGGAACTGTTGTCATATGTCGTTTCACCAACAATGTAATTTGAACCAGCACCATTTGCAGCATCGATATCAGCGCCAATGCTATTCAACGCATTGACGTAGCTTCCATATCTCTGTGCGGCAGCTAAGGCATTTTCCCAAGCTGTCGTGATAGTGCTGCTCAGTTCATCGCCGTATTGATAGTTCCAAGCAATTAGCTCATCATACAATGAGCCCCAGTTTGACTGGATATATGCAATAGCCATATCATACAGCTTCTGATAAGAAGAGATGCTGTCCTCAAGCACTTTGATTTCTGCGTTTTTCTGCTCCTCATACGCTTTCTGCATATTGTCAAGTGCGCTTTTCTGAGCATCTACCGCATAATCTGACTGGGTGTCAGCAAGCTCTTTCTGGAGCTGAGACATTTCCTCTTCGAGCTTTGCCTTTTGCGCCTGTGCATCGCGGCTGTCATCTAAGGAAAGCGCATTGATACGAGCCTGCAATTTAGCGAGCGCCTTAACCTTCTCTGCTACCTTGTCTTGGTAATCTGCTTCCGACTTTGCAGCCTCCAAAGCTTCTTTGCGCAAAGAAATAATGTCAGCGTAGGCATCTTTCATATCCTCAAGCGCATCAATCTGGTCGTTGATACGTTGCTTGAGCATATCCATAACATACTTCAAGATGTCATCGAGACCATCTTTCATGTTGTTTAGTTCCTCTGCCGTTTTACCGGCAGTTTGACCGATACCACTAACGGCACTATCAGCCAAAGAACGAATTGCATTGATGTTATGGAGCGCAGCTTGATATTGGTCATCGTCCAGTCCAAGCAAGGCGAGGTTGGCGTACACCAATCCCCAAGTGGCGTTCGTAGCCTCTGTAGTGGCGTACAGAAGGTTGTTCAGGTCTTCAATGGAGTTCTCCTGCAATGCAAGGCGGAGACGCTCGACATAAGTCATAGCCTGATTGAGAGCTAATTCTTGCGTCTTTGCAGCAAGCACCTTATTGATGTTCTCTTCGTTGATAACCAGCAACCCGTTTTCATCCATGAGGTATTGCATATACTGCGCACCCAGTTCGATAATAGACTGCAGGGTATCAATCGTGATATATCCGTTTGCGGCATATTCATCGGCTGCATTATGGAGCGTCTCATACACATTTTGGTATGCATCGACAACATCGCTTGCAGCAGTAACAATCTGCTTTAAGTAATCAATAATAGATTGCTTTGCAGATTTGATGTCAGCCTTTAACGTGCGGAGAGAGGAAGCTCCCTCTTGGTTTGAGTCATTGAGAGACTCCATCGTATCGATGAGCTCTTCGGTTTTCTTCCTGAGTTCGTTAGTCTCTTCCTGAGTAGCACCATAAAGCTCGTTAAGGTGCTCCATGTTATGAACCATGAACTCGTTGGTCGTAGCGTCATAGCTTACACTGAATCCAAGAGCTTCGAGTTCTGCCTTGCCGTTGGCAATGGTTTCACTACGAAGACTGTTCAGATTTTCAAGCGCATCCGCTTCATCATTGTAAACATTGATAGTTGCTTTGTGAGCGCAATCTTCTCTTCTTCTGTATCTGCATACTCAATCTGAGACTGTAACTTGGCAAGACGCTGCTGGATAGACTCCAGCCGCTTCATTGCTTCGTAATACTCGTCAATGTCAGCAAGATATTCTTCGACCTCTTTGCTGGAACCACCGCTACCACTGCTGCCCGAGCTGCTTTCAAAGCTCTTGAGCGGGGCGTTTTTCAGCGCTTGGAGCGCAGCAATCTGACCGTCAATTTGAGCAATTGCTTTTTCATAGGAGGAAATATCTAATTCAGCTGTGACACATAATCGTCCAAGCTAACAGACGTTGCTTCATAGTTATAATCCGTCCCCTTGAAATTGCCTTTGTACAGGTCAAGACTGAGACCGCCTGTTTGTGTTCCGTCTGTTCCACCGAAGATACTGGAGCTGCTACCAGCGACTTCACCGCTTCCCATAGCAGCAATAGCCTGAGCTGTTTCATGCGCCTGCGCAGCAATTTCAGAAATGCTATTGCAAGAATTGCTTGCGTTAACAAAAATGGAGTGTGCCATGTTATATGCTGCTTTGGCAGCATTGTCATCCATGTTCTCAAAACACTCTTTTGCAACGCGGGCAAATTCTTCTTCATTACCAGCCATAGCCGCAGCAGCAAGAGCATACGCTTTTGACTCCTCAACGCCCATTTCAATAAGCGCTGCCGTCAAAGCGTTACCAGTATTGATTCGATACTCTGCTACTTCTTTGGCAATCTGACCTTCGCCATCGCCTACGTTTTTGGCAAGCTCAAGTTGTGCTTGCGCACTTTCCATCTTTGCTGTCAGGACAGCCTTATCCGCTTCGAGCTGCGTAATCTGACTGTCAATCTGAGCATCCAGTTCAGCCTTTTTGCCAGCAATGAACGAGTTGACGACATCTGCGTTTAACGTGAGCTGTCCGTCTGCCGCGACGGTGGCATTGTTCAGAATTTCAGGATATACAGACGCAAACTCAAGTGCCTTGTCCAAAGACATTGTGAAGCCGTCGGCAACCTGATTCTGCAAATTAGCGAGAGTTTGGAAAGAGTCAGAAACGGAGTTGATTGTGTTAGAAATCCGAGAGAAGTTGTTCAGCGCACTCGTGTAAGCATCGAGGTCACCGGTAATGCTGCCGTACAAGCTGCTATAAATCGCAAGCTTCCCTTGATTTTCCGCAATCTTTAGGTTGTTCTCTTCGATTACACGGTTATTCTCTTCGATTTCCGCACGGTATTCACGAGCAGCATTTAACCGCTCCGTACCAGCGCCACCATCGCTGCCGTACTGGTCATAGTAATCTTCGCCGCTCTTTGCCTGTTCATCAAGAAGGCGATTCTTCTCTTCAAGGGCAGCGTTTTGCTCCTTGAGGGATTCAGTCTCCTTCTCAATTTCAGCCATCTGTTCTTGCATCTTGGCATTGGCGTTTTCCATCCAAGCCTCAGTGTTAAGTTTAATAACACCGTTTTCCTCATACAGATAGCTGAGGTAGTCATCGTTGGCAGAGGCAAGTGCCTCAATAGTGTCAGTTGACAAACCTGCACCAGTAGCCATATCTGCCTGAGCTGCATCTAATGCGTCATAGGCGGCTTTTAGTGCTGATACTGTGTCAGTTAATTTTTCGAGCTTTGCTGTATATGGAGTAAATGGGTCTTCCGATGCAGCGGTTTCTGCCGCTTGCGCTAAGAGGTCAGAGAAACCACTATCTGAGAGCCAACCATTGATAAGGTCGGACAACGAATCGCTTCCATCGTCAAAGTTAAACATATCGCCAATCGTTTGATTAAGATATGTTCTAAACTTTTCAAGCTCTTCAACCGTTGTCGGGATGCCGTTCTGAAGAACGTAGGTCGCTGATGTCTCGTCATAGATGGATTGGACATATGTATCAACAGAATCTTTGAGCAATCCGGTCTTTCAATTACTGCATCATAGATTTCATTGCCAGTTAAGTCTTGCCGGAGCAACTCTGCCTTGAGGTCAAGCAGCGTATAATAGTAGTCAACAACGGCATCCATGTTAGAATGGTCAACATTCCAATCAACCGGTTCTAACACCAACTCTGTTGCAGCTAAACCATAACCAACAGACGAAACCTTTTCACGCAAATAGTCACTGGCAATCTTCTGCGCAGCTTCTTTTGCTTTAACATATTCCTCATCCGTCCACGCATCTTGGATGTTATAAGAAATTTTGGAACCATCCCAACCAGACCAAGTTTCACTTTGAAGTTTCTTCTCAGCAGCCACACGTTTTTCTTTTGCTGCAAGTTGAGCCTCTTCAAGTTCTTTCTTAATGGCACCATCTAATGCCTCTGTATAATCTTTGGTGCCCTGCGTCAAACCCTCCAACGCAACAGCTTTATCTCCAAGAGCACTGGTTACCTTGTCAAGGGCGGTCTTAAAGGATGCTTCTTCGCTTTCAGTAAGGTCTGTGCGATTTGCGTACTTCTCGTACTCAATATATGCAGCCTTCACTGCATCTGCATTTTCAATGGTCGCTTCTGTGCTTGCGATTGTAGACGCAGCCTCTTCAATCCGCTTGGTACGAGCATCCTCGATAGCGTTTTTGATTAAAAGAATTGCGCCTATGGCGGCGGCAATACCAGCGACCGCAATCTGAGCGGTAGACGCTGAAATGCCAAGTGTTTTTAGTGCGACAGATAGGCGAGACGTTCCGGGGATTGCAAGCGCAGTCTGACTATTCATCGCCTTGATAACAGCCGGGAGTTGCTTAAACCCAGTAACAAAGGTTGAAACGGCGGAAGTCACCTTCGCCAGTGCACTGGGGATTGTTGTAACAAGGAAAGTCTTTATGGCATCAGCTTTAATCGTGGCAAGGATACCGACTGTAACATACAGAACGGTATTCAATCCACCAACTTTATCAATCACCTTTGCCAGCACATTAAGTACATCAAGCAGCCCAGTACCCAACTCGATGACCTGCTTTACAAAATCAGAGTCAATGAGGGTCATAGACAGCTCTTCAAACGTTGCCTTGAATTCAGCAATCTTACCGTTGATGCTGTCAAGATATTTTTCGTTTTCTTTCAACGCAGAGCCAGCAGAATTTGCCGCTGTTTTAACGACATCTTCAGCTACGTTGAAGTTCTCAAGCATTGATGAAACAACGTTGGCGTTTCGTTTGCCACCAATCTGTTCCAAAATATTTGCTTGTGTGATATCGGTAAGCTCGCCCCAGACACCCGCCAACTCTTTCATAATCTGATAAGTAGATTTGAAAGTGTTCTCGTCAATCTGAATATCAACCTTACCATTTGTGAGCGCCAGAAGTTCCTCGCGGAGCTCTGACACGCTATTCGCCATACCCTCCGTACTCTCTCCAGCTTCTTCTGCCTCGGTCTTTGCTGCGCGGAGGTACATGGAGACCGTCTTCATTGTCGTACCGACAACGTCAGCATCTTGAACAACACTGTTCGCAGCAGTAATGAGAGCGATACTCTCGTCCAGAGTATTATTACCGGCAGCAAGCGCAGAGGCTGACCGCCGCAACGCCTCGCCAACGCCCTCTGAGGAAATGGCAAAATTGTTACCGACCTCGTTGAATTTATCAACAATGCTTATAGCATTTTCAGCCTCAATACCAAATGCCTTCATTGTTGAAATAATACTTTCGGATGCTTGGCTAACATCCTCAATACCATCGCCAACGTTTTTATACACCAATGCCGCGTCAGCTAATTGTGCAGCTTCGTCCAGTGTATAGCCAAGGCGAGCGAAATCAGCAGACGCTGTAACTGTATCAGCAATTGTTGCACCGAGCTTTTTCGCACGAACAGATGCATCATCGAGATATTTAGCATATACGGTGCTCGTTTCATCTGTGACTTTCTTCAGCTCAGTCATCGCTGTATCAATGTCAATAACAGCAGAAACCATCTTCTTTAAGGAAGAATAGAGTTTCATAACAATCTGAGAAACAGTAAGCCATGACGTAAACTTGGCAGCAAGACCACCAACACGCTCGCTCAGTGTCTTAGTATTTTCACCGGCGCCTTAATGGCATTTGATGACTCAGCAAAAGATGTCCGCAAACCAGCAAGCCTGCGTTGGAATTCATCAACAGAAATTTCTCCACGCTCAAGCTGACCAAGATATTCTTGCAGGTACATGGTACCCTGCCGAATGTTATTATAGTGTTCGCTGCTCCGCCCGCTTTGCGCAGCAGTCCAATCCTGCTCCGCTTTTTGCATTTGCGTAAGAAGCATAACGCCCTGTTTCATTGCGGCGTTTTTCCTGTTTTCAGCCGTTACTGTTGCATCATCCGCAGCCTTTGCTTCACGTTCTGCTTGAACCTTTGCCTGCGCTGCTTCGGCAGTAGCCTCTCGTTCTTCATTGATTCGTTGGATGTTTACAAGGATTGCAGCCGCTTCATCTTCAAGTGCCTTTCGGCGCTCATTGCTACCATCGACACCTTGGAGGCGAAGTGTCTCAAACTCAACCTGCCACGCCTTATATCTCTCAAGCAGTGCAGTAACCTGAGCAGCCTCTTCTGCAGTTGCTCCCTTGCTCAAAGACCCAAGACCAGTATCAATGTTCTTGGATTGCTTTTTCATTGCAGCAATCTGAACGTTGAACTCCGCCATCTTTCTGGCGGCTTCATCTGTTACTGTTGCAGTTTCTTTTATCTTACTCTTAACCTCTCCAATGCCTTCTGCAGTCAGCGTAATGCTTGTCCCTTTATCAAGGTTGAGAGTATTGATGACGGTGTTTAGCTGGCGTCTAAAATCAGCAATGGCACCGGCACCGATGTTAATCTTTGACAAGTTGACATAAAATTTGCCGTTCTTACTAATTGCATCAAGCTGTTTGCGGATTTGCTCACCGAATGATTTACTATCCAGTTTGGCGTCGAGCTTGATTTTACCCATGATTTCGTTGAGTTCTTTGCGGATAAGAGCTTCGCTGTCACCATCTGCACCGCCACGGGCAACTCCAATTAGTAACCGTACATCTGCGTCCATTGCCATCGTTCATCACCGTCCTTTATGAAGAAAAGGCTTGGCATAAAGCCAAGCCTTTCAAAATTATTGTTCATATATATCTGCCGCAATTACGGCAGTAATATTGTATTCGGAACCATAGTTCCCGTTAAAGTCGCTGATTGCCTGTTGAATAAACTTCAGTGCATCTCGTTCTTTCTTGCTTCGCACCCACGCATAGTTATCGTTGTACAGCGAGTGTCCAATTGCCGCACCAGATGGTGAATGGTTGTCCCACCAACCATACACATAGTTTTGCGCATGGTATCCGTTATTGAAAAGGGCAACGATGTTGTTGATGCCTTCGTACCCCAAATCATTGTCGAGAGAGTCACGATGCAAATCACCCTCAAAGTATAGAGGAATTTCGAAACCTTCTTCAGTCTGAATTATAGTTCCGCTACTATCATTCCTTCAATGTGCTTCATAACCGAATCCGGTAGGTCGTAGCTCTTTGCTGTCATTTGAAGAACTTGGATAAACTTTGCAGCGGCTTCATATATGCGTGTCTCAGGTATAACCGAATCGCCTGCGGCAGTTTTCTTAACACCGTTCCGATTATATTCTTCCAACTTGTTTTGGAGGCGAGATTGCCCTTGTGGGGACTTAATCCATGCGTTCAGTTTGCTCGACAGACTCATCGGCATCACCCTTCATCTGATTCGTATATGCGTTGACAAGACGCTCTTCGCTGAATTGACCATCTGCCATAGCGGATGTCAGCTTCGAGATATCGTCTGGCGTAATGTTGGCAAACATAGCCTCGGTCTTTTTCTGCAGTTCAGTAAACGCAGAAACAACCTCATTCATCTGACGCTCAATAGCAGCAATATTGCTCTCACACAGATAGCTAATCTTTTCAGAGATGGATTCCAGAATATCGTCGAGCTGTTTCTGGTTGATGTGCCGAATCACAACGTCAACTGCATCCGTGTTATAGAGCAAAGAATAGCGGTGCTCTAAATTATCGGGAAGGTTGAAGTTGGCGTAGCGAGTCAAGATGTTGCTCTTTACAACGAACTCCTGCAACTCTGGCATATAACCACCAGTCGTATGAAAGCAGCTTGACACCACATCGTCAACAAATGCCAGCGCCTCCGAGAAAGAGAGTGTGTGCTTAATTTTCACCTCATTACCAAACCACTGTTCTGTCGCAATATCCACTGCCTGTTCTTTAAGCACCTTGTCCAAAGATGCGATTGAAATTTTCTTTTCCGACTTAGCCATTATCGGGTTCCTCCTTTTTGTTCTTGCTGCGCTTTGCTTCTTTGCGCAATTCTTTTACTACTTCGTACTCAAGCCAACCGCCCCACTTTTGAACATAAGTAATCCACTTATAGTCAATGTCTGGGTATATGTACCAAAACAGTTTTCGTTTTAGCTTTGCCACACTATCAGGGCACCCCTTCGTGTCTACTACTTCAATGTGCCCATCGGCATATTCCATATAAAAATCGGCAACATAAATGATTGGCAAGACCGTCTTACCATTGTGAGTGTACTTCGGTTGCAGCTCATATTTTTTCTGTAACTCAAAATAAGTTACTTCGCGCTTTCCACTGCGGGACAAAGTACATCCCTGTAGTATTTCATTTCAAGCTGGCTGTCGAATACGATATTGTTGTAAGTTCGTTTTTCTTTATCTTTATCTACGTTAAACTTGCTCCGCTCCATAGCGCCTCCTAACAGAGAAAGGGAGGGCAGATTACTCTACCCTCCCATTTTGCTTATTCGATTTCAGCAGGCGCCTCATCCGACAGAATCTCTTCTGCGACCTGAAGCTCAGAAACAACAGGTTCGGCAACAACAGGCTTTTTATGCTTGTTCTTCTTCCGCGCATCAACAATGCCTCTGGATTCATTTATCTGCTGGAGATAAATACTTCCACACTCGGGAGAACACGCTACCTCTTGCCACCGGAACACGCCTGCGGCTCTATTTGCGCTGCGGCAGGCTTCATACTCCTTGCCACAAACGCGACATCTCTTGACCGCAGTTGCCATGTTTACCACCTACTTTCTTTAGGCAACATCCTCAGCGTTGGAACCAAAGATGGTGTAAGTCCACAGAGCGCCGCTGGTGCCGCAAGCACCGGACAGAGACTCAGCCTCAAACGCATGGACAGTCTGGTTGTCGCCCATCTCGAAGCTGAACTCGCCATTGAAGTCAGCCTTGGGGATGTAGAACTGAATGCGATACACATTCGCACACTTATCCTCGGCAAAGGCATCAATGTACAAAGCGCACTTGCCAGAATAGTGGTCGCTCAGGTTCTCCAAAACGTCAGCCTGAATTTGGCGCATATAGAACACGACGATTTCGGTGTTATCTGCAATGTCACCTTCCTTGAACGCAAGAGCCTTGGTCTCGGGGTCGTAAGTAAACACGTTCTCCGCCACAGCAGCACCCTGAGTCAGAGTGTTGCCAAGGGTGCCATCGCTGTTCTTGACATAGACAGACTCAATCTCATTGCCAGTCGTGCCAACTGCCTTATAAGAAGTAGTAGCGGCATTGCTGGAAACAGTGATATAGTCAGTCCACTTGACGGTGGTCTTCTTGTTCTCAAACTCGCTGCCGACCTGCATTTCGAGCAGACCGCCAGAAACCAGACCATTGGTACCGCTGACGGTGACAGCCTTATTCTTCTTCAGAGAGTTCAGCTTGCGACCCTGCTTACCGGTGATGTCGGTCTTTTCCTGAGTCTGAGCGATAGTTGCATTCTGCAGCTCGTCCAGAGTGAACCTGAATGCACCAGTCACGATGTCAAATGCATTGATGGTCTCAAGGCTGGTGATGGTGATATCATTGATATTCATTTAGACATTCCTCCTATTTGTGAGTTAGCCAATTCAAATCATCTTGGCTTAGGTCTTTCGCGCTGACCGTGCCAGCATAGATGCCGTGCATCTTGTTGTCATAGTCAATTTTCTTGATTACTTGGCGCACGCTCTCATTGAACTGATAGATAGAGAGTTCTCGTGTCCCCTCAAATCCATAGTGGTACTGTTCTGTGTTAACAAGGGCGACAATCAACTCTTCAAGCTGAGAATCAGTTGTTCGCATACCCCTACGACGCAGCTTCTTTCGCATACGCTCAATCATATATTCTCTCGCTTCGCCGTTTGCTGGCTTGCGATTATCCTTTTCAAGGTGGTGGATTTTCCTAAGAGCCACGGCAATCTGCCCATGCAGAGCACGGTCGATTCGTACACCGGTTGCCTTGTTAACCAGAATCACATTTCCGTTTTGCGGATTGATTGCAGGTTGGAATGGCTTTAGGTCAAAGTCTCCAAAAATTAGTGAGGTGTCCTGTTCTTTTAAGGAGTTAAACAAGAGGAGAAAAAGCTCCCACTCGTTAATGGTTGTGAAATCAATCCCGATATCATCAAGCTGTACCATCATATCTATGGGCATAGCAGTGAGCATTGACACCATGCTGTAGTAGTTATCCTCGTTTTCCAATACTTCACCAACAGTCGGAATCATAACCCGAATATAGTCATTTATTGGGTAGTCTTTTTGATACAGTAAATGACGTGTCGGCATTATCCATTTTTCCTGTTGGAGGGAACTGGCTTGCCGGTCGGTAATGTCCGATTGAAGTCTTTTGCTTGGAACGTGAGGACTTTCCCCTGATAATCTGTGATTGGAGCAAAACGTTTCACAGCGTATAAATCCAACTCACCGAGACCGTAGTATCGACTGCCATTAACAGCCTTTGCAATCTCGGAACACAGTTTATCAGTACGAATCCCACCGCCGGTTTCTTTTGGTAATCTGAGCTTGCTCTTGTGGCTAAAGACCCAGATATATAAAACCGGAATCAGAAAAGTCTTATTTACAGACTTTTGGATGTCAACATCGCAGCAGATAAAGGTCTGCCCGTGCTCAATGGTTTCTGGAATGTACTCATATGGAAATACCTGCTTATAAACGAGGTCTTGAACATCGTTGACTGGTTTGCAGTCATCGGCAAGGAGCCGCACGATTTCCTCGTTCGTCAAGAGGTCATTCATCAGTTGGTTCTTATAATCGAAAAACTCTTCCAGTTGCATCAGAACCACACCTTCTTTCCATCAGGTACATCTGGCGTATTGCCACCGGACGGAGTATCTGGCTCGTCCGGTTTCTCTTTCGGGAAATGGTCATAGTAGTTTGCAATATGAAGTTCGATGTTATCGCTGTCTTCCGTATTGCACTCCGTAAGAACGAAGTTAAGAACGCCCTCTCCGTTATAGCTTCCACCGAGCTTAAACGGTTTGGTGAGACGATAAGCAAGGACGTTCTTCGAATCATAGTCATCAATCAAAAAGCGATTGTTGCGATTTAACTGAATGGAATACTCGTCCTTAGCAAGTGTTAGTGAAATTCGTGAATCACCGCGCACAACAATAAAATCGTTGTCGCCGTATTCACCGGTCAGATATTTCGTGCCATCCTCAATGACACACCACCGTTCAACGACGGTGTCGTCTTCCGCAATCCAACGAAGCAGATAGTTGCACTGCTTCATTGTGCCTTTCGTGTACAGTTCGTTATTGGCATCTTTCTCGGTAATCAGCCAGTGATTGCCCATCCATTCGACCAGACCGCCGTGCGGCAAATCTTCTCCGGGCATCGTACACAGTGTTTTCAGATTAAGGTTGTCAGAGTTAATGACAGCCATATTGCGTACAGTACCGTTTACGGTCAATTGATGGTACGAAAGGCTTGCAGGGAGCTTCGCGCTTAAAAACGCTCGTTCTCGCTGCAAAACAGAGTCACGCTTTGTGATGCCGTGAGCATTGATTCTGGAACGGTATGTGTTCCAAGGGTTCATTTTGACACCTCCTGCGGCACGGCATATCGTGATTTCAATTTATTGCAAATTGAAATTGCACGGAACACCTCACGCTTTACCACCGAAACTTCGCAAGATGGATTATCGATGAGGTATTGCAGGATGGCAATCAAAGACAGGAACAAGGGGTCTTCGTGGATTGCCTCAATGAGCTCCTTACAACCAAGCAACTCCGCCTGAAGACTTCTCATATAGGTATCCAATGAACTTTCTCCGCTTTCCTTGATAGGAAGAATCTTAAAGAAAAGATTGATGAGGGTGCGGAAATAATTATTCAAGACCATAGCGTCCATCGGCACGCCAACCGTGGTCTGAATCATCATAAGTGCAAGTCCGTTAAATCCCCGTGATTGTACGAATACTCCCTCATCATATTCGTAAAATCTTTTCGAGCGGCTGCATATGCGTTGCCGATACGCATGAGCAACTCTGCGGGAGAATAGGTGGTAAAGTCTTTCGTGTTCAAAACACTTTCCAGACTTTCCTGCTTGTATGTATAAGGTTTCATCCACTGAACAAGCATACCTTCAGAAACGATGTCTGCAATCTCATCCAAATCTTCATCGGGGATGTCCACATCAAACTCTCGAATGATGTCATCGCCGGTTGTGGATAGGTCATACTTGCAAATCTTTCGGAAGGACGCAATTGCTCGTTTCATGTAACCGTCAATCAGACCGTTCCTTTCAAAGTCACGCATATTGACAAAGTCGTACTCTGTGATTTTCGATAAGAACGCATCCGTGAACACATCATATGGAACGCTCATTTATAATCACGCTCCTTACTTGTCGTGCTCGACCAGCTCAACACCGAGGCATTTCTCCAAAGTAGCAATGGTCTTATTTGAGTCGATGCCGCCACTGGCAATCAACTGCTTTGCACGATATGCGATGGACTTTTTCTGACCGTAGAAAGTTTGGAAACGGCACGCTCAATTTCAGCGATAGGCTTTTCAAAGAGTTTATCGAAATCGCTGATGGCGATTGCAAACTTGTAGTATTGGCTCATACCGATATAATCAACAATCCACGGCTCGTCGAACATGAACCAGTTGTTGATGAAATACTTCTTGTTTGAATTCCGAGCATTGCGAAGCTCGCCAATCTCCATATCCTGCTCTGCACCAAAGGAGTCCCAGACGAATCGTTCGCCTGTCTTTTTGCTTCTGTACACAAGGCGACCTTGGAAACCATTACGGACGGTGATAATCGTATGCGGGTCAATATCCTTCGGGACGAGCGGGCGCTTTTCTGCAGCGCGAGACGTTTCCTGTTTTAACTCAGTCGGTGTAGCAGCCTGCTGACCACCGCGAGTTTTTGCGTTTTCATTTGCCATTGTAAAACTCCCTTTCATACATAATGCGGGGCTCACGAAGAGCCCCGCGTATTTTGCTTATGGTCTATCAGGCAATCTCGTAGCGACCGATACCGGCGTTACCACCAGCCAGCACAATGCCCATGCCGTACTTCTCGCCATACAGGTACTCCTGAGTCAGGTCACCATTGGACAGCGGGTCGCCCATCACAACAATGGGGTCACCTTCGTACACGCACTTGATAGGCTTGTCATCACCAGCGATAATGGTCAGCATATCATCTGCGAGCGTAAACTCGGTAGAACCAATCTTGTGGCGCTGCGGAGTCACGACAACCGGAGTACCGTAGAACTTGCCGTAGTAGCCAAGGTTGTACAGGTCGCTCTTGGAATCCGTACCCTGAATGGACGGAGCCAGATTGCGGACAGCCTTCTTGGTGCCGATAATAGTTGCGGGCTTGCCGTTGGCAGCAGCCTCAACATGGGCAATCAGGTCAAGCAGCTCTTCCTCATCATACGCGCCTGCGGTCGGGAAGTAAGTAACACCACCGAAGTCGTCCGCAGTAGCGGTGCTCCACAGGGAGTAGACATCGTTCAGAAGCTTCTGACGGAAAGATTCAGCAACCTTGCTGATAAACGTGTTGAAATCAACACGACCAGAAAGGACGCGGTTGAGTCTTCGTAAATTTTCACAACCTTCAGAGAGGTCGGAATGGAAACTTCGCTGATGCCGCTCAGACGCTGACGGCGAATGCCCTGCGTGCCATCTGCAGCCTCGGACACGATAAAGAGATTGCTGTCTTCAACCTCGAAAATGTTCTTGTCACCCTCGGCGACATTGCGGAAATCAACCAGAGCGTTGAAATACTCATCGCCCTGCAGACCCTCAACGACGGTACGGGAGAGAACCTCCTCAATCAACGTAAACAGACCGCTGCACTTGCCGTCGCGGATATTCTTATAGTTAAGGGTAGTGCTGCCGCCATTGGCATCAATCAGAGCCTTATGCAGGAGCTCCATTGACTGACCGACAGAATACTGTTCAACATTGCCATGATAGGCATCAACAGCGACCTTAACGATATCTTTCATTTCAGCCATTAGCTTTTACCTCCTCTCAAAAATTAGCCGCCAACAGTGACAGAAGCGCCCTCGGTCTTACCAATCTTAATGACGTAATAGGTATAACGACCAACGACCTCAACATCCGCACAGACACCAAGACCTTTGCCAGCGGCATCAATCTTGCCACCAGTGCCGATACCGACCTCGGCACCCTTGGTGGGGACGGTGCCGCCAACGAAACCTTCCTTGGTCACAGAGAAAACATTGCGGCTACGAGGGATATAGCCACGAGTAGCTTTACCAGCCTCATTGATAAATTCATCCAGATTCTTTTTGCGCTCATCGTACATGACTTCGGGCGCAGCAACGATTGCACAATCGTTCAGGTCATCGCCAGCAGACGCTGCGACAGCCTTCATAACTTCGCGTTCGCCATCCTCATAACCCTGAAGCTTGACGATATCGCCGTTCTCCACCTATGCCTTATTGCCAGACGCATCATAGAAGCGCAGGGAGACAAGGTCAGCAGGCTGCTTAGTACCGCTCATCAGGTCGGTACGAATAACTGCATAAGCCATAAATCGACTCCTCCTTGTTTGTTATTTAATTATGTTGATTGCGCGAAGCAATTCCGTATTCGGTGAAAACACCGCCATAGGGCTCCGGCGTTACGCTGGTCTTCTCAACCACCAGCTTGGGACTCTTGGGCTCGACAGAGAACTTTGCAGCAGTTCCGTTTCTGCCACGGATTGCATAGCATTTCTCCTCAAGAACATCAACCGCATATTCAGTGCAATGTTCACGCAGGTTTTCAAACGCCTCGACGCCAACCAAGTCTTCGAACTGAGCGAAGACCTTTTCCCGTTCGCCCTTTGCAGCGGCGTCTTCGGTATCTGTCTTAAACTGCGCAAAGTGCCAAGCTCGTTCTCCATAGACGAAATCGTGTCGGAGGCGGTCTGGTACTTTTCAGCCCACTGCGTATCGTTCGCTGAATACTTTTCAGTAATCTTTGCAAACATTCCGCTGATAGGGTCGGCTTGACTGCCCTCGTCGAACGGAACAAGAGACAGCTTCATCCGTTTCTTGCCAGCGAAGTCAATAACGACATGGTCGCCATCCATTGAATAAGGGAATCCATACAGGTTCCAGTCCGTGACATCGGTCGCGTACACTTCAGACGCATCTCTGTCGTAATCCCAGAACCAATAGTGGGAATCCATTCCCCAGCAGGTTTCGACCTTTTCTGACTCCAAAGCTCCGAACAGTTCATCGCGGAACTGTCCTTCCAGAGCAAAGCTCTCGGGGTTACCTGCATTTGCGGCAGGCTCACTACCAGTGGTCTTCAGCGCTTCAAACTTTTCGCGCAGTTCTTCAACGCTGAAATCATCGATATTGAAATCAAGCATCTCGGTAGTCAGACCGAACTCTGCCATCAGTGCAACTTTCTGTTCCAATACCTCTTCTCCTCCTTCCGAATAATTTTGTGGGTGTATGCCAACCTCTTTCGAGGGTTGTGCTGTAGTAAATGCTTCCTTGAATTCCTGCATCATCCAGCAAGCTGTTGTTTGAAACCGTCACATGAGAACATCTCCAACGACGCTGACTCAAAGCAGGGCTCCGCTGTTCCCAGCAGGCAAAACGCTGTGAATTCAAATCGTTTGATGACGTACATCCCGTCAACCATTTCTCCTTCTTTGATGGAGATTTCCATTGACTCGTCTGTAATGCCATCATCTTTGATTTTTCTATACGCCTCTTGGCGTTTCCAGATTAAAGCGTCTACACACAAATACTCATGGACACCGGAATTGTCTTCGATTTCTTCCCACCAATACTTGGCGCTCTCTGGGATAACGCCGACCGGCTGAGTAATGTTGACAATTTTCATGCCACCGTCATCTGTGGATACAAGCTCTATATCGTGCGAACCAATTGTGTCAGTCTCTCTGTCGTAGTTACACACAATTGGACAGTTATAAATGCTCTGGATACAGCGCTCATAGGTTTCCTTGCTGATGAAGCTGTTGTTGCGATTCTTGCCAGTATAAGCAACACGAAGGACACCGCTATCAAAAGAAGAGTTCTTCTCAACTAAGTTGCTGATACCAGAAGAGAACACGATTCTCATGGTTCTCTCGCTCATGTCACAGTTCACCACCTATCTTTGGGCATAATAAAGCCCGCACAGGTGTGCGGGTTAGAAGGTCAAAGTGTCAGACATTGCAAATTGAATGTCCGTACACGAAAATTTTTGATTGTCTTGGTTTAGAAACACATAAATATGTTTCGCCTTGTCCTCTCTTAATAGGCGATAACCCATATTCACAAGACGGTCTCGCGCCTCTTCGCCAACCACATAGATGAATCTCTCCATCACCAGTCGTCACCGTCCTCCCGAGTCTGCTCACCAGAGTCGGTTAAGTCGCCAGTATCTTTTTGCGGCGCACCACCTTCATCGGTAGCAGCATTACTATCAGACGAGCCACTTAATGTGGAAGAACTCTGCAATGGCTTAAACATACTCGCAAGCCCAAGAACCTCGTTCTCCAAGAAACTCATACAATCAACTTCACTTTGGGACATTCCCTGAGAGGCTGCGTACATTGAGATAAATGGAAGACCGAATTGACAAGCTTTTAGATACATATCGCCAAGCTCTTTACGGTTAAATGGGCTGCAATCAAGGAACGTAACCTTAAAGTTCTTTCCGTAGCTCTGAGACTGAATGAAGCGGTTCACCATATCCTCAATGCTTTTTACGATTCCAAACGTGATTGCTTGGTCAGCCTTGATAGACAGCAGCAACGCATTCGCAGATGCTTTGTCATTGTTAAACAAAAGAGAAGATACACCTGCAGCAGTAAACATATTTTGTTCAGCCTCAGAGATAGTGTCGGTATCGCCTGTGTTTGATTTTTCAAAGCTGATTTTACTAATGGGCATAGGGGAGAGAACGCTGCCAATCTCTTCCGGTAAAACCGAGTCGAGATTGCGCCAGAACTCCTTTGCCTTGTCCAAGTCCATTTGCCATTCGCCATCTTCATTGATGCCGAGCGTCATTACCAGCATGGCATAATTCTCAAGCGTTGTCTTCGTGAGCTTGAGCTGCTTATAGTCTTCGAGGTCATAGACCTCACGAAGAATACCGGCGAACGGAGGAATGGAGTAATCCAGAATATCGTTGTTGCATTTGATTGCAAAAGACGTGGGTGAATCAAGCTCCTGCCAACGGGCGCGGCGGTTTGACTGATAGACCTTGTACTTCTGTTGGAACTCAGTTGGGTAATAATCCAAATACTGACTGTGCGCATCAAAGTATGAAAAGTCGAATGTTACATTTAGCACATTGCCTTCAATTGTGGAAATGCCACAATAATCAGACGGCAACTGTTGGATTGTAATGTTGTCGTTGGTTACCCATAGTGTTCCATAGAATGTGTCCTCGCGGAGACAAACCGTAAGAATTTTGGGGAATTGGGAACGAACATTCATCGCTGACATGGCGTTCAAAACCTTACGGTAGTTTCGATTGACCGACTTCACATTTACACTCTTTGGGTCAATACGGTATGGAGAGACAACGTATGCGAAATCCGAAAGACCAGTGAAATACTGGATGAGCCTGCGGAAATGCGAACTTGCGCCATAAATGTATGTAACAGCCTTACGCAGTTGCTTCTCATATGTGTACGGGTTTGTAAGGTACTCCGTAATATTGTCCTTGGAATACAACGAGAACGTCGGAGCACTGGTGTTGTTGTTCATATCTCTCGTGATAAGACGATTCAAAACTGCAAATCGCTGAGAAATACCAATCATCCCGTCAACATTAGTTTTCTTGGTTTGTTTGCCCACTCAGATATCACCTACCTTTCTTATTTGAGTTTCGGAGGCTTAAACATGAATATATCATTCGCATTAAAGTCTGCCGTTTTTGTGCGCCCATATTTGCTTTCAAGCTGCAGGGCAACATAGTAGTTATAGCTCAAGCTGGAATAACGGTCTTTGCGCATCCCAGACTTTTCATAGACTCGAACACGACCGCCGGACTCCTCGTGTTGTAGTTTGACGAGTTCATCAATCAACAAGGTCGTGTGTACATATGGCTTCTGAAGCGTCACCTTTTCCAACGGTGAAAGGGAGTTGTATCCCTTAATGTCAGACAGAAGCGCTTCACCGTCATACTCAGTGATGAGTAACCGGATTTTGCTACTACGGAAACCCTCACGCAAAAGCACCGCGCATTCAGAGTTCAATATTGGAGAGCCCTTGATTGCCCAAATGACCTTGTCGGCACCTTTAGTTGTGCATCTGTCAGCCATTTCCTGATTGTTGCAACAGGATAATGCGGGGTAAACTTCTCCAGTGTCTGGGTCAACCATGTCTCGGACGAGAGCGTCGTAAACACCAAGACCAAGACCTGTACAGTCAAGCACAATGTAGTCGCAAGAATACTCATCGTACAATTTGCGTATCACCAAAGCTTGGTCTTCGGTATGCATACCTTCAAAGGTGTCGCCGTACACAATGTTACTCATAAAGCGTCCAGTTTTGGTCGGTAGCATTTGGTTGATGAACACGGCGGAGGCGTCGTTATTATGCTTTTTACTGCTCATCAGAGCAATATCCGCAGACAAAATACGGCGTTCCCCGTTTTGCTTTGGTGGAATTTTTACCTTCTGGCTATTGCCAAGAAGTGCGGACAGCTTATCCGGTAGCATCGGATAACTGATACGCGGTTCTTTGATATGGAGTCAAAATCAAAGAATGAGCCGTCCTCTGCACCAAACCACAGGCTTCCATTTCCATGCTCCATTTGATTTCATTAAAGTCGCTTTCGAGCATATCGCTTTCAACGTCTTCGGGGAAAAGAAGTCCCTCTTGGATGGAGAGTTGATATGGGAAGCCACACACAAAATCTGTCTTAGAATCATCAAGCATCAGCTTAAATGTGTCCAGCATTTTGTTGTATGACCAATGGTCTTTGAAGTAAGCAGAGGATAAGAAACAGGATTTGTTCGGCTCTTTAGCGTACTCAGCTTTACGCTCAGCCGGGGTCAAATCTCTGTATGGAGGCATACGACGACTTGTCAGGAACTTTTTCAAGACGGTGTCAATGGTATCTTTCTTAACCATTCTGAACTCGTCCACATCAAGATGTTCGCACGGTTGCTTCGAGCGTTATCTGAAGCCGTAACGACCTTGATATAACTGGAGTTCTTGAACATTATTTTTGCGTCCTGCCCAGAAAACTTTGTGTCGCCCATATCTATCTCATTTCTAAGATTTGGGGATACAGGCATCAGTTCTGTTTGAATCTTTTCCAGCACGTTAATACTCTGACCGCGTGTGCCAGATGTAATGACGACTTTTGTGCCGGGGTATAAGATGCAGCGAATGACTACGAAAATGGCGATAAGGAATGATTTACCCATTCCTCGGGCAGCAATCCACAGGAACGTTCGGCTCCTGTCCATCATTACAAGAAGAGCAGTCTGGAACCATTTCAGAAAATCAAGTTGCAAATACTCTTCGACAAAGATGTCGATGTTCTCGCGGTAATAGCTGCCCCAAATCGCCATGCCCTCGATAACACGAGAGCGTCTGCTTTGGTTTGGTGATGCCATTACATATCACCACTGGATTGAGGACTGCCAAAGATATCATTCAACAAGGAGTCGTCATCCTCTTCGTCGTACTCTGGGTGTTTAACACGAAGCTCATCCATTGCGTCTTCGTACATCTTGCAGTAACTGTTGCGCAAGCCGACCATTTTGCAAGCGTGACCAAGATACCACGTTGTGATATTCTTAATCGTTCCACGGATATCGCGCTTTTCCTTTGGCGTTTCAGGAAGAGGTCTGCTGTACTCCCATTTCTGGATACCAACACCGAGCGGCATCTTGTCGAGTTCAGCGTCTACATCGTTCTTTTTCTGCGCCGGTTTCAAGTTCATACTGCCAAGCAGAGAATTAAGCGCGTTAACGTTTTTATCAATTGGTTTGCCCTGTGCACTGTCGCGTGCAATAATGGATTCGAGCAAGCAAATCTGTCGGTACAACGCACGCTCACTCGGGTCAACGACCTGCCTGTCGCCAGTCCAATCCTTATAGCGGCGCTCCAGCTCAAGGTAAAAGTCTGGAGTATAACCGGCACCCCAGAAATCAACAAGGGCTTGGTCAACGTCTGCCTCGGCGGTATCTTCCGGCTGTGCAATATATGAAGCAGTGGGAGTCTCTTCTGGTTCAAGCAACACCTCTTCATCGAGCGTATCGTCAAAGGTTTTGTCGATATAACGAATGATGTTGGTCTTTCCGATATAATTGCGAACCCGAGAGTGAACGCCAGCCGTGCGTTCAACCATTGTGTAGATGTCTTCGTTCCAATAAAGGTCGAGCTTCATGCACATACGCTTCATAGCCGCCTTGTCATCGCCGAGCATTGCACGATACTGTTCGTACATATCCTCAACGCAGTCATTGCACATTGGCAAAAAGCCAGAGCCGCGATACATGGGGCTATGACTCACTGGGAAGTAGCCCTTTTTCCGGCTGTATGATGTGCCGCATCTGCAACAGTAAAACTTTTGGGAAGTCTGAATGGTCATCGAATCATCAACGGTCTTCTCAAGCCTCTTACGTCTTGGAGCCTCAGCCATTTACCTCAGCCCCCTTTTGGTGCTATCTTCCCACAGTTTGACAACCAAGCGCATTTTGTTGCCGGGATAGAATCGGGGAATCCAATGCGCAGGTACATCGACTTTCTCGCCAGTCTGCGGGTTCGGGCAACTGCGAGCCTTGCGCTCTAAGATGTCAAAGCAACCGAAGTTATGGATGGAAACGGTGTCTCCGTTTCCGAGATTGTAAAGAATAATGTCAGTGAAATCATCAACGATACTTGTCGCAGCTTTCTTCGTATAACCGTGCTTGTCCACAAGCTGTTGAATCAAATCGACCCTTTTAATATCCATCCTTTATACCGTCCTTTCTGTTACAGGTCTGCCAGAGACTTTTGAGCATCAGAACGAATTTCTCCGTTTTCATCGAAATACTGAGAGATTTGTTCCTCGGCACTCAGGTCTTTATAGACACGAACCATGTCGGCAGACTCCCATCCGACGATATCTTGGATAACATTATCGGGTAGTCCGAGTTTGGCAAGATGTGTTGTGAAGTAATGTCTCAAACTATGCCAGTAGAAATCCTCACCAGTCATGCGGCTAAATGTGTTAGCCCAGCTATTGAGCGTTGTATCACTCATCTGCTCACTTGTAGTACCGGCGGGGAAAAGCCACTCACACTCGATGCCGAGCTTTTGGCGCTCTGCCATCCACGCATCGAAATATGGTTTGAACTTTTTCGCAAGAGTATAGCAGTAGATGTACTTGCCAAGACCGAACCCCTTCGTTTGAATAGGCTCGCTGGTCTTATACAGTGCCCCGCCGCACACGAGGTTTTCATCTTTGAAGTCATCCACTTTGAATCGACACAGCTCTGCTTTACGGCGACCGCTGCACATTGCAAGAGCAACGGCGCACGCCTTTTTGTTTTGACCGGATGCCAGCAAATCATCAAGAAGCTTGTCCAAAGCCTCGTCGCTCCAGACTGTTTTCTTTCTTACCTGCTGCATAGCCGGATTCTCAATTTTTCGAACTGTCGAACGGAAGTCCTTAAACTCATCCTCGTCATCGAGGATGTTCTCGACATAGTTCGACAAAGAAGAAATTGCAGACTTTAAGCGACGAACACGCGCAGGCGAGTTCCCATTCTCGTTAATAAGCCAATGCTGGTACGCAGCATAATCGCGCTTGGAAATTTTAGGGAAAAACTTGTTCCCGTTGTTCTGCAAATTCCACACCCAGAAGATATCGATATCATTGGAGTATCCAGCAATAGTTTTGGGACTACGCTGGACAGATTGCAAATATGCAATGAAGTCTTGCTTCAAACGAACATTGTCTGGGTTGACCTGATTCAAAAGCTCAGGGCTTGTGATTTCATTTTGCTTCGTTTTTCGGGGCATACAAGCCACCTCGCTTTCTGTAGAATTAAAATTGGTTGCGGGCATCGGAGTTGAACCGATTCCTCAAGGTTTATGAGACCTGCGACTTAACCGTTTGTCCTGTCCGCAATATGGTGGGAGAGGTTGGATTTGAACCAACGCAGCCCGAAGGCGGCAGATTTACAGTCTGCTGTAATTGACCGCTCTACCACTCTCCCAAGTAGTGGTGATGCGTAAGGGAGTCGAACCCTTAAATTCCGCCGTGAAAGGGCGGTGACTCTACCAATTCGTCCAACGCACCTCATGGGTGGTGATGCCAGTGAGGTTTGAACTCACAACCTCCTGCTTGAGAGGCAGGTGACTTAGCCGATTCGTCGATGGCACCAAGTGGTGGGACAGGAAGGTGCCGAACCTTCATCCTCCGGTTTTTCAGACCGGCGCTCCGACCGCGTAAGCTACTGTCCCGGATGGCTCCTCCTGCAGGACTTGAACCTGCGACCAACGGATTAACAGTCCGCTGCTCTACCAACTGAGCTAAAGAGGAATATGTAAATAGGGTTGCCCCGGTGAGGGCAACCCTTGTGCATCGTTAAAGGGGTATTCCGTAAGAACAACGGATGCCGTCTGTGTCACAGACGCAAACCAACTGTTCTGCCTTACCGAAAATTCGCTTTTGGACGCAATAATCGTCCATACCAAGGAAACTGCCAGCCATGACGGTTTTGACACCTTGGACTTCATCAATCTTGTTGTGATGCAAGTGACCGGAGAGCACGGCGTACAACGGGACTCGTGCCATTGTCTGCAATGTTTGAACCTTGCCTGCAGAACCGTCAAAGTCCCCGTGAACACCACAATACATTTTCCCGCGAATGTTAATCAGATACATAGTGTTATCAATCTTGACAGCATCGCTTGTTGTCCCGATAATCACATTCTCGAAATTTTGGAGACGGGCACCAAGATACCACTCAACAATATCGTCCAACCGTTCACTGAGCAGCGCATCATCCTTATTTGGCGTAATACGGCTATGATTACCCGCAACGCTCACAAATGTGACTGTGGAGAAATGCTTACTGAGCTCGGCAACAAATTCTGCAATCAACTCGGATACGCCTTTGATTTGTTCAATCACATTCTCTTTGTTCGTAATAGCGATGGATTGATGGATATTTCCACTGATAGCATCACCGTTCGACCAGACAATGCAGTTCTCGCTTCCATGCGTTTCGCCAATAGCAATGATTCTGTCTAAGTAATGGCACATCATCTCGCGGCAGATATCAGAGTTATATGTATTCCAATGGTTATCGACGTTCGCTCCATAGTGGATATCATTCAAGCTAACCAGAAGGTCGTTATCGGACGGCTGGATATGGCATGGCTCGTATTCGAGTTGTGGCAAATTGCCGCTCTTTACTGCGTCCACAAGAATCTCATTCAACTCTTCTTGCCGGGAACGCTCACGAATCAGCTTGTTAAAAGCATTGCGTTGGTCAAAGAACTTTTGACGTTCTTTGAGCAGCTCAATGCGCTTGCTATCCAATGCAGACAATGCGTCCATGTCCTGAATAGTAGCTTCGCCATCCCGCTCGATGGCTTCGATGATGGCTTTCATGCCATACATTCTTTTGCGGACTTCGCTTGAGTTAAAACAGTTGCCATCACCAAACAGACGCTCGCTCAGTTCTGCGTAGTCATCGTCAATGGTGCGGTCAACCAGCTTACCAATTACGATGTCACGCATCTCTTTATAGCTTGCTGTGCTGGCTATGGTTTACACTCCCTTTCGTTTGTCGTGAACACGCTCCAGTCCACGCAAACTGCGGAGCAGCTTCATAGGAGCGCCATCCTCAACCATGTAGTAGTGGTGCCGTTTGGAATCTTGCTTCATCGTGCGAACGATATGAACACGAGGAAACTTCTCACGAATGGCTTCTTTTTCTGAGGCGGTAATTGCAATCACTTAAAAATCATCCTTTTCTTCAAAATAGTTTTATGCTTTGTCTTTTATCATTCATACATACACCCCATCAAACACGCCTCAAAGCATTGTGCCACAACGGTTTGATGGGGGTATTTATTTCTAACAATTCGAGTTTTATAATCAACTCTTTAAGGCGTTTCTGCACCGCATTACTGCATTAACAGTCTGACGGGTCTTAACCTCGACAGCGCAACTGGGGCAATACTTCTGCGGGCGACCCTTTGCAGGTGACTGTGCTTTTACAGTCAGTCCACAATTCTCGCACTCAAAATATGCGCCGCCGTAATACTTGAGGTATTGATAACCGAGGTTCCTGAAATCTTGAATATGTATTGCCGTCTCACCGGCTTGAATGAACTGCACTTGAACATTCAGGTTGTCGATTTTTTTAGAAAAGCGAATGAACCCAGCATCACGCAATTCGGCAAACATCAAACTCTGGCGCTTAATAGAGGTATTGATGTTCGCCATCTGCATAATCTCTTTGTCCGAAGTATTCACCCAACCATTGTTCCGGTCGGAGGCGGCGTCCCAATATTTCGCAACGCAGAGAAGCGTGAACGCCAACCGTCGGATTTGTTTACCTTCAAGCGTCTCAATTTTGGTGAGCTCTTCTCCGGTGATGTCCACGCCGTCCAGACGGATGAGTGGAAACTTGCTTACGTTCTTTGCAACCTTATCAAGCATATCCGACCAATGAACAAGTGAAGCAGAAGGGTCACACTGTAGCATGAAGGAGTCGAGCAGACTCCGAATCTCCTTTTTGCTGTAGTGATTCTCGTAATAATACTTGGACACACGACTCAATGTCTCAGTCGGCTTTTTCCCAAGGTCATGGTTGGCAATCATTTTTTCTGCCCAGTCATATTCGTTAAGAACAATGCTCATAGCGTCCCTCCAATCATTTTTTGTTGTAATGAAAATCTGTCACCGCAGAAGAAGATATCCCCAGCGGGGTCAACCGTCGGGTAAGAGATAACCCCGTTATGCTTATCCAGAAGATTCTGGATGATTTCGCCACCGCACATTTCCCACGCGAAGCGCTTGGTCGAGCTTTTCTTATAGCAAATATCCAGAACAATATCGCATAGCACAAAGCGGTTGGAGAAACGCGGGCACATTCTTGTTCGAACTCGGAGCGCATCTCAATCATGCGGGAGAATGTATCATACTCATCAACCCTCTCGTAGTTGGCAAAGACGGCATAACTGCGCAAGCGCTTGTTGTAGTTCTCGTAGAGTTTCAAGATGGCATTGTACTGCGTTCTGCTATACTCAATACCACTCTTCATCACGGTGTAGTCAAAGTCAACATCGGCATTGTGACGACCCAGATAGCCATCGAACTCCTTCTCGAAGCGCCTGCAGATTCTGTTCATCACGCAGTCGTGGTTACCCACGGGCATCCGGCTCTCATAGTAGCGAAGGAAATCTTTCTGCCGTTCGCTCAATTCGGAGCGCGGCATCTCCAGCATTTCATCAATCGTCATCTGGAACTCGCGCATGGCATTCTTGTTTGTGTTTTTTATGTATGTGTTATACTGCTTCATCAAAGCAGGGTAGATAATACGCATGAAGTATGGCTTCTTGTCTGCGACGAGACGCTGATAGAACCTGCGCCGTTCCGGGTCTTCAATTGTATTGGCGCTATGTCGGTCATGCCACTCACGAGGCATCGGCTTGGCAATAATGCCTTTCGCTTTGTCGATGGCATTCTGCTGAAAAAGCTGCCCGCACTTTATGCGATAGTCAAGTTCCTCGTACTCCTTGGAACCCTTCTGAAACTGCGCCTGCACATCGAACATCGAGGTAATCCAGTTTGTGGTTTTTCCGATATCATCGCCGAAGCTATCGATGTTGGCTTGTATGGCGTCTGCCTCGGTGACAATTTTTTTCTTTGCTTTTCGTTGGACGCACATAAGAGCGGGAAGCACCTTTAGATTATCAACAAGCACCTTGTTATCGGTAAGCATTACAAGGTCGCCATCTTTGTCCATGCCATTGAGCGCATGGGCGGCAGTGTCCCACGAGTTGAAAATCGTGCAGGTCGTCATGTATTGATACCAGTGAGATGCCTCGTCGCTGCGGTGTGGGAAAACAAGACGAATGTTGTTATGGCAGGTCATTGGTGCACGGTAACAGGCAAGCCGTTCGGCGTGCTGGTCGCACCAATATTTGTTGTAGATTTCACCAGACCTCAGAAGCCCGGTAACCTCCAGCCCGAAGATGTGTTGACACAGTGAGAATGGGTCGCCGGAGACAATGGAGTAGTTCCCATGTACTTTGAGTACGCCGACCTTGGCTTCGTTGATGCGATTACGAATCATCTGATAGATACTGCTCTGGACGTAAGGGTCGTTCAAAATCTGCGGTTCAATCATAATCGCCTTAACATAGTCGTCATCAACGCGGTCAATATTGTCCTCATTCAAGCCAGCACCCTTTAAGAACAGCAGTGTCTTTGCCCAATCCGCATAAAGAACGTCTCGAATCTCATCCATCGTCGGTTTGATAAGCTGCTCAATGTCATTGTCGCTCAGCTCGTAGCTCTGAATGAATTGATAGTTTAATGTCCGCTCAGACTCAAGTTCCTTTGGGCAGGTCTTGGCGATACCAAAGGTGTAACCGTTTGCTAAGCAGTTGCTTACATAATCGTCACAGCTATCGTAGGAGTCCCACAGTTTCAGCATGGACGTGGTAAGAATCAGCTCAACATTACGAATGTCCACATCGTTACCCCAAGCGTCTTCAACAATATAGTTCTTAGCGACATTTTCTGCGAAATCCAAAAAGTCGAACGTGAAGACCATGCCCTTCTCCCAAGAGAAACGTGTGTTCACGCCGCTGACAAGGTAGTCTAAGCCAAGCTCTTCACCCCATCGGGCAGCAAGTGATGGGAGCATCAAGCCGTATCCATCGGATTCATTGAGTTGCACCATGACCTGCTTACGCTCTTCCATGATTGGCTCTCCGTCCTGCTCATCGTTCAGATAGATGATATCCGACAAGAACTCGGTCTCGCAGTCGCTAACAACAAGAATGCCATGCGGAACTGACACAGGGATTGATGCACTGCAGGTAAGTGCCTTATACGCCTCCAGTTTGGCAGGTACCATTTCTTTTTCCATGTTGCGACCGTTGTCAATGCGGCGGCGAATCTCATCGGCATGGCGCTCACTGATGAACAGATGGTCTCGTTCTTGACGCCGCCATTCGTTCCAAGCAACCGCTGATACCGAAGACCGTTAATACTAAATCCACGGCAAGCTCGATGGTAGTCCTTCTCTTTATCGATGATGACGCAGAGATAGTCCGGCTTAAACTGGATATCATCCAGTTGCGCATACAGCTTCTTGATTTGACGACGATTTGGAACGCTATTCGGCTCTTTACGAAGCCGCTTAATTTCTCCTTTGATTTTCCGCGCCTGCGTCTCAGCGTCAGTGATGCCGTTCAGTTCGTCTAACCAGCGCAGCACCTGACTGTCGGCGAGGGAGATTACCTCGTCATTCTTTCTTGCCTCTGCAACGGGGAGCGTAAGCTTCCACTTCGCCTTTCGCAGGCGGCTGCTATGAAGCTTGAAAATGTATTTCTGACATACTAACTGTTTAGCCAGTATGGGTCACCTCACTTCGTATTTTATTTAATTATGTTGATATAGCATAAGTTACTCGTTCTCTTCTACATAACGGAACCATTCCTCGCGGAATGCAAACCGCTCGCTCTCAATGAACCGTTCGAGGGCTTCATCGTCATTTAGTAGGTCGGCATCTTCGTATGTATATGGAACACGCTCCTCCACGAGATAATCCTCTGGCAGCGGTCGGTGGTATCGTTTATTCAATTGGGCATCCTCTTGGTTTGTGGTGTTAATCCAGTTAATGAGCAGCTCTCTCATATGCCTGCTCGGTATGTATAGGTTAATAGGCTTATCATCTCGAATGGCACTACGCCATATCCACTGTAGCATTTCTGACAAGGCAAAGTGTTCGGGGTCAATCGTGACATTCTGCTTGGCAAAAAACTTCATAATATTGGGGTCGGCAAATCGGTTCACCATATAGGCAATATCAGTCCTGCTCTTGTACTGGTTTGTAGCTCTGGCGCTCGTCTGCAGGAAGTTATTGCGGAAGCGCCCGGTACGGGAGTCAACCAGCTTATTGACATCACTCTTGAAGCAAGACCAAAGCCGCGTCTCGCTACTGCCATCTGGAATACTTTGAAAGAACTTCTTCAAGCCATTTCGAAGTTTACGGATTTCGGGATTGTCATACCCCCTGCGGTCATACCAAGCCTTAGACAAGGCATAGTGCTTATCACCAACGGCATTGAGTTTGGGGTCATCGACTATGCGAATCAGTTCATGGTAGTCCAGCGGAGGTGGAGCGTCCGGTCTGTCCGAGAAACGGTATCCGCTTTCATCCTGCACGACACCGATGATGTTGTAATCAAATCCAAAGAAGTCAAGGTATGCCTTCTGATACTGTCCATCAAACAGATATGTCAGCATAAACACTTCGTCGAAAGACCGGAGTAACTCTGGGTTCAAGATGTTGAGAAGAGCAGAGTCCAACCGGAACAGGGAGCCGGTGTTCGCCATTTCCTTGTAGTCGTAGAAACGACCGGTATAGCTATCGTCCAGCCACTCGATGCGACCGTCATCGTGTTCTGTGGCGAGCTGGTTTATAATGAGGTCAAAATCCTTGTTAGTGATATTCAAACGCTCAATTACTTGGATGCTTTCATCTACGATGAGCGAGTAGTGCTTTTGGCGAACGAGCTCCAAGGCTTCTGTGTCCATTAAGTAAAACAGTGAGTGTGTGGCGGCGATATTGTGTCCGAGCCGCATATGCAGTTTGAGTTCGGTAGACTTACTCATGTGGTCACTGTCCGGCTGGTCAAAATCACAACGCTCGCAGATACGCCCTACCTCGTCCAGATATGGGGTGATGTAGAGAAACCGCTTGGAGTCTTTGTAACGGTTCATATAACGAATGGCAGCGGAGGATTTACCACGTCCCATTCGGGCATCGACAACAGTGATGGTGTTCATCGGTGGTAAGCACCACCTTTATGGATAGTCGTTTGTATAAAAATCACGACCTTTCTTTGGAATTAGTGGGGGGTGCGGAAATTTTAGGACACACAAAAGCCGCTCGGCTGGCTATACCGTCGCTATCAATGCAGCGCCTGTAATTTGCTTTGAATGCCCTGTCCAGTAGAGTTCAATTCTTGTTCTCAATACTTTTTATAGAGTGCATCTGCGAAACCGTTGCAAGACAAGGCTTTGCGGGAACGGTTAGGACACACGCTGTGTCTTTTTTTTGTTTTGGCGGTATGAAGTTGTCAAGGTGCAATGGGTGATGGATTATGCCATCAGAGACTCGCTTTCTCCAATGTCGCTATCGACCAGATAGTTGTGGTTGATGCTACCGAGATTGAGGCTCCGGTATGCTTCATCAATTTCTTCGCTGGTGATACCGATGTAGTCCAGAGTCTGAGCAGCGGTCGAGTGACCGAACATCTTCTGGAGGAGCAGGAGTTTGCGAGGGTCATTACCACTCATCACCATCTGATGATAAGCAAAGGTCTTACGCAATGAGTGAGTTGCCATACGGTTACCAAGTCCAAGGTCACGAGCAATGCCTTTGAGCATTGAGTCAACGGCTTGTTTGCTGATGGGCTTATTCTCGTTCACTCCATTATTGGACTGGCTGCGGAACATATAGTCACTGAGGCGAACGTTTGGAGTGTTCTCAAGGTACAGGGTGACAGCTTCGACAACTGCAGTGTTAATGGTGATGTAGCGGTTGCGCTGATGCTTGCGTGTGTTCCGGGTCTTCTTTTCCAGAATGGGGACCGGTCACGAAAAGTGCAATCATCATTGATGATGTGGGTGAAGCGCAGAGAGCGAAGGTCGCTGATACGAAGTCCAAAGTTAATGCCAACGATGAACAGCATATTGTCTCTGAAACGCTTCTGCCCAATGAGGAACTGGGAGATGCGGATGATGTCATCCATACTCTTGATGGGCTCAGCAGCGTGCTCGACAGCAAGGTCAGTGTGCACCTCCTCGGTGGCAGGAGCGATGAGACCAGCCTTGAGCTTACGGCAGCTCTGCTGGACGGTTGCGATGTCGATGACACCGGAGGCACTATTCGTCTTGTTGAAGTCTAACTGGATAATCTGAGCCATCGAGGGAATCTCCTTTCAGATGCAAGAAGTAATTTATTTAATTTACTTGATATGCTATATTATAGCATAGATTCTACTTAGATATAAGGGAACAATATAGACAGAATAAGAAAAAACAAATCAAAATGAACGGTAAATAAAAGGCTGCGCAGTTAAGCCTTTTTCTTTTTTGGAAAGTTGAATCCTGTGATAAAAGCAACAACGCAAAAGGCTTAACCAATAATATTCTTCTGGACAGAAAAGCATTGAAACACAAGGGGCTGAGGGGCTGAGTTAAAAATGGGTCGTGTCAGTTAGATGAACCGACTACATCTGTGTGCGGCAAGGACAGGGGGCAAAAATACCATAACCACCCCCCTACTTGCCATAGCACAGAAAGGGCAAGTAGAAACGGCGGACAGACCGACACGGACAGCCGAAAAAGCAAGGCGGACAGGGTACACCCCATGCGGCTGTCTGTAT
>ERZ791618.209-NODE-209-length-34172-cov-1.912976_pt1 | contig 34172 bp, 37 predicted proteins | sample MGYA00510059_ERZ791618 | MGnify/ENA primary metagenome ERZ791618 (study PRJEB30046, sample SAMN00715159) | human gut metagenome | study: EMG produced TPA metagenomics assembly of the A metagenome-wide association study of gut microbiota in type 2...
GGCGGCACGTACCCAAGCCGGTACCATGATAAAGGCGACGACCTCACGCTGCAGGCGTCCGGACGTACGCACACGGTTCATCGCCTCGATGAAGACATCGATACCTTTATTTCTGTATTCATAGCGGCCACTGGTGGAAACCAGCAAAGCGTTCGGGTCGATGGAGCAGCCCAATAATTTCTCCGCTACATTAATTAATGTACGACGTGCCTCCTTCCGCTTTTTAGCGTATTCCTTGCCCTCGGGTACGAAGTTGGGCTCAAAGCCGTTCGGGGTAACATATCCGGTGCCTTATCCAATAACTGTTTACATTCACGGGCCGTGATATCGCTTACGGTCGTGAAGCAATCCACGTAATGGGCGGCCTGCTTCTCTACGGAATGCTTGGCCTCCATGTTTAGCTCCTTACCATCTGATCGCCGTTGTAACCGTCCATATAAGCGTATAACGCTTTGTTGTTACCGGCGATAGAGCGTCCGATCGATGTGGCATGCGTCGTGAAAAGTGTCGCTATGGCAGGGATTTGCTTTTGAATGTAAAGCGCTCCCATCGCCAACATCCATTCATTGAATAGGGCGGCGACTTTCTTGTTTTCCAGTTTGTAGAAGTGATAGAAACTCTCTATTACCTTACCGACCGCATATGCGAAGATACAAGACTCATCGTAATCGCCGTAGGCGTGGATGGAGTCAACTCGGAAATTTTCCCACATAGAATAGAAAAAGGCGTCTCGTTCACTGAAGTAGGATTTGAAATCTACCAGTATAACAGGGGGGGTACCCGGTACGTTCCAGCGACCAACCTTAACTATCAAGTGATCCACTGCCTCGGCGTGCTTTCTCCAATCCTCAAACAAAGATGCGTCTTCCGTAAAATCGGGAGCGGTTGTGTTTGCCCACACATCCGGACCGATGAATATTACTTTGTCGTTAAAAATTTGTTGAAGCGTATGAGCTTTAGTCGATAGTACGGTATAAATACCTCCCACTTTATTACAGACTTCCCAGCTGCTTTCAAAGAGAAACTCTGGCGTCTTTATCATTTCGTTCATATTTGATTTGTTTATAATCAATGATTTCACCGCTGCAAAGATAATTCATTTTATGTTTTTTCTTGGCCTTTCCTCGGTATTTAATAACATATGTTCTATATTTGTGGATAATTAAATATGAAATAATTATGGCTAAAAGAAGAATTTTAAAGAAAGAGATCAGCTACGTGGCTGGTGAATTGTTCACGGAAGCGCTGGTTTGCAAATTGTATATACCCGGAGTAAATCAAGAGAAAGCAGATGCTTTGATGGCTCGTATCCTAGATATGCAAGATAGTTATATCGTTCGTGCCGGACACCCCGACGGCAAGGATAACAAGGCTCTCGTACGGAATTATTATCGCAAATTAAGAGAGGACTTGCAAAACGAGGTTAACGCTATCGCCGACGAGATAGGAGAGTTGAGCAAGGACAAATAGGCATGAAGAAGGCAATTAGTAAGGCGATACTCCGTATGGCGGGGTGGAAGCTGGGCCCGGTGGATGGCGTGGATTTGCCGAAATGTATCGTATGTGTGGCTCCGCATACCAGTAACTGGGATTTTATTGTAGGGAAACTTTTTTATACCTCGATCGGGTGTAACGCTGGTTTCCTTATTAAGAAAGAGTGGTTCTTTTTCCCTTTTAATTTGCTGTTTAACTGGCTGGGAGGTGTTCCGGTGGATCGTGGTAAACGTACGTCGGTGACCGATCAGATGGTGGAACGTTTCAAGACCAGTGAGCGGTTTCAATTGGCCGTCACACCGGAAGGTACCCGGAAGCGGGCCAAGGAATGGAAAAAAGGATTCTATTTTATCGCTTTGAAAGCGAACGTGCCGATCGTGGTGGCTTATTTTGATTATGGAAAGAAAGAGGTGGGTACGAAAGGTGTTTTTTATCCGACAGGTGATGTGGATAAAGATATCCATACGATACGTGAGATGTATCGGGGAGTTACCGCCTGCCATCCTGAGAATTTCGTACAGGTATAGGAGTTTTCATGGTGAAGAAATAAGAGTTTTGCTATAGGAAAACAAAAGTTTTCCCTAGGAGAAACAAAAGTTTTGCTATGAAGAAACTACTGTTTCTTCACCATGAAACTGTTTCCTTGTCACAATATGTCTTTTTATTACCTTAATATCTTTATTCTATGACTGAAGACTTACGTATCAGCATGATACAATCCCATATCATTTGGGAAGACCGTGAAGAGAACTTGGGTTATTACGGCGAACTGTTGCGCCGTGTTAGTGGAAGAACCGATTTAGCGGTATTGCCGGAGACGTTTACCACGGGATTTTCCATGGACGTGGAGAAACAAGCCGATACGATGGAGGGCCAGACCGTACCGACTATAAAGGAATGGGCTAAGAAATATAAACTGGCCGTGGCCGGGAGTTTTATCGCAAAAGATAACGGAAAGTTCTACAACCGGGCTTTTTTCATCACTCCGGAAGGAGAGGAGTATTATTACGATAAGCGTCATTTGTTCCGTATGGCGGAAGAGGACAAGCATTTCTCGGCGGGCGGCAAACGTCTGATCGTGCCTTATAAAGGCTGGAATATTTTTTGCAGGTTTGTTATGACCTACGTTTCCCGGTTTGGAGCCGCAACGTGAATAACGAATATGATCTTTTGATTTATGTAGCCAATTGGCCCGAGGCCCGGAAGAAGGCGTGGAAGGCATTGCTGCATGCACGTGCCATCGAGAACATGGCTTATGTCTGTGGCGTGAACCGTGTGGGGGTAGATGGGAAAGGTTTTCTTTTCAGAGGGGATTCCATGATTTATAACGCAAAAGGAAAGAAATTGGCTGATGCCGGAAAACGAGAGGAAATCACCCGGACATGTACTTTGAAGAAGAGCGACTGGATGAGTTCCGGGCTAAGTTCCCGGCGTGGAAGGATGCGGATGGATTTGGTATTGACTTCTAATCGTTTAATTCCTTCTTATTATGGAAAAACGTAATCCTTGGGCTTGGATCCCGTCTCTTTATTTTGCCGAAGGCTTGCCCTATGTGGTAGTCATGACGCTTTCTGTGATCATGTATAAACGTCTGGGCGTCTCAAATACGGATATCGCCTTATTTACCAGTTGGCTTTATTTTCCTTGGGTGATCAAGCCCATCTGGAGCCCGTTCGTAGACTTGATTAAAACGAAGCGTTGGTGGATTTATAGCATGCAGCTATTGATTGGCGGGGGAATGGCAGGTGTGGCGTTCGTCCTTCCCGGGGATTTCTTTCTGCGGTTTACCTTGGCTTTCTTTTGGTTGATGGCGTTTAGTTCCGCTACGCACGATATCGCTGCGGATGGGTTCTATATGCTGGGCTTGACGGAGGAGCAAAAGCGTTCTTTATCGGTATCCGAAATACGTTCTACAGGGTGGCGATGCTAACGGGACAAGGTCTGCTGGTCATGCTGGCGGGGCTTTTGGAGGAGAGTACCGGACGGATTTCTTTTGCTTGGAGTCTGGTGTTTTTCGTATTGGCCGGTACCTTTATCGCCTTGGCTTTGTGGCATAAGTATATCTTACCCCGTCCGGCGAGTGACGCGCAACGTACGAATATCACCCCTCATACCATCTTGGTGGAGTTCGGCAATACTTTCGTGAGCTTTTTCAGCAAGAAAGGGATTATCCCGGCTTTGCTTTTTATGCTGACGTATCGTTTGGGGGAATCCCATTGGTAAAGTTGGCTTCTCCTTTCCTGCTGGATGGGCGGGAGGTTGGCGGGCTGGCGCTCAGTACCGGTGAGGTCGGGTTCGCTTATGGTACGGTGGGAGTGATCTCCTTATTGCTCGGAGGGGTTTTAGGAGGTCTGGCTATATCCCGGGGTGGCTTGAAGACTTGGTTATGGCCTATGGCATTGGCTATCTCCTTGCCGAATCTGGTTTATTTGTATATGGCTTATACGATGCCGGAGAGTATTGTTGTCGTAAACGCTTGTGTCGCTGTCGAGCAATTCGGCTACGGATTTGGCTTTACGGCTTATACGATGTATCTGATGCTTTTCGCCGAAGGGGAATATAAGACTTCGCATTATGCGATCAGTACCGGTTTCATGGCGTTAGGTATGATGCTACCGGGAATGGCATCGGGATGGATACAGGAGCAGATCGGTTACCAACATTTCTTTATCTGGGTAATGATCTGTTGCATACCTTTATTTATTGTATTGCCGTTCTTGCGTTTCAAGAAAAAATAATCTTATACCATAATCCGGGAGTGTAGGGGAGGGTCACGATGAATGTGCTACCTTCCCCTTCTTTGGATTCTAGGGTGATATATCCTCCGAAGTGTTCGATGATAATTTGGCAGATCGCCAGTCCGAGGCCTGTCCCTTGCGCAAACTCGTCCAGTTTGTTGAACCGTTCGAATACTTGGGCTTGCTTATCTGCGGGAATGCCTTTGCCCGTATCGGTAACGGAGATCTGGATCCAACGTTTATCTTGCGTATAATCGTATTTAATCAAGATGTATCCTTGCGTCGTGAATTTTGCGGCGTTGTTTATGAGGTTGGTAATCACTTGGGTTAATCGATGTAGGTCCGCTTGGATAATGGCCGGGAGGACCGGCAGTTGTATTTTAAGCGCTACGCCTTGGGGCATCAACAATTGATGGGTACGGTAGATATGGGATAGTAATTCGTTTAAGTCACAATTCGTGAGGGTAAACGACATCTTACCGGACTCGATGCGGGATAGATCGAGAATGTCATTGATCAATTTCAATAAGAGGTCGCTGTTCTTACTGATAACTTGCATGAACTCATCCCTCTCGTTCGGGCTTATTTCCATATCGCTTGTTAGCAGTTCCGAAAATCCAACGATGGCGTTAAGCGGGGTACGTATCTCATGGCTCATATTGGCGAGGAACGCTGATTTCATTTGGTCCGCTTCCTCGGCCCTTATACGGGCTTTGATAAGATCTTCCTCTACTTCCTTACTTTGTTGGATATTTAAGCAGAGCCCGTTTACTCCGACATTATTGCGGGTAGAGTCTTGTCCATTCTTCGCTTGCGCATATCTGAATTCCCACCATATATGCCCTTTGCCGTTGAAATTATATCGGCGGCGGGTGATCTTACGGGAAGGGAATCCTGTATCAAGCAGGTGCTTATGTTGGATGAAATCTTCCCGGTCTTCAGGGTGGATAGACTCTTGGAATTGCGTGGAGGTGATCGGTTTTATCGGCATATCCAACGACTTATAGAAATCATGGTCGAACTCGAATACGCCGTTGCTGTATCGGAATGCGAAAATATCACCGCTCTCTAAAGCTAACGAGAGGAATTCTTTCTCTTTCCGTAAACTTTCTTGAGCCTGTTCTTGTGAGAGGCTTCGCGACGGTATTGTACTCTTTGATAGAAAAGCGTCCATAGGATAAATAGGGTTAGAAGAATCCCGCATAGAATAATATATGTTTGATAACGAACCACAAAGGGCATATTCAAGAAGATGCTGTTTTGAGGCAGTTCTTTCCAATCGATACCCCATTTATTTAAAGTCGGGTAATCGAACAGATAGTTTTTGGCGCTTTCCGTTATTTGTGGGAAGCTATTGGCCGGTGTGCCCTTGAGTATGCTGGCAGCTCGTCGTAAGGCTTCTTGGGTTTGGCTCTCTACCGGGGTCATATATCCCCCGATGAAGCCTCCGTCATATCCTACGGATTCGTTGATCGCCGAGAAGCTGGGAAATGAGCAGAACCTACCTAAGGCTATCGAGGTATAATCTCTTTTGGTAGCAAGGTAGGCCTTGTTGTAAGTACTTGTACCTAACCCCAGATCAAGTTGGAACTGGTGCGGGGTTGAATGGTTTGTATATAGAGGGAATCGAACGGTACTTTTGGGAACCGCACTAAAGAAGAGGATCTCTTTTTATCGGATGGGGATGAATACTGGGGATATTTAAGGTAATCGGGTCTAGCCTTGGAGCATAGCCCTTTTATTTGCTCATCCATATCTTTCAGGATCTTTTTGTCAAGAGCTGTACTATCAGAGACACGTACAATCACGCATTTTCCCATGATTCGCTCAATAAGTTCGACGTTTTTCCGATAGTCCGGCTTATCCCAAAATCCGGATACGTTAGGATACTTTTGAATTAAGGGTATGTTTGGGTAGTTGACTCCGGTAAAAACGATAGGTACGCTATCTAATAAAGGATGTTCGCAAGCCAATAAGGAATAGGTCGCTTGATCATCGTTTACGATTATGATATCAGGCTTCCATAAAGATAACGTATTGAGTTCCGTATATATTCTTTGTTTCTCTTCTGGCGATTGATAAGCTTCGCAATTAAGATAGAACGTGAAGATACTGGCATGAATGCCTTCTTTTTGGAATCCTTTTTTAAAAGCCTCTTCTATATCTTTATAGGCTTGAAAGTCCGGCTCATAAGATTGGACTATCAAGATACGCTTTTCCGTGGTTGAGCGTTCGCAAGAATTTGCGACCAATAAAAACAATGGAAGCAACAATAAAAAAAGATAACGATAAGAAGTGTTCGTCATGTGTATAGCTTCAATATAATAGGTACAAATGTATAAAAAGTAATTGGATATCAAAGAGACAAATGTCTATTTTTCTTGGCTTCTGAGGCTGGTTTATAATTGAAAAACCAAGGAGATGCGACAACCCTTATTCTTTTCGGACTGGAGCAAGATACGCCCGTTTAATTGTTTTACGATAGCTTGGCAGATCGATAATCCAAGACCTGTTCCTTGCACGAAATCATCCAGCTTCTTGAAACGCTCGAATATCGCTTCTTGGTCCTCGGGAGAGATCCCGATGCCTGTATCCTGCACATAAAGTCGGACGTCTTGTGCATTGGTGGAATACTCGTAACCGATCTCTATAAAGCCTGCGGAAGTAAATTTTATAGCATTTTTCAGTATGTTCTCGAGCGCTTGGTAAAGTCGCTCCTTATCCGAATATAAGCAGATCGGCGTATCGGGGCATTTCTCCTTGAATTCGATACCTTCGGGGACATCGGAAAGATGTTGTTTATAAAGGGTTTTCACTAAATCCGTTAAATTGCAGGATTCTTTATGAAAGACGATACCTCCGGATTCAATCCTTGCCAAATCCAATATGTCATTGACTAACTTTAGTAATAACTCGTTATTGGTCGTGATGATATTAGCGTATTGCTCCTTCTCTTCCGCTGTCAGATCCAGTTCGGCGATTAGGCTTGAAAAGCCGATGATCGCATTTAGAGGGGTACGTATCTCATGACTCATGTTAGCCAAGAATACGGATTTCATCCGGTCGGACTCATTGGCTTTCTCCAAGGCTTCCGCTAATGATTCCTTTTCATGTAATAGGGCTTTTTGCGCTTGTCGTTTTGCCTTGGATTCTTGGGTATACATGATGATGAAGCTACCGAAGACAAAGCAGCACATCGTGCTGACTACGATTATCAAGCTCCAGAATAATCTTGGATATTGGTCCTTAAAAGGAAAGTTCAAAAGTATAGCATCCTTCGGAAGAAGCCTTTTATCGATATTCCAATATTTGACTTCATTGAAATCAAATACATAATTCTTCTTGCTCTTTGTTATCTGTGGGAATGATTCGCTAGGGGAGCCTTTTAATATTTCCGCGGCTCTATCGGTAGATTCTTCTATTTGGGTTTCCAAGGAGGTGATATAGCCACCTACAAGTTTATTCGTATATCCTAGATCCTCGTTGATCGCCGTAAAAGAGGGTTTACTGGAAAAACGGCTGGTGTTCAATACCCGGTAATCCCGTTTGGCCTGTAGATAGTAGATGTAAGGGACGTGTTTACTCATGTACCAAGAAACAGCTGATAGCTTGTCTCCTTGCACGGGCACGACGTTGACGGTCGTACTATCCGGTCGTTTTAAGCTTTGATTGACCCTGTCCAAAGTAGCGATCTCTACCGGTATATACATGATGCGATTATTATCGACCCGAATGTCTGCTTGAGCACATTGCTCATGTAACGTAGCCTTAATGTGCCTATCTATATACGTACTATCGTGCAACATATAAATCGTAGACTTGCCCAACAGATGTTCTATCAAGCGGATGTTCGTGACGTAGTCGGGCTCGTCCCAGAATCCGGAAACATTCGAATATTGCGCTAATAGTGCCTTATTGGGGAAATTTACGCCGCCAAATACAATGGGGACTGTAGAGATTAGCGGATGATGGCATTGCATTAACGTGTAAGTCGCTTGATCCTCGTAGACCAATATCAGATCGGGTTTCCAAGTAGAGATCGAATCTAGATACAGGTACATCCGTTTTTCTTCGGCGGGTACCGCATATTGCTCGCAGTTCAAATAGAATGTTTGGATCGACGGATTAATCCCCTTTTTCTCGAGGGATTCCCGGATCAACCGATCGCAGTCTTTATAAGCTACATAATCGCTTTCATAGGAATGCACTACTAATATACGATATTTATTTCCCGACTGTTGACAAGAGGACTGTAGAATGGCTAGCAGAAAAAGTAGAACAAATATGTAATATTTCTGTATAGATCTCGCTAGCATAAGTCGAAAATTAGTACGTTGCCCTTAATCGTAATTTAAAATGAGTGTTTTTATGCGAGTGCAAACTTATTAATAATTATTGGATATCAATGGCTTTTTTATTGAATATATAGGGCTAAAATAAAAAACGGCTATCAGATCCCGAAGGACCCGATAGCCGTTTTTCTATCTTATGTGGAGTAAAGGAGCGATTAAAACCGCTTCTTTTTATTTTACTTCCTAAAATATAATATGCAATGAGTATCAGCAACTTATATGTTTATGATACAAATAAGGACAATTTTACAAGTGACATACAGAAAGCATAAGGAGGAACATGGTTTTATGTAGGCCAAAGAAAGATTTATATTTATTTAACTATCCGTTTCTTATTTGCAGGTGTTTTCATTTTCTTATCGGTATTTTCTCTTGTTATGCTCTTGTTTGCACAAATACCATAAAATGAAGTTGTTGCCTCTTTACTGCTTATTTTTGGCTTTCGTTTTTTACGGAAATACGTTATACCTTTGCAAAACAACCATAGATAAAAATAGTTATGAAGCAAAGGCAACATATATTCCAGTCATGGGCAATAGAAGTAATAACGGTGCTTCTGGCATCCACAATATCATTCCCTGTGAGTGATGCTTTGGGAGTGCGGTTAAGCATTCTCCCTTTTGTCATGGTAGCTTGTTATGTTGCTCTAAAACTCATTTACCATTTATGTATCTTTCTGTCGGCACATATAATATCCCTTGTTTCTTTATTCTGCCACAAACCTGTGCAATCCGACAGACAAACTAAAGATGATTGCGCTTTAGCAACTGCTATATCTATGGCTGGCAATGATGATATTCAAATGAAACGGATGGAGTTATTCCATTATGAGTACCAGCATGAGGAACGACAGTATCTGCAGCAAAAAAAGAGAGAAGAAGATGAAAAACTACAAGCCGTATTGCAATACGCCCGAAATACATTCAGGCAGTTTGACTTTAGCGAAGAAGAAATCTTCCAAATCTGCGAATGTGTCCGATACTTTGTCACCAATCGACAAGCTCTTAGCGTAAACATCCATATCAAACGACGCACTACTGTTACTCAAATTTCACTAAAGAACTTCGCTTGGAACATTGCTTTCCAATATAACATCAGCCGGGATGTCACAGCGCAATTCGTTATGCAGACATTCCACGAATGGTTTGACAATTCCACCCTTGATACAATCAGAAAGAATTTGCGAACAACAACTGGAAATCATAAGATTAAAATAGATGAGCAGATTATCAAACACCCAATCATATCAAACTGAGAAGAAAAGACTTCAATAAAACAAATGAGGGAAATACTTATTTTCATAAATTGCGATATGATGTTAATGCAAACAGATTCTATAAAGTTGATGTTGAAATTAATCTCTTGTTAAATTATCCTTTTCAATCTTCCAAAATTTTGGTAATTCGACTAAATTGCCTAATTTTGTAAATTAAAGAAAATAAATTCATTATGAAGCAGGCTGATTACATCAAGCAAATAGCAAAATTTGCCTTAGCAAATGACAATGCTCGTTTGCGAGATTTGTTGTATCAGTATGTAGAATATTCTCAACAAAATAACAGAGGCAAATTTGCAACTGAAATCCTATCTATCATTAAAGATTCTGATAGAGAGAATTCATTGGGAAAGCTAAAAGAATATCGACTAAATAAGCATTTTGACTACAAAGCTGACGAGTATATTTTACAGACAGTAACGTCTTCATTTACAATGAAGGATTTAGTTTGTACGCAAGATGTTCGTGAGGAATTTGAATATTTTATCAAGGAAAGACAACAAACTGAGGCTCTTGTCCAAATGGATATTCCAGTATCCAATAAGATATTGCTTCATGGCCCATCAGGATGTGGAAAGACATTAAGTGCCTATGTATTGGCTGGCGAATTGAGCCGTCCACTGATTATAGTCAATTTGGGTACGATCATTTCATCGAGACTGGGAGAAACAAGCAAAAATCTCACTCAAATATTTAAGACTGCAGTTCAGGAAAAAGCTATTGTTTTGCTTGATGAGTTTGACAGCTTAGGGAAAATAAGAGATTACGATCAAGATCATGGCGAAATGAAACGGGTTGTAAATACCATATTACAACTATTTGATTTTGTAAGTCAAGATACTATCATCATTGCAGCTACTAATCAATTACAAATGATAGATGAAGCCCTTATTAGAAGGTTTGATTTATCTATTAAGATGGATTTACCAAACTCTGAACAGGTACATGCTCTTATCCAATATACGATTAAAGATCGGTTCGTCTTTGACGATGAACAAGTCAAAGAAAACATTATCAATAGCGAATGTAGAAATTTGTCCTACTACGTTATAAAACGCGCTTTACTTAATGCAATCAAACGGAATATATTAGATGGATATAATGACAATATTATTCGAACTAATATTTGGAAAAAACTCTTAAACGATAAAAGGATTAGCTAATGCCAATCCTTTTATCGTTTAAATTTAAATTATAGTTCTGCTTCAAGAGCAGCCTGAGCAATAGCTTCCACTATATTGACTTGCTCCAAACTATCGTATAAACTGTTCCCATCCAATTCTGCAGAATGTTTTTGTTCAATCGTCAGCACAAATGAGAATGGATGATTTGTGCCTTCTAAATACTCACGACCTGTGCATCGAAAAATAATAGATATCTGATTACGAATCTTTTCTATTTCATCACGGCTAATATTTAAACTCATCTTCTGTACATTTGAGAACATTTTACTTGATACAGGGTAAAAATCATCAGACCATGAACCTACGCTAGACTTTATTGCCATTCTATCCTTATCGTCAGAGGCTCTTTTACTTGCATATTCCTCTGCATTCTTTCTTGGTTCATCATGATTCATACTATTCCCAAAGTTAAAAGCAATATGAATTGGGCAATAAGATAATACATCAGCTCGTTTAGGATTAAACTTATAGCAAAGTGTAGCAGTTAAAGTTAATAATACACCTTTCTTTGAGTATTGAAGTAAATAATTAGGGATATTCAGATTAACAACCTTGTGACTATCGAAAGCTATTGTATCTTCAATAACAAACGTACAACGATTATCGTCTGAATCTATACACTTAGAAATGTTAGGCACACCATGACCAGAAATATACTTGGATAATCGTTCTGCACTATACTTTTTGGATAAAAGAGTTTTCTCTTTACTATCAACATAGGGATATGAATTATTATCCAAAAATTTCAATTCTCGATAGTCTCTTCGAGATAATACTTTTTAATCGGTTCTGCACTATTAATCATCAAAGCCTTCACTGATTGCATATTTAGGTTAGGATATTTACTAACAATCTTAGCTGCAATATTAGCTGCTAATGGAGTTGCGTAACTCGTTCCAGAGTTTTGTTCTATTTTCAGGCCTGTTCCATCTATTCTCGGTGCTAAAACTAGCATGCGTGACTCAACATCCAATTGGTCACCACCAGGCATAACAATATCTGGCTTAAAGAGATTCTTATTTTTTTGGTTGTTCTTGAAACGAGTGCCATTAATCAACGAATTGTAGTCTATGTGGTATTTACGCGAATAATAAGCAGGAAACTCACACCCCAAACTCAATCCATGATTACCGTGATTAATATTATAACTTTCAGCAATAGCACCAACAGACATATTGTTCATGCTTTCACTAGGTTCACAAAGATTCATACACTCGCCGTCGTGACACTCTGTTTCTTCTATCGAAATGAAGGGATTATAATAATGATTCGGATATTTCAGAAAACGCTTAACTCTTTCACTCGTATTAGGATTAGCAGCAACAATCTGCATATTCTTAATATCCTCTTCACTAAGATTACCAACGGAAATAAAAATCAGCAAATCATATATGTAAGCTAATTCATCAAGTATATATGCATAAGTAGAAATATCTTGATTATAAAATTTTCCACGAACGGACATTGAAAGATTAAAGATACGAATGCCATAGTTTTGATGAGCTATAGTGATAGCCTCTTTTATGTCGGCGATGTTCACGAGTCCAGTTTCGCCTCTCTGTACTTTGATAGAAAAGATTTTGGCATCAGCATCAACTACGTTAGCATCCATGTTACGATAGAAGTTGTTTCCGAATGCAGCTAATGTTGCAACAGTTGTACCATGACTTGAATCGGACCTTAAATCAATCTCATACGGATGCGGGGCATTCTTATCAACTAAATCAAGTCCATCATGTTCCAATATGGGATCTAGTACGGCCAGTCTTTGAACACCTGTATCAATTACACCAATAATTGGTGCTCCTTCTAGCAAATTTAAAGTTGCATCTGACACCCTTTCCAAATCACCAAAAGTATTAGGACGTACACGAGTAGTGTACAAAGATTGAATTCTTTGTATCACATCAAAATTATCCAATAAAATAGCCAAATCATCTTTAGAAATGAAGTTTATTTGGTATATTCCAGATTCTATCCTTTTATAAAGAATCTGCTTCTGATCTAAATACTCCTCCATTGCTTTCACTATAGCTTGATGTTTCATCGCTATTCTAGGTGAACTCTCCACCAACTCTAGAAGTACATCATGAGCATCATCGCCCATAATACCAAAAGGCTTCATCGAATCACTATCCCAATAACTGAAACCGGCCATCAAAGTCAGTGGCTTATATTCTGTACTGTCATTATTTTCTTCCGTTGAAAAAGAATCAATTTGAGTTATAAAAACATCATTAAATCGATCTTCGTCAACTATAGCAAATAGGACAGTCTGATTCATGTTGGAATAATTAAGCTCGGATAATCCATAGACTTGGCAATATTGTCTTGTTAAGGTGCTATCTGCAATTTTCAAAAAATCAATAGACAGCATATCAAAATGTTCACTTACCACATCTTGTCTCCGTAAGCTATGGCGTTCTTCTAAGGCTTGCTCAAAATTAATACGGCAACGATGAAGCTTTTCTCTCTGCTGACAATAATTCTTTTCGTCTTCCGAAGTTTCTTCTTCATCATCTCTGCCTCTTGTTCGGTTAAACTTAAGGCAGATACCAAATTCGTTCTTTAAAAACAGATGACTTTTACCCATTGTATCGAACCATTTAATAAATACAAAACATTCTAAACTACAAAATTAGCAACATCTTTTAAAATAATACCATAAATTGCAGTTGATTTAGCACAAGAGACTCTTACGCATGGATAGAAGTCGTTTTACCACACCCATCTTAACACTGTTGATAAATGTTTTATTAAGGGGTGAGCAAGGATGGATGTGATATATTTTCACACATATGTGGATAAACACGTTAATATTAAAGCGCATCCTGTAATTTACCATCAATTTATTGTGTATTTCGGTAGTTAATGTTAAATTGCCACTCCAAATTGAAGAAAACTACATATTATTTCTTTTATTAAGATGTAATTTAGTAAATTTGTGTTCAACGTTAATTTATTAAATATGGAAAATTTCCAAAAACTAAATCGACTGAAAGCAGTTCTCGCAGACGCAGGTCAAACAAACAAGTGGCTTGCAGAGCAACTTGGCAAGAATCCTGTTACCGTCAGCAAATGGTGCACGAATACCTCACAACCAGACTTGCAGACGCTGGCAAAGATTTCAGATTTGCTTAAGGTTAACATTAGAGAACTTTTGGCTGAACGCAATAATTGATAAATGTTATGAGCAAAATATCAGAACACATATTTAGACTATACAGTCAATTGGTTGGAGACGAAATACAACCAATTGACGAAAATGTAGTTGATGAGGCGATGGACGTAATCAATAAGATAAATGTCACAGATGCTAATTCACTCTTTTATTTTCTGTCTGCTATTAATTTACTCAATGCTGCTATTAAGACAGAAAAATATAAATCCAGATTGTTTTATGAATTCATAAAAACAAGGGTTTCTGCAGTTGCAGATTGTGTACTAAAGAATGCAACAAGTTTCTATGATTCAAAACTATATTATAATAAGAACCAAAAATGCCTATATTTTGAAGTATACGGGGTTATTTTTAGTTTTCATCAAATAAAGGAGACTAAACAGATTTTGATAGTAGCTGCTAATAACCCACCTATCACATGGACTGGAGTTAGGTTACAAAGGATTGCTCAAAACATTTTTTTATTTGCAAAAGAACAATCAAATACTATTCAGATGCAAGATCAAAGTTCATCTATTGCCCAAATAAAAGAATCAAAAAATACGGAGTTATTGAACAAACTTGTCGAATGTCCAGATTGTGGAAAAGAAATATCAAAATCCGCATTTTTTTGTCCTAATTGCGGTCATATTCCTCTGTACAATATTATAACTAATAGCTATAAGGTTGGCGACAAGGTTCAAATATCCTTTAACACAAATAAAGTGTCTGGTGAAATCGTTAACCTGACACCGGTTTTTGCAACAATCAAAAAAAGGGACGAAACTATAATAACGGTTCGTCAAACTTCCATAGATAGTATTCAAAATATTTCAACCGCAACTGAGATAGAAAATAATTTCAGAGATGTAGATAGATTGTCTTCTCAGAAATTGCTTGATATCTTTGATGCATTATTATTAAAGATATTTCCAATTTTATCCATAAACAATAGGACGCTAATACCTACTAATGCAACTATCGTAGGCATTAATGATAATGGTATAAATATAACAACTGATTCTGGATTATCGGAGACGTTAAGTGGGAATTTTGTCAATTTCAAGAAAAAGAGTTGCGCTCCTGGTTCTCGCTTATATTGCAACAAGATTAATGAGAATTCAACTATGTTTTCATTAATTGAAACATCATACCATGACGTAATGAATCTTTTTAGAAAAGCTCTTGTATATCGCAAAGGAGTTACAGCTAAAAGAAAAAAAACAATGCTTGCTGTTTTGAAGTTCATGATGGATGAAATGACTTCCAAAAAGGAAGCTTATATAGAAATAGAGAAATTCCAAAAAATTATCCTTTCGTATGTAGGAACAAATCCTGATATTTTTGATGATGAAGCGGAAGAATATGACGAATCAACCAATATCCCTGAAGACCAGTCTATAAAAGCCATCCATCAAACAAATGTAGAACTATATAAAACCGAGTCGGAAAAAATATTAGAGAATGGAGGCCTTCAACTAAAAGTAATGGGCAAGGTCGATTTAGATAGTATTCCAGATAGTAAAAGAACAAGATTTTTAAAAAACATAGAGACTTCTCACACAGATAATGATTCATCGCAAAGTAAATTGGTTAAGCCTACAATTTTATTTTCAAATGAAGTAACGGCTTTCCTAAGCAAAAAATTGCCAAACTTGAACGAATCAAAGTGTAAGCAATTAGAGAAGGAACTGGATACTTTAATTCGTAATGGACAGAAAGAAGAATGTCTTAAACGTTCTTATCAGATTATAAACACAAAACGTCCAACCCCTAAATACTTAAGAAGTTATCTTGATAGAATTGTGAATACAGAGATTGCATTAAATCATACAACTGAAGCTTTGCAATCCCTTGCATATCTTATTGTTCTAACTGAACAACAGAGTGACGTTAATGTAAATAGCATTGGCCATTTGTATATAACAATGGCAAGATTGTATCAGAAAGGTAATAATAGAGAAGAGGCATTAAAAGCAATATTATATGCAGAAAGTGTTAAACCAAATAATAATGCTATCACAAAGCTAAAAGAGTCCATTCAAAGGATGAATTCCAATGATATCAATAATTCAGATTCTTCAAGCGATACATCCACACCTATTAACGGATCTGTTGACACAAATGATAGTATCAGCAAAATGCTTCTTGAGGATGTTTGTCAAGAGGCTAAACGGCAGGAATTGCTTCCTTCGAATGAATTAATTCCTGCCGAACAACTGTTTGGTAGAGCCCAAAACAAACGTAATGACCAGTCGGTATCATTTGAGGATAAGGCTCAACTTTTTTTAGAGGCTGCAGGAGCTTATTATATTCAAAGCAGACATCAACAATAATGTACAAAATATCAGTCGCTAATTACGCTCGACTGAAGGGGCATGGTATGTATGCTAGATTTGCGAATCTTATTGGGAATGACTCTACAGAACTTATTGAGTTGCAAGCTCTTCGTGATAGTGCGTGTAGCTACTATGTTGAAGCCCTGGAAATTTTCAACACTCTTGGAGAAAAAGATAATCTTAGAGAACTTTTATTAAAATACTTACATTATCATTTATTACATCCCAGATTGAAGGTAACAAAACTCCTGAATCAGATTGGGAAATTATTTCATTGGGAAAACTTCAAGAAATATGTCTTAAAGGAGATAGCTCAGAAAATCTCAATCTTCTCTTAAGAACTTATTTGGTTGTAGGTTCTGCGGCAGAAGATGTATGGATTTCTTTGATTAACGACAAAAGTGGTATTGGTCCATTTCGTGGAAAATGTTCAGACAGCGAAAGATTTAAAAAACAAGCTTTCAATATATTGAATCAGATAAATCAATCAACAATCGATGTAGATGACGATTTGGAAAATTTTATGCATAGTTTGTTCGTCATCGAAATGAACGTAAAAAAATCCTAAGCGAAGCTATTCAGATATGCTTATCATGGAAGTTTTATTCTTTCGATCTTAGCTCCTTTGACAACAAGTGGAGAAAAGTTCTTGAATATAAGGATTTGATGACGAATACTGATATTATTTCTATTAATTCCTTGATAGAGGTAATTGAAATCCTAAAACCTTACGCAGGACGTAAAGAAAACGAAAGAACTCGTATATTAGTTAGGGCTCAGCAAACTCTTTTAGGTGCACAAAAAACGATTGCAGACACTACTACTTACTACGGTAACACATTCTTCTCTATATTGATTAATAATTGGTTAAAAGAAATCTCTCGTCAAATAGAAGAGAGAGATGCTCGCACATTGCCAATGTTGAACATATCAAGTAAACCTGCATTCATTACTAAAGATGAACATGGCAATGGCGTAATCAGTATTGTTGTAACAAATAATGGAGATTCAACAGCAGAGTCTTTTTATGTTACTGCGACAATTGACGGTAAAGAATATAAGGTTTTACATGAAGGAGAGTTATCTTCAGGAGATTGTAGTGGTGAGAGTTTTGTTTCATCAGATTTTTCTTCTTTGGAATCCGCTAACGTAAAGTTTCTTTTGATTGCAAAATATCAAGGAAAAGATTTAAATCCAATAGTATATGAGGCAACATATGAAATTGAAAGCGAAGACGTATTATCGGACGAAATAGATATCCCGTGGAACATATCGAATACTCCGGAAGAACATATATTCAAGGGACGTGAAAAAGAATTGAAAACATTGATTGACCACTATCTATCAAAGGATCGTTCTTTGACCTACATACTTTATGGACTAACTCGCACAGGTAAGTCTTCAATTTTGGATTATCTGAGAAATCGAATTGATAGTCAGATTTTAAAAGAAGACTCTTCAAAACATATTTTAGCTTTCAAATGGTATCTAAATGAGTTCCCATATAAGAATTCGACTTCTGCCCAGTTTTGGACTTGGGCTCTGGAAACGAATATTTACGATAAGTTAACAGATGAATTGGCCGATAAGGTTGATGCTGCCTATGGTGAAAATGGACTTCCTCCTGCAGAATGTCTTTCGCAGATCGATTTCTGTAAGATTGTTGATGTCCTTAACGAGAATAATGTTATTCCGCTTGTTACAATAGACGAATTCTCATTTGTCCGACTTATGCTCAAGGAGGGTTTAATAGACGCGACATTTATTTCTACATTAAGAAATTTGGCGTTGACAGGAAAAGCTTGCTTTGTTTATTCTGGTACTTACGATATAAAGGAGCTTCCGAAGGAAAAAGAGTACATCGCAGGGCAAATGAATAATACATTGCCAATGCCTATTAACGAAATTGAGGAGCAATATGCAAATGAATTAATTGACGCATGTCCTAAAATAATATTTGACGAAAGGGCAAAAGCTTATATCCGCGCTTTGTCTGGTTGTGTGCCATATTGGATTCAATGGATATGTTTAGCATGTGGTAAGTATGCTGTCGCTAGAAAACATAGACATTTAGGATTCAATGAGGTTAATGATGTGGTTAGAGTATTAACTGGTGAAGTACAACCTGGCAAAGGAGATACTTGGGAGTCTTTGGATGAAACTAATTTCCATAATAATCAGATTGATCCGGAAAATATTGCCGAGCATCAATTGATTTCATCTATTTCCTATCTTAATAGAGAAAGTACTCAAATTGAACGCGGCATAAGTATGGATGAACTTAAACGCTTATGGGATAAGTATTCTGTAAATGAAGAAAGACGACTCAATATGACAAGAGCTTTGGCGAGTTTAAAAGATAAGAAGATACTATATTCATTTACAGATGAAGGTAGAGAGGTGTATCGTTTGAGCGTTGACTTGTTTAGACGTTGGTGGTTTGTTCACCATAAAGATTTAGATTTAGAATTTTCACTTTAACAATCAATAATATGGAACCTTTCATTGTAGGTATTGATATTACCTCTACAAAAGATTTGTTTGGTAGAAATAGAGAAATCGAGACATTGATCTCATGTGCCAAAAGAAAAGGAAACGCAGGAATAATTGGTGCCAGACGTTTTGGTAAGACTTGCTTAATGAAGTCTTTGGAAACATATTTGGTTAACAATAGTAGTATTGGGGCTTACCCTTTGTATTTTGATGTAAAAACTCAATGTGGAATTAAGAAAAATACTCCTGCTGTATATAGATCTATGGCTTCGCTTCTTGCATCAAAAATGTGTTTGGATAATTTATTACCAGAAGGGGAGCTGAAAATATCTAGAAGATGTTCTTTGGATATTTCTTGCGATGAACTCGACATGCGAGTACAAATGGAAGAATGGAATCCTGAATATCAAAAGCAAGTGCTATTTACACTTGCAAACAGCCTCGCAAAGAACAATAAATATTTGTTGTTGCTTCTTGATGAAATTGATTATCTCCTTTTAGAGGCATTTGATACTCCGTCTGACTTTTCAAGAATAAGAGGTGCTGCTACTTCTCCAGAGTCTAATCTGAAATTTTGGATTGCCGGTACCTCAACATGGAGTGCAATATGCACGAGTGTAGGCTCTCCAGAACTTAATTGTGGATTGGAAAATGTGACGATTACTCCAACATCAAAGGAGGACTTCACCTCTCTTTGGCAACATGAATGCTCTTTGATTAAAGAAACTTTCTTAAGACAACAGTATTTGGATTTATTGTCCCCTTTGTTTCAGAAGACAGGAGGCGTTCCATATTATGCTAAGTTTGTAGCTTCTCATATGTATACCAATAAAAAGGTTGCTCTGCCTGAATATGATGTAATTCGAGATTATTTATGTGAGATAATTAATAATCGGTTTGTATCTGAAGCAGAGCGTTCCACAATGTTCTTACTCTCAAAAGGTCCTAAGAATTTTGAAGGAACTATACCAGACGGAATAACGAGTTTAAGGTCTAAGGGTCTTGTGAATAGCATTTCTGAATCGACCTTTTATTTGCCGATTGGGTATTTGGAAGATTATTTGCGTGCATGTAGCCATGACAAGGAAGTTGTGGATATTGATTCCATAGAGCAAGAAGAACTAAATGAGCTAGTAAATCAAATAGAAAGATTGCGAGTTGGCGTAAATAAACGGTATATTAATGTTCATGAGGTATTTATTCCTTCTCACGAAGATCCAATCGAATTTGGAATCTTAAGAAAGCGATGCTATGATGAAGCTTCAATGGATGCATTTTCGGGATCGTTGTATAAATTATACTATGAAGGAAGTAATAACGGAAACAATCTTCCTGATAGATGGTCCGAATTCGCAAATTTAACTCGTGCATTAAGGCATCTATATAATCATAGAGAATGTGATCCTTCGACAATGTCAGAGGAGCGTTTGTTGATGATTGTCAATAATGGTAGTCGTCCGATTTATGATTATGAGTTCGCGAAGATGCAAGTTAGAATTCTACAATTATGTCGAGATGAATTATGTGGCATGCAAGCTCCAACTTCTCCTTCTCGCACTAATACAAATACCTCTACAACTGAGTCGGACAGCAGTTCTGTTTTAAGAGGAAAAATTAATGGTGACAGAAACAGAATTCTTGTAGATAATCATCCTGTATACATTATTGACAATAGAATGGGATTTGCGCCAAACAATTCTCCTCGAGAATACGACTATTCTGAAAGAGAGGAGGTTTTGTTTGAATTAAGAGAAAGAACGAATCCAAAAACGGGAAAGCCTATCTCTTTTGCAATAAACGTAAGACCGGCAAATGATTAATAATCATGCAACGCAAGAACCTCTTTGACGGAGATAGCTATAAGGCACAATTTGCTTTGATAACCTATCGGTGGCTTATGAGTCACCGATGGGTTAGTTATGCAGATATCATGGCTGATTATATTGGTGTGACAACAAAAGAACTTCCTGCTAATTTGTCAAATTGCGATGGGTATGGCGAGTTGAAGAAGGTGGTTGGCACACTAAAGAAAGCTATAGCCGATAAGCTTGAAAAGGACGTTGGCGAATGCTTTGAGGAAGAAGGCAACAACCGCAATAAGCGCTTTCGATACGTTGTAAGGATGATGATCCACTTGCAGACATGCGTAATGCCAAGGTCATCAATAATCTTCGTCAGTACTGGAAGTTTTGCCAGGACTCTGCTGGATTCTTCCCTAAATCGTGGCTGGAGTACTTCTTCCATGATTGTCAGGACTTGCTCGACATGAAGGCTAAGCGCCAGAAAGGTGAGCAGGTGATAAGTTCAAGCCTTGACCGAATATTAACCAATATAGAATATCTCCCTCAGCTCTATGAAGCTATTACCAACAAAACGGTGATGGAGATAGAATATAAGCCATACGACGAGGAACAAGTAACCTTACTATTTCATCCGCATTACTTGAAAGAGTACAATGGACGATGGCATTTATTCGGTCATGCAGAAGGTAGAGTACCGGAATTCGGGTACAACATTGCTCTTGACCGCATACAAGAGAAGCCTCGTGAGAGAAGTAAAGTGGAGTATGTTCCTGCACCAAATCACTTTTATGATGAGTTTTTCAAGGATATCGTTGGTGTGAGTCACATGAAAGATTTCCCGAACAAAGAACACATCGTTATACGCGCACACAAACATTATATATTTAAATTAATAGACACAAAACCTCTGCATCGTTCATATGAGGTCGTGAAACCATTCGGAGTTTATGAGGATGGAGAGTATGCCGAGTTCTCTGTGGATGTAGAGATGAACAACGAGTTTATTGGTCGCGTTCTCCAGATGGGTGCAGGACTCGAAGTTATGTCACCGCCAAAGATACGTATGATCTTCGCGACAAGAGTGAAAGACATGGTTTCATACTACCTTGAACATGAAGAGAAACTCCAACGAATGGTACCAAATTCAGAGGAACCAATAGGAACATAGGTTCTTGAAAATATCACAAGAATAGTTATTACATTTGCAGCGTCAAACTTCGAAAACCACCACGAAGTTGACGCTGCAAATCGTTGGTGAAAGTTAGTGAACCGAATGAAGGAATGGTTCTAAAATGAGAGGAACCATTGTTCTGGTAAAAACATTCTTCAAATCCGAAATCAAGTAGTAATTTGTACTCGAAATCAAAAACGAAAGACTATGAAACAGACACCAAACAACAACAAGGCAACCATGAATAACAAGGCAACAGCAAAGCAGACAAAGAAGCAGAGGAAGGCAGAGGCAGATGCTCACAGAAGAACCAACAAGCGTTGGGAACGTGTTGAGACATCTGATCGCTATCGCAAGGCAGCTACCGAAGAGCTCTGCAATGTGACAACAAACAAAATTGAGATTGAGGTACTTGACGGCATCCTTCTCAACTTGAACATCAGAAGTAAGATGAAGCCTTCAAAAGTGCAGGACAGAATTCTCCGTCGCATCGTAGAGAAACGTCAGGCACAGGCAAGCCACAAGAAGCATGGTCGTTCAGAAGATCTCACCTCAATGCACATCACCCTTGCATGCACAAGCAAGTGCATGAAGGATATCAGAAAGAAAAGATACGCTGCATGAACTTTCAAAAATGAGTGTGATTGGTTCCAAAACGGAAGGAACCAATACTCATGTAAAAAAGCTTGCATGCCCTATACTAACATAGTAACTTTGCATCACAATTCCGAGAGAGTTGGTTTTGTTTATATATTATTTTATTATTACAAACAACAGAGGTGGCGGCCTATTCCGCTAAACAAAAACCAGACGTACGATGAACACATCACTCGCACTCATTGCCGCAAAGGCACTCCCAGCCCTCTCGGGTAGTTCTCTCACCTACAACGCAGAGAAGAACGTGTACCTCACCCTCGGTTACACCAGCGCAGCTGGCAACACCTACTACCGAGCAATCCGTCTCTCTGACCGATTGGCAGTTTACTACCACATCGGACAAGGTTACGCCCACACCTTCCTCAACGGCATCACGCTGTTTGCATGGAACGGACAGAAGGCAAACATCATTGCTCAGAAGTTCTGGGGCGGATGCAACTGGCGATGTTTCAACGAACGAAGCGCCAAGGAAGAGACATCCTCATGCTGAAGGACTTCCTGAAGGGACAAGCCAAGGCAATGGGCAGCATGGTGGCAGAGAGTCAGCTCCTTGACTTCTCGCGAAGCATGATAGAGGCAACTCATCAGAAGTGCTTGGGCTAACCATCATGCCCAATCAAAGAGAGAACAAACAAAAATCACAAACCAAGAAAAACAAAACGACATGGCAAGCTTAACAAAAGCGATCAACAAAGATCTGTTCGACAGCATCCTGCCGACATTCGGTAACCAACGAGTTCACATTCCTGTATGGGACGAAGGACAGAAGATGTTCCTCTGCGAAGAGTACGAGAGCGCAAGCGGAAACCGCTACTACAAGGGCGTGAGATTCTGCGACCGCATCGTAGTTGTCGAGAAGGTGGGACTCTACCACAACTGGACCTACATCGACGGCATCGAGGTTTACGCCTTCAACGGTACACGCCTTGAACTTGTTCAGAAGAGAGACTACGACAAGGTGCATCGCAACGAGGAGTTCATCCGAAAGGAATTAGAAACCATGGTGCGCAACTTCTTTGAAGGAGTACTCAAAGCCCAGAGAAGCTGCATGCCACAGGAAGAACTCGAAGAGAAGGCGAAAAGCATCATCGATGGATGCTACAAGAGTTTCCTCGACAGCGACTACAACACACGTCTCACCCAAATCCTCCCACAAATCGAACAGAAGTAGGACATGCAGAACACACAGATAGACCCACACAACCACGAGCAGCAGCTTGCATACGAGCTTGTTGCCAACACAAACTCCAGTTTCTTCCTCACAGGTCGTGCTGGAACAGGTAAGACAACCTTTCTTCACAACGTACAGAAGTTGGTTGGAAAGCAGTTCATCACCCTTGCCCCAACAGGTGTGGCAGCCATCCTCGCCGGTGGCGACACAATACACTCCTTCTTTGGCTTGCCGATGGAGGTGTGTACGCCAGGAACATGCGGCAAGATGAACGAGGCAAAGATTCTGACGCTTTTACATGCAGACACGATCATCATCGATGAAGTGTCGATGGTAAGATGCGACATCATGGATGCCATCGACTACACCATGCGTAAGGCTCTGCGCAACAACATGCCTTTCGGCGGCAAGCAGATAATCTTCGTAGGCGACATGTTCCAGTTGCCACCGGTGGTGAAGCAAGGTCCTGAGAAGGATATGCTGAAGGATCTGTACCAAACGGATGACTTCTTCTTCTACAAGTCAGACGCCATCAAGCGCATGCGACTCGTGAAGATTGAGTTCCGCAAGGTGTACCGTCAGGATGACGAACACTTCCTGCACATCTTGGAGAACGTGCGCCTGAACAAGGTAACACCAGAGAACATCATGCACCTCAACGATCGCGTTCACATTCCGACCGCAGAAGATGGTGCTGTCATCACGCTGGCTTCCATCAATAAGACGGCAGACAAGATCAACCTTCAGCGACTAGAGGAGATTGAGTCGGAGGAGTTCGTCTATGAAGGAACCATTGACGGCAAGTTCGAGGAAAAGAAGTTCCCGGTGGACATGAAGCTTCGCCTCAAGGTTGGTGCTCAGGTGATGTTCACTCGCAACGACCAGCAAAAACGATGGGCAAACGGCACTCTCGGCAAGGTGAGCAAACTCACTAAGGACGAGATCTGCGTGACGCTCAACAACGACGAGACATACATTGTGCCATGCTGTTCATGGGAGTCGTACAGCTACGACTACAACAAGGAGGAGCGCAAGATGAAGAAGGAACTCATTGGTACATTCACCCAGTACCCTCTGAAACTTGCATGGGCAATCACCGTCCACAAGAGTCAGGGCATGACCTTCGACAAACTCTCGCTCGACCTCAGCCGTGGCATGTTCGCAGCAGGACAGCTCTACGTAGCTCTGAGCCGTGTTCGCAGCCTTGAAGGTCTGTACCTCTCGAAGAACGTCATACCTCAGTATGCTCATACGAGTCGTGAGGTGCTGACTTACGCAAGCGAGTACAACAACGAGCAACAGATTGGCAACGAGATAGAGAGCGGAAAAGCTGTCTATGGCGCACTCCAGCACAACGACTACGACGAAGCGGCACGTCAGTACCTGCTCCTCGTAGCGAAGAAGGCTGAGAACGGCGACATCAAAGAAGCCATGCAGCAAGCAAAACGCTTCCTTGACATACTCGTGTGCGACGAGCATCTCTATGGTTCGATAGAGTCGGTACCAGAGTGTCTGACAAAGGCAAGCCGTTGGGCACCGAAATTCCTTGCTTCGTTGCTCTGCCTCTATGCAGAGAAGTACGAGGAAGCATTGGCGTACGCTAACGAGGTACTGGCAACACACCAATGTGCAGAAGCCATGTACATCAAGTCGCGTGCCTTGGCAAAACTCGAACGCTACACAGAAGCTGACGAGACCAACTGCCAGCTTGCGAACGTGTTCGAGATGGCAACACCAGACGCAAAGGTGCTCTTCATGATTGCCATGCTCAACGAGATGCACATTGGCGATCCAGGACTTGACTTGATGCGCAAACTGGTAGAGGCACGTCCAAAGTACGACCTTGGCATCCTTGCCCTTCGCACTTTGATGCAATGCCACAACCTAAAGCTTGACAAGCAGTCGGACAACAACTGCGAGTTGGTGGACCTCTTCAACTCAGACGCTACCGAGGAGGAGTTCCTTGCTCAGCTGAAGGTCTGCCGAGAGAAGGCACCAAAGGCTATCGCTTACTTGATTCGCAGAATCAAAAAGCAAGAATTCAACGAAGAAGAGCCTGCAGCATAAAGCAGGTGGCTCTTCCAAACAAACAAAACCAGAAAAAGATGAAGACAAGAACTGCAAAACTGAGAGACATAGAGCAAGTGGGGTTCCCTATTGTGAAAGCTGCATTCAAGGGAAAGGATGGAAATGTGTACGTGGGTGCTATGATGGTTGATAGCGGTTCCGTACATTGCATACTCAACAAGTCGGTACTTTCATTGATCGACGAGTCAAGTGTAATAGACGGCAAGACCATGGACATACACTCAGTACAAGGAAAGGGTGTAAAGTGCCAGGGTGTATCATTCAACTTCAAGATAGGATGCGGAGAGTACGATACATTCTATGTCAACAACACTATCGATTTCAATGCCATGTTTGATGGCGTGTTGATTGGCAACGACGAGCATCCAACAGAACCATGCACATACCGCAACTACTACAACAGTTTGATGGCGAAACTCGACATCCCTAAATTGAAATATCACGGCCTGCGCCATAGCTTTGCCACCCGTTGCATTGAAGCCGGATGCGACTATAAAACTGTCAGCGTATTGTTAGGTCATTCCAACATTTCAACCACGCTCAACCTTTACGTTCATCCTAACATGGAGCAGAAGAAGCGTTGCATTACCAAGATGTTCAAATCATTGGGCAAGTAAAAGTGTGTAACTCATCTTTTATATATAGCCCATAAAATTACGGCAAGATAACTAATCGCCAGTACGACCAAAGTAAATATAAGCCAAGAGGTGGAAAGCCAAACGCCTTCATTGTTCTGGAGGTGTTTGGCCATTTTGTCACTATGCCTTTCCAATAGATCTTCTTCGGCCTTAATATGTCGGACTGTGCATTGATGCACTTTTGCCAACTCATCTGTGCTGATTTTGGCACGGAAAACTATATTTTGTTCCGCTTTGACAATAGCACGGCAAATGCCTGAAATAATGTTGTCGGCACTATCCGTAGCTGTTTTGAGCGCAAAAGTAACTTCTTCCATTTTGCGGGTAGCGGCTTCCAATTCTAAACGTACATCCTTTAGTTCTTTAATTTTCTGTTCAAGTTTACTTTCTTCTTGGGCTACTTTGTTTTCATTGCCTACACCTTCTATAAGGCCGTCAATGTCTATCTTGTCAGATTTCCCTTTTCCTATTCCCATATTCATTGATTTTGAGTGAAACAATTATCTGTGTAAACCCCTCCTGCGCTTGCAAAGATGATTAGCCATTTGAGCGCATCGCCTTGCCCATTCGCGTTCATCCTATCTTTATCCTTTCCCCAACCGCTCATGTTAGAACCTCCGCCGCCACTGGATGCAGCCATGCTCGTTGCACCGTCAAGGTATTCAGCAAAAAGGAGCAAGGCGGTTTTCTGTACATCTTCTATAGTTGCTAAGGGATTGTCATCCGGCACGGAACATTCCTTGCAGATGATTTCGTCCGCTTCTTCCGGTATGGCCACATGGTAATGGTGATATTCATCCGTGGAAATGTCGTAGTGCTTAATAACTGGAGCCGGACGGTTTGTCTGTGGCATTTCAGTCGAAACGGTAGCTGGCCGTATTTTCTGTTCGGTATTTGGGATTAGCGAAGATTTCCGCTCTCCATGAAGCCTTGCCCATGTCGCTTCTATCTTTGAAGGCATGAGATGTCGGCCTTTACCGAGAATGGAGGATTTATAACTGGAGTTGCCCGACAGAATAGAATAGCCTCGTACATTCCCCTTGTCATCCTCTTGCAAGTGTATGCCGTAGCCGTGTGCTTTTAGTCCGGCCTCATAGCCTGACCAACTGAAATTCGGCAAGGAGCGAAGCACGTCCATGCAAGTGCCAGCAATCTCCAGCCTGCGTTTCTCGTAAATATCCTCCGGCTGTACCCATACCGCCGTTCATTGATAATGTACGCAGCCGACATTGCCCGTTCCGCTATTAAGTGGTCATCGTTGACTTTTCCATCCATGTCCACACGGTTCACATCTATGTGCAGATGAGGTATGCCACTCTTTGCATCATGATGGAGAGCAACTACATACTGACTGTTCTTTACGTTGGTGGATTTCGCACTGGTACGTTTAGTCTTTTTCGAGAGGTCAATGGAATCGAATACTTGGATGTACTCGTTTGCCAATCTAACCCAATCGTCCAGCATCCAGCCTGCGGATTCTTCCTTAGTTGGGGATATTTCCATTCTTATCACATTCCGTTTGAGCGGTCTGCCTTTGTTGATTGTATTGGCAAATTCTTTTTGCTTGAGTACCATACGTTGGTACATGGCTTCAGCCGATATGTCATCGGGCAGAAAGTTCACTTTCACGATCTCGGCCTTGTCCTTGTTGACCGAATAGCGGACGGCGTTTCCGCCGTGGCTGATGGTGGCCGCTTTTGCTATCATTTGGTTGAGGATTTATTGGGTGATGTATTCCTGAATTTCATTCCAACGGGCTATAAGGGGAATGGCTGCACGCATCCACTGCTCCACGAAACGGGTGTCTGCGAAGTATTGCGCCCGATGGCTGCTCTGTATGGACTTGACGGCTGCCGCTATTAGCATTAGTGCGCCCCGTGCATCAGAGAGACTGCAAAGGGCTTCCACCTCCTTGTCGGTAAGCCGCCGCCTCGGATGCTGCCCCAAAGCACATTTTCGAATATAGTCGCTCAAAGTCAAACCGCAGGTCTCGGCAAGTTCCACGGCTTTTGCGTATTCTTTTTCGGTCACTCTGGCCTCCAACCGCTTTGTGCGCTTTATATCCTTTTTCTTTTCGTCCTTGTTTTCTTCCGTTGTTGTCATATCTAATGATTTGTAATAAGGTGATACGATAAAATAAATAAAACTGGTCAGCCCGGTGCGAGCTTGCGAGCGGCTGTAACGGCTTATGTGGCATGGAAGCGCGGAGCGTTTTTGTGCGACATAGGCAATTCTTGTAACAGTCCTGACACGAACTTTGGATATATCATGACTCACAGAGCGGGCGGTTTGTCCGAAGTCTTTATAAACGTCTAAAACAAACGTACTCCGCTACATTCATTCCTCAAAAAAGTGCTTTCAACCGCTTCATAAGAACAAGCCCCAATTCCGCCATAAACCAACGCTTTTCCAAAAGGTCACAAAATGCAGCGTGAAAGGCCGTGTTTCGCATTGTAAAAAGCCATCTTTTGAAAGCCAATACACGGCATTTTGCAACGGTCTCGGTTTCATTAGGTTTTACGCTCCGTTTCCGTCATGAACATTATTGCCCAAAATAAGGGATAGAGACGGCTGTTCACTGTTACAACAGGCGGAGGTATCCGACTTTCCAATTCCATCATTTGGCGTATTGGCAGAGATACCATCTTTATCTATACCATTGTCGCCAATCTCTCCGACACAATGGTGCCGCTCTTTCACGCTCACGTAATACGGATTGAGTATCTTTTGATTGTCCGTATACCATGCCGACACACAATGCACGGTGTGTATGCTTGTGCGGTTGGTCTGTTCGGATGTGACAATCCCCAACTCGGCCATTTTGTCAAGTAACCTCGAAACAGTCTTCTTGTCATAGCCTAAACGGGTAGCCAATTCAACTTCCGAAAGGGCGGCTTGCCCGATATGCAATGTAACGGCAAAGCCTTTCTTTTCGTACTTCGTTTCCTTAATGACCACAGCGTCAATGAGGCATTTCAATACCTTCATGCGGTCGATGCCGTACTTGCTTCCTGTCAGAAAATCAAGCTGGCTGTCGGAAAGCACTATGCAATAATAAACGTCTTTCTTCATTTTCATTTCTATTTATTGTTCAACTAACTCTAACTGAAATTGGTCAATGAGCGTTTGCAAACTCGGACATCGCTTTATCATTTTTTGAAGCGTCATCATGGGAGTGTCCGCCATCAGCAGAAAGTCAGCTATATCTAATCCTTTTTCCCTTTGTTCGTCTGTAGCGCACTGCTCCAGTTTTTCACTGAAAACCACCTTGGAGCAAACGGAAGAAAGCAACTGCACTTTCTCCTGCCAAACCATTTTCGCTCCCAAATCAGGACAAAGAATTACGGCACGGTTCTTTAATACGCCAACGGTGTCAGCCTTGAAACAGCCGTGTATTCCTCCAGTTGCCAACCATACAAAATCAGGCATGAAGTGGCTGGCCACTAAAGCGGATTTCTCACTCTCCACAATGGCTACAGCTTTTGTTGGATAGCCAGCTAAAAGATGTTCGCCAAACAAGCATTGCTTCATGTTAAAGTGTTCAAGTTCCAATTCCGTATGCACCCAACTCACATAGCTTCTCGGTTCTTTTACCCGATGTCCTGTTGTCGGATTATACAACATTATCTTTCCTGCTCGTACTTTTCCTTGTCGGTCAATCTGCCAGAACACCGTGGAGCCTCCCCATTTCTTGGATGTCCCGACACAGTATAATTTGAACAGCCGGGATGTTTCTTTCTCACCCAATACACCCGAAAGAAAGATGAATAACGGATTCAGTTCGTAGTTGGCAAGCGAGCGATGCATAATGTCACGATCAATGTAATCTGTTGGCTTGGGCTGCATAACTTTTGCTTGTGACTTCCACGACTTCCTTTCTTCCAATGCAACGGGATTATCCTTGAAATAATCCGATGGCTTGTAATGGTATTGGCACGAATGTTCATGGTCACATCTGCCTACATAATCGGGAAAGGCAATCTGCCCTTCCGTATCAACATATTTGACAAAGCATTGCTTCCTTCCGCATTTAGGACAGGTCAGCTTAGAGCCTCGCTTGTATTTTTGGAGCGTAAATCTGTATTCAGTCATAGTTCCTCCTTTTTTATAAATGCAGTTCGTGCAGTTTGCAGTTGTTGCAGTTTTGCAGGTTACCCATGTCTTCTGAACTGCAAACTGCAAATACTGCAAGGTGCAAACCGTGTAGCTCATTGCAGTTTCTCATATTCTCCTCTTTTGATTTTCCTGATAACCTTGCTCGTTGTAAGGTTGACCAACATATACATCACAGACCTTTCGGACAGGCCGACTTCTTTTCCTGCTTGGATGGCTTCGGCGGTAGAAAACAAGGCTGGTACGTTGTCAAGCAATTCTTTCTTTTGCGGTTCTATGCTCTCCATCAACATGAATCTTTGTATGTTTGAATAACAGTCTTCAAAATAGGAACTTAATCTGATGGCCGATTTAATGGAATCTATATCCACGAAATCCTTGTGTACTTCGCCACAAGCCCATCGGAGTATCTGAAATACCAAAGCCAACCGTGCAGCAATCATGGGTATTTTCATTATCCGACTGTCAACCAAGCCGTCATCCTTTATTTGGTTTACCTTATGAATTAGGCCATTGCGCCAGTTGGTAAAATAGGTACCAGCCTCTGGAGAAAAATTCAGTACGTTCTGTAAAGCGTAGTCGTTATTCTCATCCGTTATAAAACAAATCTCGCAAATACGGTTGATTACATCTTCCCACAAGGCAGAATACTTCTCAAACGATGAAGCTGTGAAATCTTCGTCAATCGGCCAGTCTGATATTTCCTGCGACGAGGGATATACGAAAATTATCCTATCCAGCAAGCCATTGTCCTTGTACCCCTTATCGACCAGTTCATGCACACGGGTAGTCTGCATCGTGCCGACTATGTTTATAAAAGGTCGCTCAATGTGAATAGGTATCGGCATACTGCATCTTGACACATCAAGAGGCTTACCGCTAAAAGCCGTCAAGAGCTGTTCTATCAGTTGCCCCTTGCTGTATTGATTCACGGCGTTGAACATTCCCATTATTTCATCCACATACACGGTCACACCTCTTGGATTATCGTTAAGTGCACGAATAAGAGCCTCAGGGGTAAAGTCCGAAATGATTGTTCGCTTCAAAATCGGCTTGGGCGGCAATGACGGCCTTTCATCTTTCTTGCCCTTCTGACTTTCTAGTATGGAATTGTAGTTTTCCATATCTATCTTGAATTGCTTAATGACTTTGGCATCAAGCTTTCGGATGGGGCGAAAAGCAAAGTCAAGCGGAGGTGTTTTACCCATGCCTGGCCGTCCGATCAATATCATGTATAGAATTGGACTGCTAACCCAGCCGCCACGGATGCGGATGTTGACCGCATTGCCGATGGCCGTTGATGCTGCTGCAATAAGGGATGCCATTGTGTACTCAATGGAATAGTTCTCTTGCCGTGCTAATGCCAGAACCATGTCCTGCAACTTGGCAGGAAACACGTCCAAAGGTATCTTGTTCTCTATGATACCCTCGAACTCCATTCTGATGCTGTTGCACAAGTCAAGTGAATCCATTAGAACGGTCTGTTTCGTTTGGCATTAATGAATTGTGCAGCTTCTTCCGCCAGTTCCTTCTGTGATTTCCGTTTGCCGTCATGAAGCCATGCGTCAATCTCCGATTTGAGGAACATGATGCGCTTGCCTCTCTTATGAAATGGAATCTGGTGGCAGCTCGTCCATCCGTAAACGGTCTGTTCCGCCGGATGGCTGGGCAGGTATTCGCACAGTTCTTTCAGGTTCATCCACTGGTCGGCAGGCCGTATTTGCGGGATATTGTTCAGACCGTCAATCTTGGAGTCAAGTTTATTCAACTTGTCCATCATCCATGACATTGCCTTGGGCAAATCTTCAAATGTAATGTTCTTGTCTTCCATATCATTATCAGTTGATTTTGCCGCAAAGTAATGGCAAATCCCAATACTGATTTATTGGTGACAAATATCACATAAAGAAACATCAGCAGGTCATAAGAATCATAAACAATATGCGCTGATTATCAGCATCTATAATGACAAATTCCATTATTAGATTTTTTCGCTTATGCCTCTCGGCATAAGCGAATCATCATTGAATCATAAGGTTGTGAAGATAAAAATGCACAGAAACAGAAAGCCACCCACATGAAGATGCAGATGGCTTATGACTTAAATGAAATGATATAAGAGGTTATTCGGTCATTGGCAAATCCAGCTTAATCGTCTTGGTTGCCTCTTCCTTTTTAGCATCAACAACCTTTGCATACACTTGAGTTGTACGGACATTCGTATGACCGAGCATTTTGCTGACCGTGTAAATGTCTGTTCCTCCGGCGAGTTGCAGGGTTGCATACGAGTGTCTAAAACAATGGTAGGTGATGTGCTTCGTAATTCCGGCTTCCACAACCCATTTCTTTATCGGACGGTTAATCCATGACGGGTCGGGCAGTCCGGCAAAAACTAATTGTTCTCCGTCTTTCCTTTCACCACATAATTGAAATGCCTGTTCGGATATGGGCATATACTCAACGCCTTTAGTCTTTTGCTGGGTGAAGTTCAATCGGTAACTGCCGTTGAATACCTCTATTTCTGACCACTTCAACTTTTGAATGTCGCAATGGCGAAGCCCGGTAAGTGCGGAAAAGAGGGCGGCACGCTTCAACAATGGGTCGCATGGAGTTTGAGCCAAACGGTTCAGTTCATCTATGGTCAAGTATTCCCTACGGCTTTCTTGACCTTGAATGCCCTTAACCTTTGCTCCAATATCAACCGTCAGATAGCCGTCAATGAAAGCCTGCTTCAGTGCGGCTTTGAATATGGAGAAATAAGTGGATGCTGTGTTTTGCGAAATGACACCTTTCTTACCACCTCCCTGTGGGGCGTTCAATAGGAACATACGGAATGATTCTATCAGTTTCAAGTCTATCTGTGAGAAAAGAATGGTATCGCCTTTCGCAAAGATTTTCAACAGTTCATGCACACGCTTCCAGTTGATGATAATGGAATCGGAGCTATGGGCGTGGCGTAACCGCTGCACATGGTCGAAGTATTCAATGAAGTTGCAACGTGAACGCTCCAGCTGCTCTGCCTGTTCGCATCGGTTTCTGAATAAAGCAAGGCATTATCGTATTCCTTTTGGCGCAGGCTTCTCACCTTGTCGGCATAGATACACGATTCTTGGTCTAACTGTGACTTGCATTGAATAATACCGTTCAAATCACGTTTAGGCTTATAAGTGGTTTTGCCGTCCTTGTCAGTTCGGGCGTTCCGCGACTTATCCCAAATGGGAGTGGTGATAGTACGGTTTAAATATTCACGCACTCGCTGAGGTGTAGGCTTATCGGCTTGAAAAACCGGATAAGCCTCTACATACAAATACCATTCTTCACGGTATTCTGATTTGCGAAGTTTTACTGAAACTCGCGTATTGGCCAGTGCTTTTTTCATTGCTTCGCTCCTTTATATAGATATATAGATTGTCAATTTCTTTCTTTGGTACATAAACGAAGTTCCTATCTGCCGGGTAGGGATAGAGTATTTGCGTATATGGAGATAAACCGTACT
>ERZ791618.210-NODE-210-length-34115-cov-2.055167_pt1 | contig 34115 bp, 26 predicted proteins | sample MGYA00510059_ERZ791618 | MGnify/ENA primary metagenome ERZ791618 (study PRJEB30046, sample SAMN00715159) | human gut metagenome | study: EMG produced TPA metagenomics assembly of the A metagenome-wide association study of gut microbiota in type 2...
CCGGACAAGCATCAGTCGATGATGAGAATATCCCACAAAGTAGTGGACGTCCCGTACAAACACTACGAGGAGTGGTTAATGACCGGGCGTCGGGGCATCCTATCCCCTATGCAACGATACAGTTGACGGATATTCCGGGTTTAGGGATGATGTGCGATAGTCTCGGACGTTTTGCACTTCCCAAGGTTCCGGTAGGCCGCCACTCCGTGCAAGCTTCGTTTATGGGATACGAACCGGCAACCGTGCGGGAGATTCTGGTGACTTCCGCTAAAGAAGTCTATCTGGAAATAGCTTTGCTGGAAAGTGTAAACGAACTGAGCGAAGTAGTGGTGCATGCACACAACCGGAACGAAGCAATGAATAAAATGGCTGTCGCAGGAGCACGTATGCTCAGCGTAGAGGAAGCAAGCCGCTATGCAGGCGGATTTGATGATCCGGCCCGACTGGTTGCTTCATTTGCCGGAGTAACGCCAAGCGTTTCCAATAATGGTATATCCATCCACGGTAATGCTCCGCATTTATTGCAGTGGCGACTGGAAGATGTGGAAATTCCAAACCCAAACCATTTCGCAGATATCGCCACTTTAGGAGGTGGAATTCTTTCCTCACTCAGTGCACAGGTTTTAGGAAACTCCGACTTCTTCACAGGCGCTTTTCCGGCAGAATACGGTAATGCCGTTTCCGGCGTCTTCGACATGAAACTACGCAACGGAAACAACCAACGAAATGAGAATACATTCCAGGTAGGCATCATGGGAATAGATTTCGCTTCCGAAGGTCCGTTAAGCAAGAAGCATAAGGCTTCATATATCTTCAATTACCGCTACTCCACTACGGGATTACTGAACGTTGACCTAGGTGGAAAGATGGACTATCAGGACCTGAACTTCAAACTAAACTTCCCCACCCGCCATGCAGGTACCTTTGCCGTATGGGGTACTGCATTGCTTGACAAATATAAAAGTTCACTCGAAAAGAACCCTGATAAATGGGATTACCTGGAAGATGCCGGACAGGGGCGCTCCACCCAGTACATGGCAGCCGGAGGTGTTACCCATCGCTACTTCTTTAATGAAAACACCTTGTTGAAAACCACATTTGCTGGAACTTATTCCGACCAGGAGGCCATTCAAACCACTTACGACAGAGAATTTAATCCTTCACCTTACATCGCTCAGAACAGCAGAAGCACGAACCTGATACTGACTTCGTCACTGAACCGGAAAGTAAGCAACCGTTTTACCAACAAAACCGGATTCACCTTCACACAAATGTTCTACAATATGAATTTCGAGCTTGCTCCATTCATCGATCAACCGTTGGAAACAATCTCAAAAGGAGATGGAAACACCAGCCTGATTTCAGCCTACAACAGCTCTGCATGGGGAATAAACGACAAACTAAGCCTGAACTTCGGATTGCACGGCCAACTGCTTACACTAAATAACCGCTGGACCCTTGAACCGCGTGCCAGCCTGAAATGGCAAACCAATGCCCGGACTTCCTTTGCTTTGGCTTATGGCATGTACAGCCGTATGGAAAAGATGGATGTTTACTTCGTAAAGACGCAAAGCACCGGTGACCAGTCAGTAAACAAAAACCTCGATTTCACCAAAGCACATCATCTGATGCTTTCATTCGCCTATAAGGTTTCAGAAAATACAAGCTTGAAAGTGGAACCTTACATTCAGTTTCTATACGATGTACCCGTCATGCACGACAGTTCCTTTTCGGTACTTAACCGAGATGAATTCTTCGTGGAAAACGCTTTAGTGAACAAAGGGCGAGGACGCAACTTCGGTGTAGACTTCACTTGGGAACGGGCACTGAACAAAGGACTTTATTATATGATAACCGCATCTCTGTTCGACTCCCGTTATTGCGGTGGCGACGGTATCTGGCATAACACACGTTTCAACCGGAAATATGTATTGAACGGGCTGATCGGCAAAGAATGGATGCTGGGGCGTAACAAACAAAACATTCTCAGTGTCAACCTGAAGCTTACCCTGCAAGGTGGGGAACGCTATGCTCCGATAGATGTGGAAGCAACAATGGCCCACCCCGACAAAGAAGTGCAATATGATGAAACACGGGCATATTCCATTCAACGCTCTCCGATGCTGATTGGCAATTATACGGTAAGCTACCGCATCAATAAACGACGTGTATCTCATGAATTCTCCATGAAAGGCCTCAACTTTACAGGCAGCAAAGAGTTCATTCAGCACCTCTATAATATAAAGACAGGAAAGATAGAGGCAAGTGAACAGAAAACAGGACTGACCAATATCAGCTATAAAATAGAGTTTTAATTCAGGATAATCCAGTGTTTTATATGAATTTATTCTATCTTCGTCACCTCAAATGAAAGATACTCCCATGAAAGTAATACCAATTATAGGCAATGATGATTCTTTTCTATACCGCTTCCTCGTCAGCTCACGCTTCCGGGTAGCCAGACATATCACTGTCGTCGTGGCACTGTTTGTCATAGCTTGTAATCTGGTATTATTCAGCTGTCAGGGTTATATAGAGATGTTGGGAAAGTGGACCTACCTTCTCATCTTCAACATGTTTCTGCTCTACGGTGGCATTTTTTATTTCAATTTGCTCTATCTGGTGCCCCGTTACTTGCTTAAACAAAGATATCTGACGTATATTTTTCCCTATCAGGTGCTTTAATCATAGTTTTTATTTTTCAAGCTACACAGGAGTATATTGTATCCGATATTTTCTCTGTACCTAATATTTACGTGGGATATTCTAAGGTAGCATTTGTTATGGATTATCTTTCCTCCTTCCCATTAACCCTTCTCAGCATCATGGGCGGCGGTATGACTGTCTTGTTGCGGCTCTGGATACTAGAAAACCAACGGGTGATGCAACTGGAAAAAATCAGGTTACAGTCCGAAATAGAACATCTGAAAGAACAAATCAGCCCCTCCATGTTATTCCGGGTACTCCACTATTCAGGAGAACAGGCACTGGTAAATCCGGGAAAAGCGTCGGAAATGTTAATGAAACTGAGCCAGATACTCCGTTATCAGTTGTATGACTGTAACCGGGAGAAAGTGCTGCTAAATACGGAAATCAAATTCCTTTCCAATTATCTGGAACTGGAACAACTTGTTTCGAATAAATTTGATTTCCACATGAGTGCCTCGGGAGAGACAGGGCGTACATTTGTATTCCCATTGCTCTTTATACCTTTTATCCAGTACACAGTAAAGCAAATAGAAATACAGGAAGAACAATCCGCATCCATTGAAATTCATTTGCAAGCGGAAGATGAGACCATTCTGTTCAACTGTCAGGTATCCATGCCTTGCCTGAAACCGGAGCAGGAATTGAATAAAATCCGGCAACGCCTCGATTTACAATACGGAGAGAATTACCGGTTGGAATTAACCGGTCAGAGCATTCAGCTTGAATTGAAAGGAGGTGGGAAATGATTAATAACCGTTTTACCAGTTTCCTGCTTGCTCCACGTTACCGTACGGCAAGACATTTGTTTCTACAATTCGTAGTGTTTATGATTACAGTGAACATACTCTGGAATGTCCCCATGCGTCCCCTCAGTTTCCCTCAAAGGTTATTGGGATGGGCCATCTATTTCATTTCCATTGATGCAGTTTTCTATATCAATCTTTACTGGCTATTCCCTCGCTTCCTGCTGAAAAACCGCCTGTTGATATATGCGCTCGGTGTGTCCGGAGTAAGTCTGATAGTCATTATAGCTGTAGCTATATTCCAAATTTTCACCATCGACATTTCAGTGCCCGCATCCGATAACAATCTGTTGCCTATCGTGGTAAATGCCATATCGGGAGTATTGGCCATGGGATTTACCGTAGCCGGGATGTCCGCCATACTCCTGCTTCGTCACTGGATGCTCTATAATCAGCGGGTAGATGAAATTCAATCTGCTACCTTGCATTCTGAGTTGAGATTTCTCAAAAATCAGATAAATCCGCACTTCTTATTCAATATGCTGAATAATGCCAATGTACTCATTCGGAAAAATCCCGCAGAGGCATCCAAAGTATTATTCAAACTGGAAGATTTATTGCGTTACCAGATGAATGATAACTTCCGCGAACATGTACCTCTCCGCTCCGATATCCGTTTCCTGAACGACTATCTGAATCTGGAAAAGGTACGGCGCGATCACTTTGATTACAATATCACAGAGGAAGGTAATATCGATGCCATACAATTACCGGCTTTGCTATTCATTCCCTTTGTAGAGAATGCAGTGAAACATAATTTCGACAGCGAACATCCGTCATACGTTCACCTTTTCTTTAAGGTCGAGGATAATCAATTGGAATTCCGGTGTGAGAACTCCAAGCCTGCCGTAGCAACAGGCAAAAGCCATGTGGGGGGAATCGGACTAACTAATATCCGACGCCGGCTTGAGCTCCTATACCTCGGTCGCTATTTGCTGGAAGTAGCCGAGACAGAAAATAAGTATGTAGTAATTTTAAAACTGGATTTATGAATTGTATTATAATAGATGATGAGCCCCTGGCACGCGAAGCCATGGAAATACTGGTGCAAGAAAATAAAGAGCTTTGCTTACTGGGCATGTTCAATAATGCCGTATCCGCCACACGGTTATGGAAGAACATTCTGTCGACCTTATCTTTCTGGATATTCAGATGCCGGGTATCACCGGCATAGAGTTCGCACATACCGTCTCCAAACGAACCCTCATCATCTTTACGACCGCCTATACGGAATATGCACTGGACAGCTATGAAGTCGATGCTATCGATTATCTGGTGAAGCCTATAGAACCGGAACGCTTCCAAAAGGCAGTACAGAAAGCCCTCTCCTATCATTCATTATTGATGAAAGAGGAGAAAGAGGCCATTGAAACCAATGTTTCTTCCGAGTATTTCTTCGTGAAATCCGAACGGAAATACTTCAAAGTAAACTACACTGATATTCTCTTCATCGAAGGATTGAAAGACTATGTAATTCTTCAACTCCCGGAGCAGCGCATCATTACCCGCATGAATATGAAAGGCATCTCCGAGCTCCTGCCCCAGGATCTGTTCCTACGGGTAAACAAGTCCTATATCGTCAATACCCGTCACATCGATTCATTTGATAACAATGACATTTATATAGGTAATTATGAGATTGCCATAGGTAACAGCTACCGCGATACATTCTTTGAAGCATTTCTAATGAAAGGAAAAAGAAAAGAGTGATAGAGTGATAAATTATCATTTATCAAAATAATCATGTACTTTTGTATTCCGGAATAAGCAACTTAACAGGTTTACAGATATGATACAAATTCGTCCCAGCCAGCTTTCAGACTTAGACCGCCTGATGGAGATATTCGATCATGCCCGCAAATTTATGGCATCTGTAGGAAACGGAAATCAGTGGATCAATGGCTACCCACAACGTGAACTGATTGCCAAAGAAATCACCGACGGACATTGCTATGCGTGTGAAGATGAACATGGAAAAATCGTCGGAACATTCTGTTTTGTTCCGAGTCCCGATCCCTTTTATGCCATCATCGAAGACGGAGCCTGGTTGAATGATGATCCCTATTATGTGATTCACCGCATCGCCTCCGACGGAAGTTACAAAGGCATCGGCGATATCTGTTTAGACTGGTGCGCCAAGCAATATCCAAGCTTACGTGCAGATACGCATAAAGACAATATTATCATGCAAAACCTCCTTGTGCGCAACGGATTCATCCGCTGCGGGACGGTTTACGTCTCAAATGGGACACCCAGAATTGCATACCAAAAAATATCCCGATAGTCTTCGAAATTTTTCTGCCAATAGGAAGATAGAAAATGATTTTTTTTATCTATGTTTGCGCCTTGAAATAAGTCATTTCAAGTAATAGCAACAGAGTATGATAGAAAATCGTCTCAGCCAGCTTTCTAACTCAGCTATGCAGCATGTCATCATGCAGCATTTGTTTATACAAGACGAATGTATTCGTTGTAGGATGATTCATGCAACAAACACAACGGCACGCACAGCATTTCTCAATTAACAATCCTTAGCCAGTATTTTTTTCACTTGTATAAATGCATCTTTATGTGTGTATTTACGAACTTAGATAAATAACAGCTCAAACGCATGGAAAAAGAACAGAAACACTCACTTGCAAACGATATTGCCGAACATGTTAAACTACAGCAGCAATATGATAGTCTTTATAACCAGAGCATGACTATCCTCAACTCACTTCCGGTAGCAGTAGCTGTCTACAACGCTGAAGGAAAAATCCTGTATTTCAACGAACGTTTCTGCCGGATATTCGGGACAGATATGGAAGAGATGGCAGAAAGCCATCCAAACATATACGACAGTCCGGTGGTGACCGATGAAATAAAAAATGCAATAAAAGCAGGATTACCCATATTCACTTCTTTCCCGTATGATTTTGGAAAAGTAGATGGATACATCACTACCGTCTATACCGGTATTCGTCACCTGAAATGTAATGGACAACCCATTCATAACTCGAATGGAGAACTGGCAAGTTATGTCATCATTATGGAAGACATCACAGAGTCTTTGGAGAAAGAGGAAATGCTTCGCCAAAGCCGCCTGAAAACAGAAATGGCTATAAAAACAGCAGATATTATGCTTTGGGAGTTTGATGTTAATTCCCAGCTGTTTTTCAGTGACAACGAGCCTCTGAATGGATATGACAAGTCACGTCCGGTGTCAATGGACCTCTATCTGGAGACGATTCATCCTGACGAACGTAAAGAAATGGTCAACATAATGCAAAGAATGAGTGCAGGTGAAGACTTCGCATTCTCATTCGAAGGACGTATCAAGCTATTCGGTTCTTCCGAATGGCAATATTGCTTCGTCAACGGTTCACCATACTCTTATAGCGAAAACGGACAGGTACTAAAATATGTAGGTACCCGTAAAAACAACACAGACATCCATAAAAAGAAACAACTTCTGGATAAGATATTGAATAACCTCCCCCTCTCCATCCATATCAAAGATATAGAAGACAACTTCCGTTATGTATTCTGTAATGAAGAAAGTAAACGTATGTTCGGTACAAGCGAAGATACGACAACTTACGATGTCATGGACGAAGAACAGGTGGCACGTATTCAGAAAACGGATCTTGAGGTATTCAATACCGGTACTCCTTATCTGGGTCTGGAACGGGTAAACCTGAAAGATGGGCGCAGCTATGATACAATCGTGCGTAAGAGCGTTATCGAAGATGATGGAAAACGTCTATTGCTGAATACCCGCTGGGATCAAAGTCTGCAAAACGAACTTAAACGCCGTGCACAGATTCTGTCAATTACTTTGGGAGCCATGAACGCCTTTACCTGGTTCTTTGAACCGGACAAAAACAGGATAAGTTTTGGCGAAGGGTTCAATGAAGTTACCAAAAAGGCTTCAGATATCTGCTCAGTAGAGAAATTCCTGAGCTGCGTACATCCTGACGATAGACAAAAGTTCAATGATTCCCTACAAGCCATCGTCGAACAGGAAAATGGCATTTGGGAAGTGGAATACCAGCTCGATTTAAACGGTGATGGAGTTTATCAATGGTGGCAAACCCGTGGTATGCTCGAAACAAGCACCCTGAATGATGCTCCCTATAAATATATGTTTGGTATGACCATCTGCATAGATGCACATAAACAAGCAGAGCTGACATTACTGAAGAATAAAGAAGAACTAAAGAAATTAGTCACCCTAAATGAATTAGTACTCAACAATACCAATTCCGGATTAGCATATATCAGCCGTGACTATCGCGTGCAGTGGGAAAATATCTCTTCCTGTTCAAAAAGTCTGTCTTTCGAGGCCTACAAACAGGGTGAATTTTGTTATAAAAGTGCTCACAACAGGACCTCACCGTGTGAAGAGTGCATATTAACACGTGCTTTCCAATCCCGTCAGACAGAACTCATCAAATTCAAGCTTGACAATGCACACGTTGTCGAAGTATATGGAACTCCTGTTTTCCTTGAAGATGGTACAGCCGATGGCATCGTCATCCGCGTAGATGATGTAACCGAACGTGAAGAGATGATTAAGGAACTACAGATAGCCAAGATGCATGCCGAACAATCAGACAAGCTTAAATCTGCTTTCTTAGCCAATATGAGTCATGAAATCCGTACACCATTGAATGCCATTGTCGGTTTCTCCGGACTGATGATGTATGCAAGCGATGAAGAAAAAGAGGATTACATGCAGATTATCAATAACAACAATGAGATGCTATTGAAACTAATCAGTGACATTCTCGACCTGTCCAAGCTGGAAGCCGGCTCTGTAGAACTGAAATATGAAGAATTCGACCTGACGGATTATTTCAACTCCATGTTTGCTTCCATGAAACAACGGGCTGCAAACCCCAAGATAAAAATAGTAGCAGTCAATCCTTACCAGCACTGTTTGGTTACTCTCGACCGCAACCGTGTTGCACAAATCATTACCAACTATGTAACCAATGCCATCAAATATACCCCGGAAGGAACTATCGAGATGGGGTATGAATACAGAGAAGAAGGAATCTATTTTTATGTAAAAGATTCGGGGATCGGTATACCGGACGAAAAGAAAAGCAAGGTATTCCACCGGTTTGAAAAATTAGACGAATTCGCACAGGGTACAGGTTTGGGGTTATCCATTTGTAAAGCAATAGCGGAAGCAATGGGAGGTAATGTAGGATTTGAATCTGAGTATGGCAAAGGCTCATTATTCTGGGCACTGTTACCCTGCGAAGTGGAAATACCGCATGAAATCACCCTGCAAAGAGTAGAAGAAATAACCTCATCGGATAAAAAGGACATTGTTGCAGGAACCTCACTAAGCAATGCTCCAGGACGTAAAACGATTCTGGTTGCTGAGGACATTCAAAGCAACTACCAGTTAGTATCAGCTTTGTTGCGGAAACGCTTTAATCTGGTGCATGCTGCCAATGGTCAGGAAGCTATAGATATACTGCATAAACGTCACATAGACCTGCTACTCATGGACATGAAAATGCCCGTCATGGACGGATTGACAGCTACAGCCGAAATTCGTAAATTCAATGCAGAATTACCTATTATAGCCCTAACGGCACATGTTTTTGAAAATGACCGCCTGACTGCTATGGATGCAGGATGCAACGAGTATCTTGTTAAGCCCATAGATAGAGCAAAATTAATAGCTGTATTGAAAAAATATAGCTAATATATAATCTTTTAAACAGATATTTTATAAGGAATGGAGAATAGTAAAAACCAAAACCCTACGCAGTGGTTCGTCTTTTTTAAAGACCAACTGCTGCTGAAAAAAGAGAAAACAGAAAAAGGAGAAATAAAATACAGTGTACCTTATGGTACAGAGCCACCGTTGGCTCCCGGTTCAGGCTGTACGATTCATGAAGTCTTACTACCTACGGATGAAATGGTACACGCATTCGCCATCGAACAACTCGTTGTGGAAACGGAAGAATGGCTTATGGTCAATCTCCGGGGCTCTTATGAATATATCACCCTGGATGAATATAAAGCTGCCGGTAAAGCATATCAAATATTGTATTGGGACCAACATAGTCGTTTTTGTCCTGCATGTGGCATGCCTACGGAACACAAGACACCTATCATGAAGAAGTGTCCTTCGTGTGCCTACGAAATATATCCGCCTATCTCTACAGCTATCATCGTGTTGATACGTCGTGGAGAAGAAATCTTACTGGTACATGCCCATAACTTCCGCGGAACATTCTATGGCCTGGTAGCCGGTTTTCTTGAGGTAGGAGAAACTCTGGAACAATGTGTACAACGTGAAGTAATGGAAGAAACCGGATTGCGGGTGAAGAATATCACTTATTTCGGTAACCAACCCTGGCCCTATCCCAGCGGACTAATGGTAGGTTTTATTGCCGATTATGAAAGTGGAGAAATCAAGTTGCAAAAAGACGAACTCAGTGCCGGAGCATTCTATTCGAAAGAAAATATGCCGGAAATTCCACGAAAACTGAGCATAGCACGAAAGATGATAGACTGGTGGCTAAGCAATAATTAAAAGACGAAAAACATTCAAATAAAAACAGATTGCGGAGGACATGCATTCAACAAACGAACAACTACGAATGAAACGACTCTCATTCACATCAACCAATTAGCATGCAACCGCAATCTGTAAGGTTTAGGTTAGGTTTATACGTTGCATATAAAACGGCATTTAACAGAGAATGATTTCAGAGTTGACTTAAAGAAAGCAAAAGAACCTTAAAGCGGAAGAATGTCCACGCTAACGGATAAAAAACAGAAAAGGTGCAACCCTTCGCAGGATTACACCTCCCCTTCTGCCTATCAGCAGTTTATCTTTCTCAGATACCGAGTGACTTGCGTACTGCTACCACTTTTTCTTCTGCTTCCGCATCAGCACTAGCATAGCATTTCGGGCAACCCATTTCACCCTTCACCTCAATATAGAACTTTATTTTCGGTTCAGTACCCGACGGACGAACAGAAATCTTTGTACCGTCTTCTGTGAAGTATTGAAGCACGTTTGAAGCTTCCGGCATATCCAGTTCACTAACCTTTCCCTGGGCATCAGTAATCTTCAACGTCTTATAATCCTTGATCAGTTTAACAGGTGAACCTCCGATTTCCTTCGGCGGGTTAGCACGGAAATTATCCATCATGGCTTTGATTTCATCTGCGCCGCTCTTACCGGGTTTCACTACGTTCACAGTCGTTTCTTTAGAGAAACCATATTCTACGTAGATATCCATCAGCACGTCATACAGTGTCTTGCCCTGATCCTTAGCCCATGCACAAATCTCAGCCAGCAGTGAACAAGCAGAAACGGCATCTTTATCACGAACAAAGTCTTCTGCCAGGAAACCATAGCTCTCTTCACCACCACCGATGTATTGCTGCTTACCTTCGCTCAAACGGATTTCACGTGCTATCCACTTAAAACCAGTGTAGCAATCACGCATTTCAATCTTATTCTTATCAGCTACAGCCTTAATCAGTTCAGTAGTTACAATGGTCTTCACAATGAAGTCATTCGGCTGCATCTTACCCATTGCAATACGATTCTTGATGATATAATACAGGAAGATCAGACAAGTCTGGTTACCATTGATAAGTACCCACTCACCCTTATCATCTTTACAAGCCATACCTACACGGTCAGCATCGGGGTCGCTGGCCATTACGATATCAGCATCGATCTTCTTCGCCAAGGCGATAGCCATAGAAAGTGCCTCAGCATTTTCCGGATTCGGAGATACCACTGTCGGGAAATTACCATCCTTCACCATCTGCTCGGGTACACAATTTACATTCTCAAATCCCCATTCTTTCAAAGAAGCAGGAATCAATACACGGCCTGCACCATGCAGAGGAGTATAAACAATGCTGAGATCTTTCTGACGCTTGATTACTTCCGGATCGATAGAAATGGAATGAACCATATCCAGATAGATCTTATCCACATCAGCACCGATAATCTGAATCAGATCTTTGTTGCCTTTAAACTTAATGTCGGCAACTGTCACCTTATTTACTTCATCGATAATAGCGGTATCGTGCGGAGCAAGTACCTGTGCACCATCATCCCAATAAGCCTTATAACCGTTGTATTCTCTCGGATTGTGGCTTGCAGTGATATTGATGCCACTTTGGCAACCGAAGTGACGGATAGCAAAAGATACTTCCGGTGTAGGACGCAAATCATCGAAGAGATATACTTTGATACCGTTTGCCGAGAAGATATCTGCAGAAATCTGAGCAAACTTGTCGCTGTTGTTGCGGCAGTCATAACCTACCACCACAGAAATCTGCTCTTTATCCTTGAAGCATTTGTTCAGATAGTTGGAAAGTCCTTGTGTAGCAGCACCTACCGTGTAAATATTCATACGATTGGTTCCTGCGCCCATAATACCGCGCAAACCACCCGTTCCGAATTCCAAATCCTTATAAAAGCAATCTATCAGTTCGGTTTTATCTTCGTTCTCCAACATGCGTTTCACTTCCGCCTGAGTTTCGGCATCATAAGCCGGGGTGAGCCATCTCTGGGCTTTCTCAGTTACCTGTTTGATAAGTTCCTGATTCTCCATATAATTATTGTTATTTTAGAGGTTAAAATATATCTGTTATTTGTAAGACACAAATGTAGGCGAATAAGTTCAAATATCCTACATTTTCATGAAAGATTTACACTGTATTGTACAGATTTCACAGGAGAAATGAAGTTCCTGTGAAATCTGCAACAGGGCATTATTCCGGCATTTTATAGCGGTCACCGGTTTGTTTTACATACTCTTCCAGGAATTCTTTCGGGTATCCGGGACGTATCACACCAGCCGGCTGACCGATGGAATTACGTTCGAACTTACCATCTTTCATACGCTTCACCACACCATCATTGTATTTTACGATAAGGAATTCACCCAAACGTTTCCAGGTATCGAGTGTACTTTGTGCAGTCATATTTGTATAGTTAGTCAGGAATGCTTTTGCCTGAGCGGGATCTTTGGCATATAGTTTGGATGCCGCTGATTCAATGCCTTCTTGCGCATCATTGAAAGTAGTTTCCATCTCCGACTGGCTTGCACGTACATCCTCAATCATCAGATCATAGCGAGGATAAACCATATTCGCCACCCAATTGAAGATCCAGAAAGAAGAATTCCAGGAGAAAGTGATATAGTCGGCGCCATCTACGCGTGAGTAGCATACAGGCACTTTATCCGTGCAGCAATATACAGGTGTGAACACCGTCATATTGGCATCATCCGTACCGAACCAAAGTACACCACCGATAGCGTCGGGCATAGAAGAACGCATCTGAGATACAAAAACAAAACCGGATTGCTGGGTAGAAATAGGACGTTCATTAAAATATTCCTGGTCGTTCACCTTGAAAGAAAGTGGAGAAAGACGATAAGGTGTGTGGTAAGGGCCTGCACCGAAATCCTTGCTGATATCCAGCGGAGTACCTTCATAATGGTCGCGCATGGCATTCTTCACATCCTGTACGGAGATTTTGCGGTTTGCTTTCAGATAAAGCGGCATTGGCTGATCGGTTTTACCTTCTATATACGGAAGGAATTCTTCTCCGCGATCGGTAAACATATTGAAATAGCTCCATACACGGGCTTCACAGTAGCGGCGTGCACCGAAATCCAGAGGAGCATATGCATCTGCAAAACTGAAATCCTTATTCACGCCGGTAAAGTAACCTTTTTCGCGGGCAAATGAAATCACATCGGAAGAATAAAGACAATTATTCTTGTCGTTCATATCGAACTGGTGGATACGGGATTGGTTGGCATGAGCAGAGATGCAATCATCCGGAATACGTACAGCTACCCATACGGCACCACGCACACCGGGACCTTTACCTATCATTTCCATAATCCAGATTTCATTAGGATCGGCAATAGTGAAAGACTCACCACTGCTGTAATAGCCATATTCCTGTACAAGATCGGTCATCACCTTAATGGCTTCACGGGCAGTACGGGCACGTTGCAATCCCAGGTAAATCAGACTACCGTAATCAATAATACCGGTAGTATCCACCAATTCCGGACGACCGCCAAAAGTAGTCTCGGCAATAGTCAGCTGGAATTCGTTGATGTTACCAATAACATTGTAAGTCTGGCGAGCTTGCTCTATCCGGCCCAGATATTTGCCGGTATCCCACTCATGTACATCCATCAGAGTGCCTTTCTTATGTACACCGGCAGGGTAATGATATAACTCACCGAACAACCCGTAGGAGTCGGCAGAATAAGAAACGATGGTAGAACCGTCTGTAGAGGCATTTTTACCTACGATAAGATTGGTACAAGCCAATGCATTTGCCACGGCTACCACCATACCTAAGACGGAAAGAGTCAGTCTTTTACTTTTCATACTTCAGTTATATTAATTATTAAATCAAATGTCGCACATAAACCGCTACCTACCAAGTCCGTATCAACTCCGTACCAAGTCCGTGTCAAGTCCGTAGTTATAGATACGGAGATGGTACGGAGATGACAGGGTTCAGACACGGGGTTATTTACCAGACAAACTCAAACTTTTCAGTTGTCTGATTCCCACATCCATCCGTTACAGTCATTTCCACAACATGTTTGCCTCCCTTTTTTACATGATTCGGGTCGAGTTCGCACACCAGATTCCCACTGATGGAATTGGGTTTGCCAAACAAGGCATACTTGCCGTCTATGGTTCCGCGGTAACTGCTGATACCGGTCTCTTCATCTTTTGCTTTGAATACGATGCGCCCTGTACTTCCCCATTGTTTCGGATTAAGCGGAGTAATTTTAGGCGGCACGGTATCAATGGCAACGGTATAGGTACCCAACTCACGGATAGTGGTTTTCATGAAACCATCTTCATATTTACCACCGATACTATACTTCTTACCACGGCTACCCACACCTGCCACATAATATTTCGTCATATCTTCTAACGGGCGGCGGCGCAATCCGATACTTAATTCGCAACGACCATGCAGAGGTATGCGCGTATCATTCAACTGATAGGTGAAAGCGATATCCCCACTATCAGCCCGTACGGCATAGTTCAGGTATGCGTCGTCATAGAGCATTCCCCGGGGGATAACCAGATTCAGGCCAGGTTCTTGCAGGATGTTCACCTTATCCCAATGGAAAATATATTTCTCCCGATGTTCCACAGGTTTTATTTCCGTACGCTTTCCATATACGGTAAAACGCACCTTTAAGGTGTTTCCCAATGCATCTTTCAGTGTATAGACAAAGCGATAGGGGCGTTCTTCATTGATCTCAATCAATCCCCGGTTACCATTGGAAGCATGCAGCATACGTAATGTATTTCCAGGCTCGATGAACGACTTCATATACTGCCCATACGTCCACGAATTTATCATCCGGTTTTCGTTTTCCGAGAAGCGGTCTACCACACTACGGAATACTTCCACACTATCTACTTCCAGAATAACAGTATGCACTCCGTAACGATTGCTCACTCCGTCCATATAATCATAGGCACGAATAGCTGATCCTATCAATCCCCAGGCGGTAATCGGCTGTTTGGGATTAAGAGGAAAGGCCTGATGCTTCTGATTTCCTCCCACCACTCCCCTGCCCGGCTGTGGAAAGAGCATAATACCTTCGGCACGGGGAGCTGTATTGTCTTTCACTTTCTTCTTAAAGAAAGGCAACGGGTCGATATAATCGTCCGTATCCGCCTCAAACATATCCAAGTGCAGGTGCGGACCGAAAGAATAACCGGTGTTACCACTCAGAGCGATAACCTGCCCTGTCTTTACCGGGTATTCACCCGGTTCGGGTGTAATCTCCACTTCCCATGACTCCTTTTCATATTGCAAGTCCTCTACCCTACGGGCTACATCGCCCACAAAGGCACTAAGGTGTCGGTTGATGGTTTTATATCCGTTATTATAAGCTACATCGAGCACATAACCCGAACCATGTGTGACACGGATACGCGAAATATATCCTTCGGCCAGGGCATGCACCGGCTTACCGATAGTACCTCCTGTTTTGAAATCCAGTCCGCCATGAAAGTGGTTGGCACGTATTTCACCGAAGTTTCCGGAAAAAGTAATGGGGAAATCAAAAGGCGGAGTAAAGGTAGCATCCTGTGCATGAACGGCAGTAGGAATCTGCACTCCACCGAACAATAATAAAAAAGATAAATATATAGTAGATTTGGTATATCTATTCATAGGTGTAATCTTTGTTTTTAAACGCAGGCAAAGATAAAAAATATCCCTATCTTTGCCGCAATAAATATCATAATTGTACTTGTATAATTCCCCAAAAGGCATATCTTTGCAACGCAAACTATATAATAAACACTTATACAAACACCAATGAGCCATACAACTTTCACCTACACATGCCTTGTTTTAGCAATACTTATTGCCATAGGCTTTATAATAATGATTATCACCATACGTCGTTTACGCAAGACACAAAAGCAACTGCAGAAAGAGAACAAAACAGATGACCAGGAAAAAAAATATGACTGGTACAGGCACTAATCATTTCATATTCATACATGAACAACCTCCTGAGCAAAATATTGAAACTCAGCGGGCATCCGATTATTTCAGATTAAAACCTGTATAAAAATACTGTTGTAAAACACCTACTCCCAAAGTACATCGAAACACGGAAATCGCTACATTGCGACATGTTTAACCCCCAATTAAAATTGTAAGGTTATGATTATCGGAGTACCTAAGGAAATCAAAAACAACGAGAACCGTGTAGGAATGACCCCTGCCGGAGTAGCCGAGTTGGTGAAAAGAGGTCATACAGTGTATGTACAGGCATCTGCCGGTGCAAACAGCGGTTTTCCTGATGAAGAGTACACTGCAGTGGGTGCGAAAATGCTGCCAACCATCGAAGCTACGTATGCCGCAGCCGAAATGATTGTGAAGGTGAAAGAACCTATCGCCCCCGAGTACAAACTGATTAAAAAGGGTCAAGTGGTATTTACCTATTTCCACTTCGCCGCCGATAAAATACTTACCGAAGCCATGATAGAAAGCGGTGGCATCTGCATCGCTTACGAAACCGTAGAGAAAGAAGACCACTCTCTCCCATTGCTCACTCCCATGAGTGAAGTGGCCGGACGTATGGCTACACAGGAAGGTGCACGTTTCCTGGAAAAGCCGCAAGGCGGAAAAGGGAAATTACTGGGTGGTGTACCTGGTGTTCGTCCTGCACGTGTATTGATTCTGGGCGGTGGTGTAGTAGGAACCAATGCTGCACAGATGGCTGCCGGAATGGGTGCGGAAGTACTGATTACCGATATTAATCTGACACGCCTGCGTTACCTCAGTGAAGTGTTACCAAAGAACGTGAAGACTCTCTATTCTTCTATGCATAACATCAGGATGGAATTGCCCAACATAGACCTCGTGATTGGTTCCGTACTGATTCCGGGAGATAAAGCGCCACATCTGATTACCAAAGATATGCTGAAGATGATGAAACCGGGAACCGTTCTCGTAGATGTTGCCATAGACCAGGGCGGATGCTTCGAAACCTCTCATCCTACCACCCACAGCGAACCAACGTATGTAGTGGATGGTATCGTACACTATGCGGTAGCCAACATTCCGGGAGCAGTACCATTCACTTCAACTATGGCACTGACGAACTCCACACTACCCTATACCGTGGCATTGGCAGACAAAGGCTGGCAAAAAGCATGTAAAGACGATCCCACTCTGGCACTGGGACTGAACGTAGTGGAAGGTAAAGTTACTTATAAAGCTGTAGCGGATGTATTCGGACTGGAATATGAACCGATAGAGTGGTAATAGCTGAGTTACGAGTTACGAGCTACGAGTGGCTGCGCTATGACGCTGCAAAGTGCTTGTAGCTCGTAACTTGTAGCTCAATGTGTCTTGGAAAACCAATCCTTAAACTCCTGCACACGTGCCTTGCTTACCAACACTTTTTCATCCGATACCTTGCAACGAAGATTAATAGACAGACGATTATTGAACCATAAATCAATATCCTTGATAGCCTCACGGGAAATCAGAAATTGCCGGTTGACACGAAAGAACAGGGATGGGTCGATACACTCTGTTATTTCATCCAACGTTTGTGGAAATGTATATTCCTTACCATCGGCAAGAACAACCTTCACTTTACAGTCCTGAATATAAAAAAGTAGAATCATATCCACCGAAATCGGTAGCAACTTGTCACCCTTCACCGGAATGAGAAAATGCGTTTTATAACTTTCCTGTTTTTTCAGCGAGTGAATTAATTGCAATAAGGTATTGTCAGGGGATTTCCCTTGTTCCGAACCATGCAACTGCTCCAACTTATGGAAAGCCTTTTCAATATCACTCTTGCCAATAGGCTTCAATAAATAATCCACACTGTTCACCTTAAATGCACGAAGAGCATATTCATCATAGGCCGTAGTGAAAATAATAGGGCAGGTAATATCTACATGATCGAAGATCTCAAAAGCTGATCCGTCAGCTAAATGAATATCCATAAAGATCATGTCCGGCATAGAGTGCATGGCAAACCAATCCAATACAGCTGCAATACTGTCCAAAGTAGCTTCTACTTCCACTTCCGGCTTTACTTCCTGTAACAAAGCTTTCAGGTTGCGAACTGCTGCTTTCTCATCTTCTATAATAATTACTTTCATGAGACACTCGATATTAAAGGAATACGTATGGTAAACTGCTCGTTCTCGCTGATTTGTATCTCCCGCTTGTAAAGCAAATGATAGCGTTTTGCAAGATTTGCCAGTCCTATGCCAGTTCCTATAGTAGCAGTCAGTTTAGGCTGCACCGGATTGGTAACGATTAATTCTTCCCCTTCGGTATAAATACGGATATTCAATGGATGCCTGTCGCTTATTTCATTATGCTTCACGGCATTCTCTATCAGCATCTGGACTGCCATAGGAGGCAAATAATAATTGGCATATTTATTATCAATACAAATATCAAAAGAGAGATTATCTTCAAAGCGCATCTTCAACAAAAAGATATAGGCCGACACAAATTCTATTTCATCCTTCAAAAACACACTTTTCGAATCATTTCCCTGCAAGGTGTAACGCAAAACACGGGAAAGTTCCTGAATGTATTCCTGTGCTTTATCCTGATCTTCACGTACCAGTGACCGAAGAGTATTCAGAGAGTTAAAAAGCATATGCGGATTCAATTGATTCTTCAAAGCCTCATATTGGTTCAGGATGTTCTCGGCCTGCAACTGCTGGTTTTCTATAACGACTTCCTGCTGGCGCCGGATAAGGTAGGATATATAACAACTTCCCGATACAGTACAGGTTATTATAAAATCACGCAGAGGATGCAGATAATGATGTACCATGGCATCAATGGCCGGAATATCGAAAGTGTGATGAAAGAATACAAAACATTTCCCTAACAAGCTACTTAAGATCCAAGTCAGTATCAATGACAATATCATCTTCTGCCAGGTGATTTTTACAGCCGGCTGATTAAAGTGGAATAGTAAGGTATTCACCTCAAACAAAATCACAAGAGAAATAAAAGTGAAAAACACTTCGCTTACCACATCAGCAGGTCTCATGCCCGGAAACAGTGTCTGGCTCTCGAAGACATCAAAGAGAGAAACCAATTCCGGAAAATGAATTAATGTTGCCACGGAAATGGAAACGATAAGTATGAACAGTGTATACCGGTTTTTCATGCTTGCAGTATTTTACATACAAAGATACATTTTATTCTATCACATCCTTATTTTTTCAAAGATAAGGAATCTTACTTTTCAGCAGAAGCCTGCTCTTTCATAATCCTTGCTGTGACGTACATACCGGGACGGAATTGGCTGTCCACAGTATCTACTCTGGCATAGACTTCAACAGAACGTGTATCTTCATCCACTTTCTGCCCGATAGATATCAAAGTAGCCTTAAATACAATTTTGCCCATTCCGTTTACACGAAATTGTACCGGATTTCCCACTTTCATATCTGCCAAATCCTTTTCATAGGTTGTCAATCTGAGTAAAGTCCGGCTTTTATCTACTATTTCACAAAGAGCATCTCCTACATTCATATATTTACCGACATTCATTTTCACATCTGCCACATAACCACTGATCGGAGCTTTAATCTGCAAAAAAGGTTGAATCCCCTCCTTTAGCAGGACTTCAGGTTCAACTTCCAGTAATTTCAACTGTGCAGCTGCCGCTTCTACACGGCTCTTCATTGAAAGGTAATCTGCCTTGCTTTGTTGAAGTTTCTTTTGGGAGGCAGCTTGTTCGGCGGAAAGAGCTTGTTGGCGAAGATATTCTGCTTCCAGAAATTCAGTCTGTGCATGACTGTCCAGATATGTCTGTTGTAAAGTTATAAAGTCGGGATTTTCCAGAGTAGCCAATACACTCCCTTGTCGGACTGGTTCGCCGGGCAGCAAAGAAGTACTCTTAATTACCCCGCCCATCGTAAGTGAAACTGTCGCCATCCGTTGCGGAGGAATAACCATTGTACCGTTAAATGACACCTGATTGGGTTTAGAAGTAGCTGAGGTAATAGCATCTACCTGAATGCTATCTGTCACGTTTTCTACTACGGCAACAGCGGTAGCCTCTTCTTCCGGTTGGACTTCTTTGTTCTCGCCGCATGCCGTCAGCACCAGCAGAATTAAGGGGAAAGTTATCTTTTTCATCGTCATCATTCTATTTAAAAAGTTCGTATTCAAGGGCTGCTATATTGTATTGATATACCGTTTCGAGGTATCCGCGACGAATGTCACGCGCCACATTAACGGCTTGTATAAATTCAGTTATATTAGTTTCGCTATGTTGCAACTGCAGGTTGGCCACTTTCAACAGTTCATCCGCTTCTTTCAATGCCGATGTTGTATAATAGCGCAAACTTTCAGACTGGCGGCGCAAACTGGCAACAGCTTCCGAAACCTTGTTATATAGATTCTGTGTATTAGTCTCAGCTTCAGTTCTTGCTATGACGGCGGCCACTTTCGCTTGCTTTACCTTGCTATGCCGCGGCAAGAAATAAACCGGAAAGGAAACTCCAACCATCCACGAATTCAATCCTTTCAGTGGAAGTATATCCTGACGTACGTAACCGAAGGACAGCTCAGGAAAAAAACGGCTTCGTTCCACATTCAGTTGTGCTTTGGCCTCATTAGCCTGACTTTGGAAATAATTCAGGTGAACTTCCGAAAAAGACGGTGCCTGATAATCTACCGGAAATTGCACCAATGCCGTATCTACCGGAACCAATGGTCGATCTGCATAACAGACCCAATTCAGTCGTGACAAAGCCAGTTTTTCTTCTTCTTGCGCCTGAAAAAGGCGATTCTTCATATCGCTGCCATACTGGTGGTCATGTTTTTCTCCAGCAGGGTTATTTCTCCCTGATGATAGCGCAACTCCCCCATACGCTGCAATTGCTCAGCCAATTTGTTCTGGTCATTGTATAAAGCACGAAGATTGCAAGCATACAGATAATATGCCCATGCGCGCTTCACTTCTGCAACCACTTCTTTTTCAACAATCTGCCGATAGAAAGCTCCCGTTTCAACCTGCCTGTTCACCAAGGCATTCTTATAAAAAGGAGTCAACAGAGAGCCTAATCCTTGGGTTACTTCCCACTGCTTATCTTTTCTAAGTTCACCATTCAATTGTCCCCATGAATAGTTCATCTCGGTAGAAGACAATTCCAATACTTCTCCCCTGCCCGCCTTTACCTGGCGGATTGCCGCAGAAGCTATTTTCAGCCGGGGGTGATTCTGTTTTGCCAGTTCTATGGCCTGATCCATTGTCACTTTCTCCTGAGCTTTCGCCGTAAAGGGCAACACACCAGCCAATAACAGAAAGAAGAACAAGAACTTTTTCGCTGAGAAACGACGTTTCCATACCACTGTATAGCTTACAATCTGATAGAAAACAGGAATAATAAGCAGTGTCAATACAGTAGATACAATCAGCCCGCCAATGACTACGGTAGCCAACGGACGCTGCACTTCGGCGCCGGCCGAGGTGGCAATGGCCATAGGAACAAATCCCAAAGAAGCAACCAGCCCTGTCAAGAAGACAGGCCGCAACAGATGAGCGGTTCCACGGGCAATCACCCGTCTGGTAGAAAGAGCATACATAGTTTCTTTTCTTATATCATTAAAGTGATTAATCATTAAAATACCATTGAGAACCGCTACACCGAAGAGCGCTATGAAGCCTACTCCTGCCGAAATACTGAATGGAAGACCGCGCAGCCATAGTGCCAGAATACCACCAATCAATGAAAGAGGCACGGTAGAGAACACCACCAATGTGTAAGTAACATTCTTGAAAGCGAAAAACAATAGTAACAGAATCAGCATCAAAGCTACCGGTACAACCACCAACAAAGTATTGATGGCATTCTGCAAATTCTCAAATTGTCCTCCATATTCGAAATAGTATCCGGGCTTCAATTGAATATTTTTATCCAGCGTCTTCTGTATATCCTGCACTACTTGCTGAATATCCGCTCCACGCACATTGACCCCGATTACAATACGACGTTTGGTTGCATCCCGGTTAATCTGTAACGGACCATTCACCAAATCAATGGTAGCCACCTCACTGACCGGTATCTGAATACCTTCATTGGAACGGACAAAGAGTTTATCCAGATTCAAATCAGCCACTTTATCCTGATCCAGACGAACCACCAAATCAAAACGACGCTCATTCTCAAAGACTACTCCACTTGCCTCTCCGGCATAGGCTGTACGAATAATAGTATTCAATTCTTCTATATTGATGCCATAGCGGGCAATCTTTCCACGATTATACTTTACTACCAATTGCGGCAACCCCATTGTCTGTTCTACAATCACATCCGATGCCCCGGGTACCTTTTCTACAAAAGCTGCAGCTTCTTTTGCCTTCTGATAGAGTTCATGTGTGTCTTCTCCATAAAGTTTAACAGCAATATCTGCTTTGGCTCCTGTCATCAACTCATTAAAACGAAGTTGGATAGGTTGGGAGAAATTAAACTCTGCACGGTCAGATAACGGCTCAAGAGCCTCTTTCATCTTCTCTACCATCTCGGCGCGACTGGCAGCACTGATCCACTCCTTGAAAGGCTTCATGACAATCATTACGTCGGCATCTTCCACTGCCATCGGGTCTGTCGGAACTTCTGCCGTACCTATTTTTGCTACCACATGTTTTATTTCCGGGAGTTTATCCATCAAGAGTTTCTCCGCTTCATTGGATACTTCAATGCTTTCGCTCAACGAACTACCGGCCGGAAGCGTCATCTGCATGGCAAAATCTCCTTCATCCAACGTAGGAATAAATTCTGCTCCCAGACGGGTGAAAAGAAAGAGAGAAATAACCAGAGCCACAAACGCCGTTGCAACAGTTTGCCACTTAAAACGCAAGCAGAATGACAAGGCACGGGCATAGAGTTTGTTTAGTGCTTCAAAGAATTTATCGGCAAAAGTCGGCTTTGTCACAATATGATGTTTCAGGAACAGGGAAGCCATCATCGGAACGTAAGTCAGTGATAAGAATAGGGCACCGATTATGCAAAATACCAGGGTTTTAGCCATCGGCGTGAAATACTTCCCTTCTATTCCTGTCAAAGTCAATATAGGGAAAAATACGATCAGAATGATGAATACAGCAAATGTCGCAGACCGTACTACACTTGAAGCACCTTTCTCTACTTCCGCATCCATTTCTTCTGCCGACAAAGTGCGACCCTTAAACTTCTTACTGTAAATATGTGCCAATATACCTTCCAATATAACAATGGAGCCATCGACAAAATACCAAAATCTATCGCTCCCAAACTCATAAGGTTGGCAGAAACATTAAAGATACGCATCAGAATGAATGCAAACAGCATGGCTAATGGAATGACGGAAGCCACAATTAGTCCGGCACGTACATTACCCAGAAAAACGATCAATACCAGAAATACGATGATCGCACCTTCTATCAGATTATAGATAACAGTAGAAATGTTACGGTTCACCAATTCAGAACGGTTCAGATAAGGTTCGATGGTAACACCCTCCGGCAATATTTTCTGTATCTTTTCCACTCTTTTCTCCAGTTCTCCGGTTACGACATTGGCATTGGCTCCTTTCAGCATCATGGCAATACCACCCACACATTCGCCCTTGCCGTCCATTGTCATGGCTCCGAAACGTTTGGGTGCTCCGAAACGTACTGTACCGATGTCACTGATACGGATAGGAATACCATTACGGTTGGCTACTACTATCTGTTCCACATCTTTAATACGGCTTATCATCCCTTCAGAGCGAATATAATAAGCACGATTTACTTTCTCGATATAGCTGCCACCTGTATTCTGGTTATTCTTATTTAAGGCTTCGAATACTTCTCCGATAGTGATATTGAGAGAGAAAAGTACATCCGGATCAACCGCTACTTCATATTGTTTCAGATAACCTCCAAAACTGTTTATCTCAACAATACCCGGGATACCGGACAACTGCCGCTTCACAATCCAGTCCTGAATAGTACGAAGCTCCATTGCATCATATTTATCCTCATATCCCGGTTCCACTTTCAATACATATTGATATATCTCACCCAGTCCGGTGGTGATAGGATCATTTCGGGCATACCCAACTCCGAAGGAATCTCACCGGCCACACTCTGTATCTGCTCGTTCACCAACTGGCGGGCATCCAGAGTAGGTACACTCTCTTTAAAGACTACTGTCACCACCGACAGCCCGAAACGGGAGACAGAACGGATTTCAGTGACATTCATGATATTGCTCATGGCAATTTCCACGGGCATTGTGATAAGTTGCTCCACCTCTTGTGGGGCCAAGGTTGGTGACACGGTTACAATCTGTACCTGATTGTTCGTAATATCCGGAACAGCATCTATAGGAAGTGTCAACATGGAATAAATTCCACCAATCAAAAGAAACAAAGTGGTAAGCCCCACAAAAAGTTTCTTCTTTACTGAGAATCGAAGGATAGCGTCGAACATGTTTTATACTTTTGGTTTTTGCACAAAAGTAAACTATCCGAATTATACACAGAATGGCTGTGTGCTGAACCGGCTATTTTAGCAATTCAACCGTCGATATCAGTCGTTGAAGTGAAACTACCGACTTACAGTTTATCTCCGAACAGAAAATCTTTCTTCCTCCTATACGCCCATATCAATGCAAGTATCGTAATGCAAAGGTTAAAGATAAATGGAAACTCCTGCGAACGTACATGAAACAATGATTGGAAGAAATCTACGATAAACGGGCAAAGCAGCACGGCCAGGTAATTCATTGCCATCACAAAAGCCAGTGCCAGCGTGGTTTTCTGGGGAACAGCCGTATCCACCGTTTTATCATAGATCAACGGTTGGACAACCCCATAGCCCAATCCCACCAATATGCAACCAGGTATAATCAGCCATTCCTTGGGAGAAATCCATATCAGTGCCAACCCCAGTGCAATACAGAGCAGGCTGTAAAACTTCGTCTTTTCCTTCAGATACTTTACAACATGCCCCAGAAAGAAACCGGGTGCCATGATAGCAAGGAAGAAGAGGGAAATCATCATCCCCGAGTTCCCGCTGGAAAAGTGATGTTCCTCCATCAGGAACGGAAGGTTGAACGTCACAATCAATACGATATAAGTGGTAAGCCCATAGAAAAGCATCAGTTGCAGCAGATGACGGACATGAATACCATACTTACCGGGGATAGCGGGAACAGTCGTTTCTACCGATGAAGAAGTATCGGCAGGAGATTTATCCGATGACGTGACTTGTGTTTCACCACCCATATTTTCGTCTTTCAGATGGATGGTGAGTATGATGGCTACCAAAGGTAGTAAATAGACCAGGAAAGGCAGATGCCAATTCACTTCTGCCAGATAGCCGGTAACAGCAGTTGCCACCACCAGCGTAACATTTGTAATGGCGGAACTGTATCCAAATTGCTTCACCCGGTAGGTTCCCGTGAAATAACGGGAAATCAATCCGGTAGAAAGCGGAATAATCAGTCCCGCACCAATTCCCAGCAGGGCGCTGACAGCTATTAATTGCCACATTTTTGTGGAAAACAGGTACAGCACCCCGCTCGCGGCGAACATCCAGAGCCCCGCGCGTAACAGACGGACAAAGTCGCGTTTCTCAGCCAACTTGCCCGCCAACAAAATAAAAGGTATGATCAATAACGACGGCAAAGAACTAAGCATCTGAATATCCAGTTCCGAAGCATCCGGAAAAGTAGTGGAAAGCTGTCCCAGAATAGGAGAAACAGCCAGTCCCGGCAAAGAGGTCAATGCAGAGATAGACCAAATGCCGATCAATGTAATAAGAGGAATGGTTCCCCGCCCGGTATTGATTTTCATATATACATATACATTTATAGGGTTTGAAATAGTGCAAGAGAAACAATTATGGCTATAGAAAGTTCAGAAAAGGAAGAAAGGATAACAGTATTTTAAATTAACATTTTTTACGAACATTTTCCGGCCACCGATTCGGCCACCTTTTCTTTCTGCCATTCAGCAAGTTACGAGAAAAAGCGGCCACCTATCCGGCCACTAAACGTACATAACATAAGTAAATTAGAAGATAGTGATATACTGAAGTATATCTGCGGAAAAACGGATGATGCGTTCGGGATGAACAGATGATCCGTTTACACTAAACGGATGATGCATTTGCACTGAACAGACGATACGTTTTTCGTAAACGTATTCAATCATTTTTTCTTTTGGATTCACAATCATATTGTTTATATATTTGCACGTAGTATCAAGAGATTCCATTTCTATCAAATCTCAATCATACCGCAAATATACGCCCATTTATGTGCATTAAGATGGTAAGTATTTACGCGAAAATAAATACAAACATTTAGAAGTAAAATAGTTACAAATATATTGATGAATAAAAAAATGCGGATAATCCGGTTCTTACACCTCTTCACACACCGGCATATCCATTCCTTTATACACCACCACAATCTTGTGGAGCGTCGTGGTACCTACGGCATTCTTTACAGTTTCAGTGTCTGCATAGCGGTTAGCTTGCTCAACGGCTTCCCGGCGCAATTCCTCCACACGACTTTCGGGATCTTTGTACTTGGCATACTTCAGCTCCACAATATAACTGTGCTTCATGTCCGAATAAATGTCCAGCAACGGGCAAAGGAAGATATCAGCATAACCTGCCTGTGTATCCTGTTCGGAAATGGGACGGTAGAATCGGTTCTGTGCCGTCATGGCAAGAGTAAAGCCATGAACATAAAACTCTCCTTTCTGCTTGTCGCGCTGCGAACTGTAACGTTTCAGACAGTCGGCAATGTAGCCGAAGTAAGCTTGCCAGTCTCCCCGATAGGCAAGCGCACTGGATAACTCGTTTTTCTCGTAATTGCTGAAATTGAGATCGGCTTCATCGTAAGTGCTCAGCAGATAGGTATAGATTTGTTCGCGAACCACCTGATTGGGGATGGTAAGTTTGGTCTTTCCTTCGTACGTACCGCTGATAGTGAGCATACCGAAATAGTAGAGCAGGCTCACGAAATTGTCAGAATTGGTGATATTGACAGCAGGGAAGCCTTTCTTCAGTTCTCCGGTAATGTAGCCCTGGTTCACCAGTGTCTGGATAATGGAAGCGTCGTGGGCAAATTCCTTGTCCTTGCGGATAAGCATACGCAGCTTTTCATAGTCAATGCGGATATTATCCTCCACCATATCCCGGGGTGCTTTGCCGTTATTGTCAAGATAGTTCCTGACAAAATAGAGCACCATGTTAGAGTTGTACATCGTGGCTCCGCCATAGCATTCCTCTGCAAAGCAGTAGTTGTCATACCATGGCTTCATCATTTCGATCAGTTCGTCCACACTATGACTGAAGTGGCAGGTGGTGGAATAATAGGTCAGCATTCGGCGCACTTCTTCTTCCGTAAAGCCTATCATTTCATTAAACTTGGGCGAGAGCGAATAGTTGGTGCCGATATTGAAGCCGCTGGTGAGGTCGTCCATCGTCACAGGGCTGACTCCGGTAATGAAACAACGCTCGATGCTGGAATAGGTTCCGGCTTTTATTTTATTGAAGAAGGCACGCAGATACCCTTCGCCATGCGTTTCGTCAGTATATCGTCTTAAACTTTCGGGATCCGAGAGAATGGCATTGGTGAAGTGGTCATATTCGTCGATAAAGAGATAAATACGCTGGTCGGTTTTGCCGCATTCCGTAAACAGATATTCAAATTGTTCTACTGCTCCATCTTTTTTATCCAATCCTTCCCTAATACCTTGCGGAAGGTAGTCAGCATAAACATCACAGAAGTAATCGAACATGGTTTGGCAATGCGCATCCAACCCCTTACGGTAGTTGTGCAGTTCGCCTACAATTCCGGAGAAATTGAGATAGAGCACCAGATAGCTGTTACGGTCACGTGTGGGATACTTGCCGATGTAAAGATCCCCAAACAAAGCATCGAACTTATCCTTGGCGCGTATATCATAATAATGTTGCAGCATACTCACCGTCAAGCTCTTGCCAAAACGACGCGGACGGATAAAGAAGAAAAACTTGTCCGCCTCTTCTATCATAGGAATAAACCGTGTCTTGTCTACATAATAACAGTCATCACGACGGATTACCGCGTAGTTCATCATCCCATAGGGAATACGTTTTCTATTCGGTGCAATATATTCTTCCATAATTTATGCTTTTTCTGAGGAATTCATTTTGAATTCAAACAAAGGTACGTTCTTTCTGCTATTTCTCCAAACAAAGATTCTTTCTTTTTCATTCCACGTTCGCTACTCTACTTAATTTGCCTCCATTCAATCAGATTACAAATCCTGATACTTAAGATCGGCGGATAACATATCCGCCGGAACACAGAAACATACACACCTATTACCCCGCCTTATGCACAAACAGCAGATCCTCAACCATCAGGTTGAAGTCTGCTTCACTGATGCAGCCCTCGTGAAAATAGAAGTAATGGGTGAGCAAACGGCGCACCTGGCGCACACGGCAGTCGGTGGTATAGCCTTTCCACTCACCTACCCTCTTGCAATCCAACGCCTGACGGATGACGGCTACATACGGAGTAATCAACCTACGTACATCATCACCCGGATGCACCTGAATCTTCTCACCGGGCATAATGATGGTGACCTCCGGATGGTCGGCGCGAACCACGCGCATGGCCTCCGTCCAACGCACACCATCTGCTATTACGTCACGAGTTGTCTTTTTTTTGATGCTTCTGTGGCATCCAGTGCCTGAAAGGCACGTCTTCTTTTTCTGTTCATTGCTTAAAAAATTGATTATTATTAAATACGAATCAATACTTGATTCATTTATCGGGAACATTCCACAACACTGAAAAGACTTGCAGCAATGTGCTTCCATCTTCTTGCAATATCTTGAATGCCGGTACATATCCACCCGGTTCCAGCTCCGGCAAGGCCAGTATGACTTTATTACATGAGTATTTATAGATATGCCCGACCTCTATGACCCGCCTTGCGTCTGTTGCGGAAACAAGACATAGCCGCACTGTATCCCGGGCATACATATCCAACCTGCTGCCGGACACTATGATGGGGGCCCAAGGGGTTATGGTACCATCGTGCTTGCCACTCAAAAGATCGTACACCTCAGTGATAACAGGCACACTGTCGGATAGGGGTGATAATTCCGTACCGAGTATTGTCATTTTTATTCTGATTAATTAGTGATTTAAGTTTCGCATTAGCCTGAAATTACACAATAGAGCAGGCTGAAAGGCTACATGCGAAACTCGAATTAGTTACAAGAAGTTATGGCATCGGTTCCGGCGTCGCCTCCTTCAGCACCACCTTCACCGTAGTGCCCACCGTAGAAGCCTTTGAAGTGAAAGTTACGGTTGCCTCTGCCGGCAAAGTCTGCGCATCCCCCAAAGTCAGCGTATAGTCTCCTGCGGCAGTATCCACGTTTTCACTCACCGTCAACCACGTAACGCCACCATCAACCTTCGCCGTACTTCCGGTAGTAATAGTCGGTACTTCTGCACCGTCCGAACGGCTTTCCGAAACCACATGCAGCTTGATGGTCTTTCCTGCGGTATTCTCTATCGTAGCCGTCAGCGTTTTGGCATCAAAGGTGCCGGTGCTTCCTTCTTCCTTTACCAACGTCACCTCAGGCCCTTTCGTGGCGAACACTTTAATATCCTTGCGCATCCCACTCGCCGGGTTCGTCAGCCGGATAATGACGGGAAGCAATTTAGAGACATCCGTCAGTTTTGCGTCCACAGTAGTCACCGTATATTTCGTGTTCTGCGAGGTCGCACGGGTGACAGGGGCGGAAGCCAGTTCAAGCCACTTCTCGGAACCCTCCTGAAACACCAGTTCGGATTTCAGCGTAGTGTTGGAACCCATCACGAAAGCAAACTCACTGGCAGCCTCAGGCATCAAAGTCACCTGCCCCTTGTCCGTCACATAAGCCCCCTGGGCGCCTGCTTCCAGCGTCAGCGGTGTGTTGCGGTCGAAGTCATTATCAGGCGTATAGTCATCCAGAACTACATCTTCTTCCCAGTCCGTCACTTTCAGGTTCACTTCCAGGCGCACCGGGTCTGCCTTGGTGATTTCGATGGTATAGCGGTGGTTGTAGTTCACCTCGATGTAAGTGCCCACCCCGTTCACCATCTGCTTGAACGGAATCTTATAACTCACCGGCTGGGACTCCGACATATTGACGTCATACGATCCTTTCAGAATCAGATAACCTCCGTCGTCCTTAAGGCTGGGCCAGGTGTAGAAGGCGCCTTGGGTGATATTAAGTTTCGGATCGGCAGCCGTAGGTTTATGTTGCATATCGGGCTTTACCTTGCGCTCGGGATATGTAATCAGGTCACCATTCGTTTCGTCTTTTGTCTTCAGCGGTTCGATGGGAAAGAAGCGGCTGGCACTCCGTCCGTTGCTCATGGAGATACCCTCAACGGTGAAACGGGATTCCTCGGCAACATTCACGATGTCGAAGCGGGCGACCATACGCGAGAGGCGGAAGCCGATCTGGGCACGGGTGGCACTGCTGAAGTCCGTCAGGTCCAGAGGCGTGGTGTAGGCGCCCGTCATAGGGAGCGGACTGACGAAGATATCATTTTCCGTTGCACCCTCAGGGTTGATGAGCTGGGTTTGCAGCTTCAGGAAGTCTGTTTCGGTAGGCACGCCGGGGGTCACCGTATTGGCGGACTGACCGGGGGCGGTTTGTACCAGAGACGAGAAGTAATCGTAAGGCTGCAAAGTGCCTGTGGCATCTACGCCGTAGAGTTGGGTGCGGTTGGCGATGCAATAGAACTTCACGAACAGTCCGCGGTGCAGGCTGAGCAATCCGGTGGTGACGTTGTCCGTAGCTCCGGCGTTCAGCACCAGTTCTTTGGCATCTGCAGGAAGGTCATCGCTGTTTTCACGATAGGCAAACCGCTCCTGGAAAGTATAAGTTCCGTCTTCGGTAGGGGAGCCGAAGACGTAGACATCCAGCGTGGAGATAGCGTTCTCCCCGGCGGTGGCAATGGTGCGCGTATCCGTCTTGTGCAATACTAACTTGTTGTTGATGTTCAACAAGATTTCCTGTCTTGCGGGGTCTTTCCCGTCAGGAATCTCACTCTCACCGTCCAGCTGCGTCTCGCCGGAACAGGAGTGTAGCAGCAGGCTACCTAAAAGCAGGAAACCATGCATGCAGTGAATCATTGTTTTTTTTCGTGTCATAAGCTCACTTTATTAATAATTGATTTTTATGTTGTTTCATACCTCATTTACTGTTCCGGGAGCTTGCCGCGCATAAACGCAGCAAGCTCCCAATATCTTTTGGTTATTGAGATATTGAGAGCTTGTTTCCCCTACGGAGATTGATCCCGCCGGGTAATGAAAAGAAAAAAGTGAAGTCTTACTGAACGAGCCAGTGACCTATGTTACGGGTATCTTTGTTGAAGTCCACCCCTACTTTTACCAGCTTGCGGTGGTCTGCGACGTACGGAATAAGATAATCTTTTTCATCTATCTGCTTCAGTGCCTCTTCGGCGGTGCCGTTTAGCTTGAATTCGAAGACGTATATGTAATCGGAAGTTTTAACCACCATATCCGCCCTGCCGTGGCAACTGCGCACTTCTGCATCGGTATATTGTCCCAACAGGGTAAAAACGATATAGAACACATTCTGATAATGCCGTTCCGTATCATCACTCAGTTCGTATGAGATGTTCCCGAAGAAAGCACGCATACGGTTCATGAAAGCATCTACATCGCCAGCACGAAGTTCTTTCACGAACTTACCTACGTAAAAAGGGACATCACGCTCCATCACCGGAGTGTAATACGGAGCCATATAGTTCAGCAAACCATATTTCACTTCCTCATTGGGAAGCTTCAGTTTGTAGAGGTTAAACTCCGGATCATAGCCCTTGATAGTGAGGTAACCACTCTGATAAATCATCGGAACCGGATCATCATCATCAGCCCTGTAGCTCATGAGAGAGGCTTCTGAAACCTCAATACCATTCACCAGTTCACGCACATCAAACTCGGAACGTTGCAGCATCTTCACAAGAAAAGTGGGAGTGCCGGTGGCAAACCAGTAGTAGTTGAACTTCAACTGCCGCAACATATTCAGTACACTGAATGGATTGAACATTCCTTCGGTCTGCTCTTCACAAAAGTGATAACCATCGTACATCGCCTCCATCCGCCCCACTATCGCTTCACAGGAAGTGTTGTTCTTCAACGCCATAGCTTCCAGTTCAGGTGCGAAATTCTGCTCTATCTCGGTGCGGGTCATGCCGCAAAGAGTTTCGTAGGTTTTCTCAAGACTAATATCTATCAGTTGGTTCAGTGTGGAGAAGATGCTCATTTGGGCAAACTTCGTCACGCCGGTGATGAAGACTAATCTCAGATAGGGGTCGGCAGTCTTCAACACACTATAGAAAGCAACAAGAAGGCTACGAAATTGATCCTGCAACTCTTTATCATGCAGGCTTTCGAGCATCGGTTTGTCATACTCGTCAATGAGCACCACAACCTGCTGCCCTGTCTGCTCATAAGCAGCCTTTATCACGTTCATAAAGCGAATGGAATAAGTCCAGTCTTTGGCATCACAGCCGTACTGCGACTCCCAATTCAGAAGCTGGCTGTTCATCTGCATTTCCAACCGTTCTACTGAGTCGTATTTCTCAGCATTCAAATCAAGGTGTAATACCGGATGTACCGCCCATTGCTTTTCCAGCTTTTCGATGGCAAGACCTTCGAAAAGTTCCTTCTTCCCCTCAAAGTAAGCTTTTAGCGTGCTAAGCAGCAGACTTTTACCGAAACGGCGGGGACGGGAAAGGAAATAAGGCTTACCGGTAGTTATCAACCGATAAATCAGTGCCGTTTTGTCTACATAAAGATAGCCTTCACGACGCAGGTTTTCAAAGCTCTGTATCCCGATGGGATACTTACGTATATGATTATTGTTTATTTCCATACATCTAAAGTATTATATATTAATTTTATGCAAACCAATATCTGCAAAGATACTGATTTACTTTTAAAACTCAGGAACTTCCTTTTTCTTTTTTAAGCTCTCAATATGTCAAAGAACGCTGTCTGTATTTCTTTTCAAATCCGTCTTTTATCCAATTCCTCCACCCTCTTCCCAGTCGGCAGCCGAAGCCTGTGTCACCACCACTCGGTTGTCATCGTACACCGTCACTTCGAGGTCGAAGTTCTGCTCCATATTGGTGTCCATATCCATGGGCAGCTTACGGAAAAACAGGTAGAGGTCGAGGTCCCGCACCAATTGTTCACCATTACACCAAAGGCTCCACAGCTCGTGCGTACCTGCTGTATAGCGAAACGTGACCAACTCGCCGATCACCTCGTTCTCATAGTTCAGCGAAGCGCGTGCTTCGTGGTATGTCACCGTGCGGTCCGGGCGGGGCAGCACACAACTGCCATCACCCGAAGGTACCGTCACCTCCTGTCCGCCGGAGAAGCCGTAGACCGATGGAATGCCTTTCAAGCGCATCCGGTAAACGCCGTCTGCAGGAAGCCGGACTCGCTCCGTGGTCTGCCAACGCACAGTAATCGTGAGCGAGGCGTAAGCCTGGCAGAGGTAAATCCGCCGTCGCTCCGTCATGCCGTCCTTCAGCGTGAAGGTGCCCGTACCGTAGTACAGCCGGGAAGTGTTACCCCGATACCCCGGAGGAACGCCTTCGCTGACTGCGCTCAGGGTCATTGTTTCAAGCATATCTCCGGTCTCGCCCTCTGCTCCTCCTCCACCGCTTTCCACCTTTTCCGGCGGCGGGTCGGCATCGCTCAAATTCCCCCAGAGTACCACTGTATAAGTGCCATCGGCAACGTACCTTTCCAACCGCTCACTTCATCACCCGTCAGGACAGAGGTCGATACCAACCGCCCCTCCCCGTCGAAGATAAACTGCCTCAGCCGGGAGACGTAGCGGGGAAGCATGTTTTCTACTCCACTACCGGCATACCAGTATTCCAGACGCACATCGTAGGGACAGGGCGAAGGCTCATCACCAAAACTGCAGGCGCCAAACAGCAACGGCAGCAGCAGCCCCCACAAAA